>Ga0228701_1000494_pt1 | contig 32672 bp, 28 predicted proteins | sample McNCre117_Aug_MG_2_FD_178017 | JGI IMG/M metagenome (GOLD analysis project Ga0228701, IMG submission 178017) | Freshwater microbial communities from McNutts Creek, Athens, Georgia, United States - 11-17_Aug_MG | ecosystem: Environmental > Aquatic > Freshwater > Creek | place: USA: Georgia... | reverse complement strand
AGAGATTGGTGCAGCCTAGTTCACGCAACACTTGTCCCAAGCCATGAGCAATCATTTCGCGAGAAATGTTACCGCCTCGTGGCAACTGGACGCCCGTATTCTGAAGGTGCTTAAAGTGAGCAAGTAATTCACCATAAAGCTTGATAGAGCCTCTTCGCTTGTTACCTCTAGCCTTGGGGCCAATCACAAATTCAAATTGGTCCAACAAACGTTTTACGTCGGACTCTGAGTTCCCAACAAAGAGGGTCGGTGGCTTGTATACAGCAGGTGTTCGAGGTGCTCCACGAACAGAGCGACGGTCTGCATCAGCCTCGGCCTGTCTTGATAACTGATCTGCCTCATAGGCTTTCTGAAAAATGACCACAGGAAGGTTTTGAATCAACATTGATTGGTTGCTTTCTTTAAAAAACGATGCATGTCAAACTTGCTGTTGCAACGGCACGATTTGCGTAGTAGTCAAGAGGGTTAAGCAGTAATTAGCCCAGTCGTTCATCATGCTGAATCGCTTTTGCAGCAGATCGCCACGTCGGTAAGCAGCTTCCACTTTGTTGCCCACTCTGTGAGCCAAGGCCATTTCAGCCATCTCATTTGGGAAGTGGGTCGCTTCTGCTGCCCAGTCCCTAAAAGTTGACCGGAATCCGTGTACGGTAACGTCATCACGCCCCATCCGCTTCAGGACAGCCGTGAGCGTCATGTCAGACATACATGCTGTCAATTTCGTACCTGAAAAAATGAAATCACACCCCTCTATCCTCGGTAAATCTTTTAGCAAAGCTAGAGCCGCATCAGACAACGCGACGCGATGTTCTCGCTCGGCCTTCATCCGTCCAGCTGAAATGATCCAAATCTTCTGCTCTAGGTCTATTTCTCGCCATGTAGCCCCACGCACTTCACCAGAACGCGCAGCCGTGAGTATCAGGAACTCCAAAGCCCTAGCGCCATAACCCTTCTGAGCGCGCAATCCGGTCATGAATTCCGCCATTTCTAGATACGGCAGAGCTGGGTGATGCACAACCTTCGAGACCCTGCTCGGTTTCGCCAGCGAGTGTTCGAGGTGTCCCTTCCAGCGAGCTGGGTTTTCTCCTTGACGATACTTGTTGAACGTAGCCCAATCCAGCACAGATTCGATCCGACCTCGCAGACGTTTAGCAGTCTCGGTCTTGTCATTCCAGATCGGCAGCAAGGCCTTCAAAACCAGCGCTTCGTCTACAGCTTCAACAGGTAAATCGCCAAAGACAGGATACGCGTATGTTGAGAGGGTTTTGCCCCACTGCTGGGCATGCTTTGAGTTCTTCCACTCACTCTCATGCGCCATGATGTAAGCATCACCACACCCCTTAAACGTCATCTGTCTACGCTTCGCCGTATTTAGGGCAAGTCGTTGCTGTTGACGAGCGGTCAGAGGGTCAATTGGTGAGGTTGGATGCTTTAGTTGCTCCCGAAGTGCTGCGGCTTGCTTTCGTGCCTCTGCAAGAGACACGGATTGCATTGAGCCAAGCCCCATATTTCTACGACGGCCATCTGGTCCGACGTACCGAAGCACCCATGATCTGCTGTGCGCTCTGACAAATAAATAAAGGTTACCGCCGTCTGCATGCCAGCCGTCGTGAAGTTTTTTTAAAGAGACCGCAGCCAGTCTGCCCGGAAATCGTTTGTTAATAGCCATCCACGCCCGCCTATTTTGTATGACACCCTGTATGCCAATTTTGAGGTGATTGCATGGAACTTCAAGGGACGTCTTGAAATTTATTTAAAATACAAATATGCGCATAACTTGTATTATGAGTTCTTTTTAATTTATTTGATATTGCATGGAACCATATCTGGGAAGACGCCTGTTCCGCCAGAAATGAAAAAGCCTGCACTTTGGTGCAGGCTTTTTTTATGACTCAAACACCCCGCGGTTCGGGGCGAATGGCATCAGCGAACCACGGCCAGCTGGGCGCGCTCGCCACCTTTGTAGGTGTACAGGGTCAAAGCGCCATTCTTGATGTCGCCTTTTTCGTCGAACACAATGTCACCGGTCACACCTTTGTACTTGATGGCCTTGAGCGCTGGCAAATACTTGGCTGGGTCGGCAGAACCGGCGTTCACCATGGCAGTGGCCATGACTTTCACAGCGTCATACACATAGGGCGCGTAGACCTGCACATCGGCATTGAACTTGGCTTTGAAGTCTGCACGGAATTTGTCCATGCTGGCTTTTTGCTCGCCTTCCACACCGCCGGCTTCAGCACAGAACACGGTATCGTCTTTCATGGCGTCGCCAGCCAGTTTGGCCAGCTCAGTGGTGCAAATGCCATCACCGCCCATGAATTTCGCATTGATGCCCAGGGATTTCATTTGGCGCAGCATGGGGCCAGCCACAGCGTCCATGCCGCCAAAGAACACCACATCCGGCTTCTTGGCCTTCAGGGTGGTCAGGATGGCGTTGAAATCAGACGCCTTGTCGGTCGTGAACTCGTGGCCCACGATGGTGCCGCCAGCAGCGCTGGCGCCTTTCTTGAACTCTTCAGCCACGCCCTGACCGTAGGCGGTACGGTCATCGATCACGGCGATGTTCTTGCCCTTGAGGGTTTCCACGGCGTATTTGCCCAGCGTGCCGCCCAGGTGCACATCGTCCGCCACCACACGGAACGCGCCGGTATAACCCTGACGGGTGTATTTGGGGTTGGTGGCTGAAGGCGAAATCTGGGGAATGCCTGCCGCGTTGTAGATCTGCGAAGCAGGAATGGTGGTGCCGGAGTTCAGATGGCCAATCACGCCGTTGACTTTGGCGTCCACCAGCTTTTGAGCGGCCGCCGTGCCTTGCTTGGGGTCGGCAGCATCGTCTTCGGCCAACAATTCGAATTTGACAACCTTGTCGCCGAATTTGAGACCGGCGGCATTGAGCTCTTCAATGGCCATGCGGGCGCCGTTTTCGTTGTCTTTACCCAAATGGGCAATGGCACCGCTGACTGGGCCCACGTGACCAATCTTGATGATTTGCGCGTCCGAGGCCGCTTCTTTTTTGCCGCAAGCGGCCAGAGCAACGGCCGCTGCAGCCACAGCGATCACGGACAATGAACGACGACCTGAAAATTTCATGGAAACTCCGTACAAGAAATTGCTTCAATCAAGCAAGGTTGGACAATACTGCAAAAGTGCGAACTTGCGCGTTAGGGAAAACGAAAGTCCATCGCACTCAAATGTTGGGTTGGCTGATGTTTTGGTAAATCTCAGCGCGCTTTTCCCACATGCCCTGGACGCTGCGCTGCACCAGCTCTGCGGCCATGCGGTCGAGTTCAGGACGCAGGTTTTTCATCAATTCCTGCGACAAAGCCAGGACCGATGCTTTTTCAGCCAAGCGTGCATCCAAAGCCGCCAGCAAGGCCGCCGGGATGTCCGATGTGGACACTGCAGCGGTCAATACCGGGATGGTGCCATCCGGTTCGCTATCACGGGTCGACGCGCGTTGTGAGTTCATGTGGTACCCAACTTGGACAAATCGTGCTGCTTCAAATCATAGCCTTGCGCGGTGTAGTGCTTCCAGCGCTGACGGGCGGCCATGCGGCCATGGTCATCCACCGCCACGATTTCGATCAGCCTCTCAAACCGTTCAAAACCTACCGGCACCTCGTCCCCCAAATTGACCAACACCTGTCGGTCGGCGCACAAAGCCGGATCTTCGCTCAGCAAAATGTTCGAAGCCTGCTGAATGTCGGGGCTGTCTGCAGCTGTGCTGTGCGGCAAAAAATCCACTGCAGAAAAGGTCCACAAAGCCGCATCGAGCTGACGCAAAGAGGCGGCCGAGCCCACCACGCCCATGCGCAAACGCTGGGCACTGGCCTTGCGCAACAAGCGGCAAGCGTATTGCAGACGCTCTGGTGCGTTGAAGTGAAACTCGATGCGGGTCATCAGGCCGCAGCTCGGGCGCGTTGGGAGCGAACAGGCTTGGCTGAAGCCTTGGCAGACTGAGCCAGCAAATAATGCATCAACAAAGCCACGGGGCGACCTGTCGCGCCTTTGGCGGCACCACTTTTCCAGGCAGTGCCTGCGATGTCCAAATGCGCCCAGGGGTATTTCTTGGCAAAGCGCTGTAGGAATTTGGCCGCCGTCACCGACCCGGCCGCCCTGCCCGCCACGTTGGCCACATCGGCAAAACGGGTTTTAAGACCCTCTGCATACTCGTCGTCCATGGGCATGCGCCAGCACAGGTCACCCGCAACCTCGCCTGCTTGCTGGAGGTCTTGGGCCAGTTGGTCGTCGCTGGTGAACAAACCCGAACGCACCGCACCCAAAGCGATGACGCACGCGCCCGTCAGGGTAGCGATGTCGATGACAGCTTGTGGCTTGAAGCGCTCGGCATACGTCAGTGCGTCGCACAAGACCAAGCGACCTTCTGCATCGGTGTTCAGGATTTCAATGGTCTGACCGCTCATGCTGGTGACCACATCGCCGGGCTTGACCGCCAGGCCATCGGGCATGTTTTCAGTGGCGGGAATCAAACCCACGACATTGATGGTTGGTTTGAGCTCGCCCAAGGCCTTGAACACGCCCAGAACACTGGCGGCGCCGCTCATGTCGTATTTCATTTCATCCATTTCGGCAGCAGGCTTCATGGAGATGCCGCCGGTATCGAAAGTGATGCCTTTGCCCACCAGCACCACTGGCGCTTGCGTGCTGGCTGCTCCGCTGTAGCGCATGACGATAAAGCGCAAAGGCTCCGCCGCACCCCGTGCGACTGCCATAAAAGAACCCATGCCCAGTTTGGCCACCTCTTTGGGACCAAGCACCTCGCATTTGAAGGCTGCGTCCTTGGCAAGGGTCTTGGCCGCTTGTGCCAGCATGGTCGGGGTGGCATGGTTGGCGGGGCGATTGGCCCACTCTTTGGCCAATTCGACGCCAGCGGTCAAGGCTTTCGCTTGCAAAAGCGCCGCACGGTGATCTGCGCTGACCTCTGCCGCACTGAACGTGACCTGCTTGACTGTGCGGTGCTGGGGCTTGCTGAGCGTGGCGGTATAGCTGTAGCTGGCTTCGGCCAGCGCGGCCACCGAGGTTTGCAAGCTGCTGGCCGTCCATTCGCCAGCCATGTGAATGCCCAGGTGTTTGGACTTCGCCGTCTTGAGTGCGCCCCAGGCCGCTCCGATGGCGCTGCGGATTTGAGCTGGCTGATTGGCCTCCGAGCACACGACAAGCAAATGACGGGCTTTGATGCCGACTTGTGCGTACATGGACAAAATGGCTCCGGCCTTGAGCTCCAAATCTCCATTGTCGAGGGCTTGTTGCACCACAACGGACACCGGATCGTTGGCAGACGATTTTCCCTCGGCAGGCTTGGGCCAGAGGACAATTAAAGCGTCCAGATCGTCACGAATAACACGTGAAAGCGCGCGTTTTTGGATTTCGAAGTTCATAATTCAGCTTTTCCTTCCTGCCAATGTTATTCCATTCCTCTTTACGCAAGGACCTTGCACGTAATTTCGGTGCCACCCTGGTGATTCTGATCACCATCGTGATGACCGTCATTCTGATTCGGACCTTGGGTCAAGCCAGCCGTGGCAGTGTCAATCCTTCAGAGGTACTGCTCGTCATGGGCTTCAGTGTCTTGAGTCAGATGACCACCATCATCACACTCAGCCTTTTCATTGCTGTGGTATCCACGCTGTCGCGCATGTACAGCGACAGTGAAATGGTCATCTGGTTTTCCAGTGGCCAAGGTCTGGCTTACTTCGTGAGACCGCTGATGCGCTTTGCCTGGCCTATCTTGTTGATCATCGTTTTGCTGGCCCTGTTTGCCTGGCCTTGGAGTAATTTGCAAATACAGGAATTGCAGAACCGATACGAACAACGCAATGACCTCGAACGCGTGGCGCCTGGCCAATTCCAGGAGTCATCGGGTGGCAAACGCGTCTTTTTCATCGACAAGGACAGTCCTGACAACCGGTTTGGCAACCATGTTTTCGTCTCCAGCATCGACGCGGGTATAGAAACCGTTACCACCGCCCAGCAAGGCCGCATTGACATGGTTGGCAACGAACGCTTTTTGATGCTGGACAAAGGCCAGCAATGGTTAACCAATGTTCAAACCGGCGAAACACGTCTGACCCAGTTCGAACATTACGAGGTCTTGGTCGATGCTGACGTCATTGCCGAAAACCAAGCTTTGAGCAGCCGCAACATTGCCAGTTGGTCCTTGTTCAAAAACCCCACTCGCGAAAATCTGGGAGAACTCGGCTGGCGACTGGGCTTGGGGCTTGCAGCCATCAATCTGGTTCTGCTGGCTTTGGCGGTCTCAGCCATCAACCCTCGCGTGGGCCGCAGCTACCACCTCGGTCTGGCACTGTTCATCTTCATTGCTTACTACAACATGCTCAATGTGGGACAGAGCTGGATAGCCACAGGCCGCGTTCAGTTTGTCCCATTCCTTTTGGCGCTGCATGGAGGCGTATTCATAATCGCCATGACCTGGCTGTTTGCCCGCCACATGAACTGGTCCTGGCGCTCATTTTGGCCAAGCCATAAGCAAGCTCCGAAGGCCACAGCATGAAAACCGTTCGACGACTTCTGCATGGCGAAATCATTACCGCCGTGACTTTTGTGGCCGTGGGCTTTTTGGCCTTGTTCATGTTTTTCGACTTGGTCGATGAGCTGCAATCCGTCGCCCGCCATTCGGCCCAAGGCTACCAACTGCAACAAGCCCTGCTCTACATCACGCTCAAAATCCCGGAGCACCTCTACCAGTTGTTGCCCTTATCGGTACTTATTGGGTGCATTTTTGTCATGGCGCGGCTGGCGCAAAGTTCTGAATTCACCATCTTGCGAACAGGCGGTCTTGACCCGCTGCGAGCATTGGGCACCTTGCTGCGCATGGGTGTGATTTTCGTGGGACTGACTTTTCTGATTGGTGATTACATTGCACCATGGGCAGACCGGCAGGCTATCCAGATCAAAGCTCTTTATCAAGGCCATCTGACACTCGGACAGACTGGTGCGTGGCTGAAGGAAACACAGCAAGACCGGCATTTTGCGGTCAATGTGCGCAGCTTCGATGGTATCGAGCATATGCGCAATGTACGTATTCACGAGTTCAACGAAGCGGGACAGCTGTTGGGCATCACCACTGCTGAGCAGGCCGATATTGACAACGGCCAATGGACACTACAGCAAGTCGAGCAAAAAACCATTGGCTTGGAAAAATCCACCAATGCGCTGCAATACCACGCTGAAAAAACAGCCCAAATGAGTTGGCCGACAAGCATCAGCGCGGACATGGTTGCAGCAGCCGTGCTCAGCCCAGAGCGCATGCGCACTTGGGAGCTTTTCAAATACATTCGGCATTTGTCAAGCAACAACCAGAACTCTCAACGCTATGAAATCGAATTCTGGCGCAAGGTGTTCTATCCCTTGAGTTGCTTGGTCATGCTAGTTTTGGCTCTGCCATTTGCTTACCTGCACTTTCGCTCAGGTCAAATTGCAGGCCATGTGTTCGTCGGCGTACTGGCCGGAATCAGTTTTTCCTTGCTGAACAACGTCTTCAACTTTGTCGGTGTGTTACAAAATTGGGAGCCTTGGTTGACATCGGCGGCACCTTCATTGATTTACAGCGCCATCTCCCTGGCTGCTTTCTGGTGGATGGTCCTGAGACGATGAACGCAGATCTGCCCCGCCGTACTGGCGTCATTCTTTTTGCCCATGGCTCCCGCGACCCCCTGTGGCGTCTGCCCATCGATGCCGTGGCCCAGCGCATGCAGCAGCAATGGCCCGACATGCCCGTGGCCTGTGCATTTCTGGAACTGACCACGCCCGACTTGCCCGACGTGGTGGAGCAATTGATGAAACAAGGTCTGGCGCATCTGCGCATCGTGCCCATGTTTCTGGGTGTGGGCAGGCATGCCCGCGAAGACCTGCCCCAACTGGTCGAAGACCTGCGCCAAGCCTACCCCCAAGTGGCGTTCGAACTGATGGCCGCCATCGGAGAACACCCGGCCATGACGGCCTTGATGGCCAACATCGCAGCCGGCGCCCACTCATAGACCGCTAAAGCATAATGATGTCAATCAATATGACATCAAGCATATGAACCTGCATCAATTTCGCTTCGTTCAGGAAGCTGCCCGCCGCAATCTGAACCTGACTGAAACCGCCAAAGCGCTGCACACCTCGCAGCCCGGTGTGTCCAAAGCCATCATCGAACTCGAGGAAGAACTGGGCATTGAAATCTTTGCCCGCCACGGCAAACGCCTCAAACGCATCACCGAGCCCGGCCAGCATGTGCTGCAAAGCATCGAAGTGATCCTGCGCGAAGTGGGCAACCTGCGCAAGATTGGCGACCAGTACAGCGCACAAGACAGCGGCACCCTCTCGATCGCGACCACCCACACCCAGGCGCGCTATGTGCTGCCTTTGCCAGTGGCCAAACTGCGCGAAAAATACCCACTGGTCAACATCAGCCTGCACCAGGGAGCGCCGGATCAGGTGGCTCAAATGCTGCTGCAGGACGTGGCCGAAATCGGCATCGCCACAGAGTCCTTGTCGGCCTATGAAGAACTGGTCACCCTGCCCTGCTACGAGTGGCAGCACGTGCTTGTCCTGCCCCTGGATCACCCCCTGGCCGCCAAGGAAAACGTGTCGCTCGAAGACATCGCCGCCGAATCCCTGATCACCTACCACCCGTCCTTCACCGGGCGCAGCCGCATCGACCAAGCCTTTGCAGCCAAGAAGCTGCACCCGCGCATCGCACTCGAGGCCATCGACTCGGACGTCATCAAAACCTATGTGCGGCTGGGCCTGGGCATCGGCATCGTGGCCGAGATGGCCGTCAAGGACGACCCGGTGCAGGACCTCGCCGTCAGGCCCCTGGGCCAATTGCTGGGCATGAACGTTGCCCGAGTGGCCTTCAAGCGCGGCGCCTACCTGCGCCACTTTGTTTACCATTTCGCGCAATTGCTCAGCGACCGACTGACCGCTCCCCTGATTGCCAAAGCCATGACCGGCCACGTCAACGATTACGAACTTTGAATTCGCGCTTTCCCATTTTTCGAAACACGCCATGAACGCACGCACCCCGAACCTGGTCTCCAAAGCCCCGAACATGGGCACCACCATCTTCACCGTCATGTCCGCCTTGGCCGCTGAAAAAGGCGCGGTCAATCTGGGTCAGGGCTTTCCGGACTTTCCTTGTGATCCGCGCTTGCTGGACATGGTGAACGACGCCATGCGCGAAGGCCTGAACCAATACCCGCCCATGACCGGTGTGGCGCCGCTGCGCGAGGCGGTCTCGCAAAAAATCCAGACGCTGTATGGCCGCCATTACGACCCCGTGAGCGAAATCACCGTCACCGCAGGGGCCACCCAGGCCATCCTGACCGCCATCCTGGCCATCGTTCACCCAGGTGATGAAGTCATTGTGCTGGAGCCCTGCTATGACAGCTATGTGCCCAACATCGAATTGGCTGGCGGCGTGGTGGTGCGCGTGCCGCTCACACCCGGCACCTTCCGTCCCGACTTTGACAAGATCCGTGCGGCCATTGGCCCGAAAACCCGCGCCATCCTGATCAACTCGCCCCACAACCCCAGCGGCATGGTCTGGTCGCGCCAGGACATGCTGACGCTGCAAGACATCCTGGACCCCACCGACATCGTCCTGATCAGCGACGAAGTCTATGAACACATGGTTTATGCGCCCAACCAGCACTGGAGTGCTGCGCACTTTGACGGACTGGCAGCACGCGCCTTCATCGTCTCCAGCTTTGGCAAGACCTACCATGTGACAGGATGGAAGGTAGGCACCGTGGCCGCACCCGCCTCATTGACCGCAGAGTTCCGCAAGGTGCACCAGTTCAATGTGTTCACGGTGAACACCCCCATGCAGCATGCCCTGGCCCGCTACATGGCTGACCCTAAGCCGTATCTGGAGTTGCCCGCGTTTTACCAACGCAAGCGCGACCTGTTCCGCCAGGGGCTGGCCCAAACCAAGTTCAAGCTGCTGCCCGGCGAGGGCACCTACTTTCAGTGCGTCGATATTTCAGAGCTGGATGTGCCCGAGAAAAACCTGGGCGAAGCCGAGTTCTGCAAATGGCTGACCACCGAGATCGGTGTGGCAGCCATTCCGCTGTCCGCGTTTTATGGCGATGGCTTTGACCAGCAAGTCATCCGCTTTTGCTTTGCCAAGAAGGACGAAACACTGCTGGCCGCGCTGGACAAACTCAAGCGCCTTTGAGCGCTTAGTCGTCGGTGTTGTCGTCCAACCCTGGAAACAGCACCGACGTGAAACCAAATTTGCTGAAGTCTCTCACCCGCATGGGGTAGAGCTTGCCGATCAGGTGGTCGCACTCGTGTTGCACCACCCGGGCATGAAAACCATCGGCGATGCGGTCAATCGCCTGCCCCTGGGCATCGAAGCCTGTGTAACGGATGCGCTGCCAGCGTGGCACGATGGCCCGCATGCCCGGCACCGACAGGCAGCCCTCCCAGCCTTCTTGCTCTTCATCGCCCAAAGGCGTGATGACCGGGTTGATCAACACGGTTTGCGGGAATGCCGGTTCATGCGGGTAACGCGGATTGACCTGACCGCTGCCAAATATCACCACCTGCAGGTCCACGCCGATTTGGGGCGCAGCCAAGCCGGCGCCGTTCACCGCCGCCATGGTCTCCAGCAGGTCAGCCACCAGGGCATGCAACTCGGGCGTATCGAAGGCCGTGACCGCAGCCGCTGTGCGCAGCAGGCGTTCGTCGCCCATTTTGAGAATGTCGCGAACCGTCATGGTTTTTCTCCTGCCAACAACAAGGCCAAGCCTGCGTCATCGAGCACTGGCACACCCAGGGCCTGGGCCTTGTCGAGTTTGCTGCCGGCCTCGGCACCGGCCACCACATAGCTTGTTTTCTTGCTGACCGAGCCCGCCACTTTGGCACCCAAGGCTTCGAGTTTGTCTTTGGCTTCGTCGCGGCCCATGCTTTGCAGCGTGCCCGTCAGCACCACCGTGACGCCCGCCAGCGGCATGTCGGTCGGGGCCAAGGCATCGCCCTCGGCCCAGGTGATGCCCGCATCGCGCAGGGCCTGCACCACTTCGCGGTTATGCCCCTGGGCAAAGAAGGTGTGGATGCTGTGCGCCACGATGGGGCCGACATCGGCCACTTGCAAGAGCGCGTCTTCGCTGGCGACCATGATGGCGTCCAGCTGCCCGAAGTGCCGGGCCAGCTCCTTGGCCGTGGCCTCGCCCACATGGCGAATGCCCAGACCAAACAAAAAACGGGGCAAGGTGGCTTGCTTGGATTTTTCCAAGGCCTCAAGCAGATTGACGGCCGACTTTTCGGCCATCCGGTCCATGCTGGCGAGCTTGTCCAGTTGCAGGTGGTACAGATCCGCCAGTGTGTTGACCTGACCTGAGTCGACCAATTGGTCCACCAGCTTGTCGCCCAAGCCCTCGATGTCCATGGCGCGGCGGTGCGCAAAATGCCAAACCGCTTGCTTGCGTTGCGCGCTGCAAAACAGGCCACCGGTGCAGCGGTGGTCGGCTTCGCCTTCTTCCCGCTCAGCCAGACTGCCACACACCGGGCAGTGGCTCATCATGGTGAACACCTCGGCACCTGCCGGGCGCTTGTCCAGCACCACGGACACCACCTCCGGGATCACGTCACCGGCACGGCGCACGATCACCGTGTCGCCCACCCGCACATCCTTGCGGCGCGCTTCGAGTTCGTTGTGCAGCGTGGCATTGGTCACCGTCACGCCGCCGACAAATACGGGCGCCAACTTGGCCACGGGGGTGAGCTTGCCGGTGCGGCCCACCTGCACATCGATGGCCAGCACCTGGGTCATTTCTTCTTGCGCCGGGTATTTGTGGGCCACGGCCCAGCGCGGTTCGCGGGTCACAAAACCCAGTTGCTCTTGCCAGTCCAAGCGGTTGACTTTGTAGACCACGCCGTCGATGTCATAAGGCAAGGCATCGCGCTCGGCAGCCATCCGCTGGTGAAAGCCCACCAAGCCCGCGGCCCCCTCCACACACGAAGTTTGCTCGGCCACCGGAAATCCCCAGCTTTTCAGTTGCTGCAAGGCTTGGTAGTGCGTGGTCCACACGGGTCCGCCTTCAGCGGCCGCAGTGATGTCACCCCAGCCATAGGCAAAAAAGCTCAAGGGCCGCTCGGCCGCGATGCCCGAGTCCAGTTGGCGCACCGCGCCTGCCGCGGCATTGCGTGGATTGACGAAAGTTTTCTCGCCCTTGATGCCTGCGGCAATGCGCGCACGCTGGCGTTCGTTGAGCTTTTCAAAATCATCGCGGCGCATGTAGACCTCGCCGCGCACCTCCAGCACCGCTGGCGCATCGGCGGGCAAACGCAGCGGAATCTGGCCAATGGTGCGGATGTTGGCGGTGACCTCTTCACCCGTCTCGCCATCACCGCGCGTGGCGGCCTGGACCAGCACACCGGCTTCGTAGCGCAAGCTCATGGCCAGGCCGTCGAACTTCAGCTCGGCCACGTACTCAATGGCAGGGTCGGTCTCGCTCAGGTTCAATTCCTTGCGCACACGGGCATCAAAGGCCTCGGCCCCGCTGGCTTCGGTGTCAGTTTCGGTGCGGATGCTCAGCATGGGCACGCGGTGCTGCACCGATGCGAACGCATCCAGCACCTGGCCGCCCACACGCTGCGTGGGCGAGTCAGGCGTCAACAACTCAGGGTGCGCCGCTTCCAGCGCTTGCAACTCGCGAAACAAGCGGTCGTATTCGGCGTCAGGCACTTCGGGCGCATCGAGCGTGTAGTAGGCGTGCGCGTGGTGGTGCAAGAGCGAGCGCAGCTCGGCGGCTCGTGCCACATCGCGGGCTTTGTCTGCACCGCTGGGCGGGGCATCCCCAAACAGGTCCTGTGTGGACATGGGTGATCCGCTCAGATCAGGAGAACAGGCGGCGTGCTTGCTGCGAACCTGCAGACAACTCGCGCTGGTCGAGCGCGTCGTACAGCTGGCTCAAGTCCTTGGCAATTTGATCGAGCACCTCGTCACCCAGAATCTGGCCACCGCCATCGGTGACCAAGCCATCCATCTCCTTGGCCAGGCGGCTGGCCGCTTCGCGCAAACGCCCGAAAGCCTGGTCTTCACGGGCAATCTGGGGCAAGTCGAGGCTCAAGGAAAACTCGCGAATGGCCGACAAGGCCGGGTCATCGGCCATGGCGGCCTGGGTGTCAAAAGTCAAGGACAACACCGGAGGCAGCCCCTGCACCGCAGATGGCAGCACCATGCGCCCCGGAATCACACCGGCCACAAAGCCCAAACGCGCAGCATGTTGCTGGACATACCCAGGGCTCCAGGCGGCAGCGCGTGCGCACAGTGTGAAGCTCAACTGCGCGTCATGGTCGCTGGCAAATTGGTCCAGTTCACGGGCGCGGGCTACTTCTTCCAGCATGTCGCTGAAGGTGGCCGTGCCGTTGACCGCATCGGCAAATGCCTGGGTCTTGACCACGAATTCGGAAAACTCGATTTCATTGAGCGGGCCCATGCGGTTGGCCAGCTGAACCCCCGCCTGAAACGCGGAATAACGGCGACCCGGCAGCAAGGGCTCCCACTCGCCATTGAGCTGGCTGCAGCCCTCCACATTGAAAGGCTTGGTGCCCACGCGGCGGGTGGCCGGCAAAGCCGCCAAGGCGGCATCGCCCGACACCGGCTGGTCCACTTCCACCATGGCGATCACATCGATCAAAGCGTCCAGCTGAGCCTTGCGCTCAGGTTGCGGCAGACTGGCAAAGTCATCGGTCATGACCGGCTCTTGGGGCTCGGCAGCATCCCGACCAGAAGCCTGATCAGACAAAGGTTCGTTCAAAGGCTCGGCCTGGCGCGGCGCATTTTTGCGCGACGTCCAGTAGTTGTAGATCACGACCGCGACCAAGGTCAGGCCACCGATACCGGCCAGGCTGACTTGCAAAGAACTCAAGGAATCCAGCATAAAAATCTTCAATTTCAGGCCACGTCGGCCATAGACACTGCGGACTCCATGTCCACAGCCACAATGCGCGAAACGCCCTGCTCCTGCATGGTCACGCCAATCAACTGTTCGGCCATTTCCATGGCGATCTTGTTGTGGCTGATGAAGAGGAATTGCGTTTCCTTGCCCATGCCCGCCACCAGCTTGGCGTAGCGCTCGGTGTTGGCGTCGTCCAGCGGCGCGTCCACCTCGTCCAGCAAGCAAAACGGTGCCGGGTTGAGCTGGAAAATTGCAAACACCAAGGCGATCGCTGTCAGGGCTTTTTCGCCACCCGACAGCAGGTGAATCGTCTGGTTTTTCTTGCCGGGCGGCTGCGCCAATACCTGCACGCCCGCATCCAGGATTTCGTCGCCGGTCATCACCAGACGCGCATTGCCACCGCCAAACAGCTCGGGGAACATGCGGCTGAAGTGCTCGTTCACGATCTTGAACGTGCCGCCCAGCAATTCGCGGGTTTCACCGTCGATCTTGCGGATCGCGTCTTCCAGCGTGTTCATCGCTTCGGTCAGGTCGGCGTTTTGCGAATCCAGGAAGGTCTTGCGCTCACGCGAAGTGGTGAGTTCTTCCAGCGCTGCCAGGTTGACCGGACCCAAAGCGGTGATTTCGCGGTGGATGCGGTCGATCTCGCCTTGCAGACCGGTCACGCGGACCTGGCCGGTTTCGATGGACTGGGCCACAGCCTCCAGATCGGCCTGCGCATCGGCCAACAGCTGGGTGTATTGCTCCAGCCCCAAACGGGCGGCTTGCTCCTTGAGCTGCAAATCGGTGATGCGCTGGCGCAGGGGCTCCAGTTCGCGCTCAAACGCCACGCGGCGCTCGTCACTGGCACGCAATTTGGCCGTCAGGTCGTCGTAGGCGCTGCGGCGTGCGGCCAGGGTTTGCTCGCGCTCCATCTTGACGGCGAGCACGTTTTGCAAGCCCGCCTGCGCAGCGGCATCGGTCAGGCGACTGAGTTCGTCACGGGCGCGTTGCATTTCGGCGTCGATGCTGGTGACTTGCTGCTGTGCGGTTTCGATCGTCCGGCTGAGTTCTGCGCGGCGGGCATCCAGGCTGCGCTGAGAGAACTGGGCTTCTTGGGCGCGGCGCTCCAGGCTGCGTTGCTGTTCGCGGCACTCGGCCAGTTTGCGCTCGGCCTCCATCACCCGCTCGTCCAGCTGGGCATGGCGCTCCTGGCTGTCGGCCAGTTGCATGTCCAGCTCTTCAAAACGGGCTTCGGCCGTCACGCGGCGCTCTTGCAGCTCGTCGAGCAAGGCCTCCACTTCGGCCAGATCGTTGCTGATCTGCTCGCTGCGGGCACGGGTTTGCTCCACCAGCTGCGACAGGCGCAGGGTTTCGACCTGCAGCTCGTGGGTGCGTGACTGGTTTTCGGCCGCTTCGCGGCGCACGGTGATCAGGCGCTGTGAAGCGTCGGCATAAGCCGCTTCGGCTCGCACCAAGGCGCTGCGGCTTTCTTCGGCGATCAGGGTCTGGGCGCGTTGCTGCTTTTCCAGGTTTTCAATGTCCTGGGCGCGGGCCAGCAAACCGGCTTGCTCAGAGTCCTGGGCGTAAAACACCACGCTGTTCAAATCGACCGCATGGCCAGCTTGCACAAACAGGGTTTCGCCCGGCTTGAGCTGGCTGCGCCAAGCCAAGGCGTCTTCCATGTTGGGTGCGGTGTAGCAGCCTTGCAGCCAATCGGTCACCAAGGCGGACAAGCCCGCGTCAGAAATGCGCAGCTTTTGGGCCAAAGGCACACAGCCGCCAGGCATGCCGCTGCGTGGCGTGGCGCTGGAAGCCAAGGGCGACGTGAAGAAAGACAGCTTGGCCGGTGGCGCATCAGCGGCAAAGGAGCGCACCATGTCCAGACGGGACACTTCCAGGGCCGACAAGCGTTCGCGCAAAGCCGATTCCAGTGCGTTTTCCCAGCCCGACTCGATGTGGATACGGCTCCACAAGCCTTCCAGCCCGTCCATGCCGTGCTTGGACAGCCAGGGTTTGAGCTTGCCGTCGGTGCGGACTTTTTCTTGCAAAGCCTTGAGCGCTTCGATGCGGGCACTCAAATCGGCCAGACGGGCCGATTCTTCGTTGACCGCTTTTTGACGTTCGCGGCGGTCTTCGTCCAGCACCGGCACTTGATCTTGCAACTCGTGCAAGCGGGCTTCCGATTCGGTAGCCAGGGCTTCGGCCGCAGCCAGCTGCTCTTGCAGCGCCTGCAGGCGCGCCTCGTCGGGTGCGGCCAAAGCGTTGCGGTCGCTCAGCAAGCGTTCACGGCGGTTTTCGAGTTGGCGCGATTGCTCTTCCACGTTGCGCTGGTCAGCGGCCAGCACGCCAATTTGCTGCTGCACCTGCACCACGCTGGCGCGCTGGGTGGTGGCATCGTTCTGAGCCTTGCGCAGGGCTTCTTCCAAGTCAGGCAAAGCCATGGCCTGGTCTTCCACCTGGGCGGCCAGCGTCATGCTCTGGTCTTCGGCCATGGCCGCTTGCTCGGCCAGGGTTTCCAGCTCGGCCTGCGCGTCTTCACTGCGGGTGCCCCATTGGGCGGTTTGCTCGATCAACTGCTGCAGGCGCTGTTCGGCGCGTTGGCGGCCTTCGACCACAAAACGGATTTCGGCTTCCAGACGACCGACTTCGGCGCTGGCTTCGTACAAGGCGCCTTGCGCTTGGTTGACTTGATCGCCCGCGTCGTAGTGCGCCTGGCGGATGGTCTCCAGATCGGACTCCACATGGCGCAGATCGGCGATGCGCGATTCGAGCGCATTCACGGCCTGGTCCACGTCGGACTTGACCTTGCCCTGGTCGCTTTCGGCATCGCGGCGCTTCAGGAACCAAAGCTGGTGCTGTTTGAGCGTGCTGTCGGCCTGCAGGTTGTTGTAGCGCTGGGCGACTTCGGCCTGCTTCTCGAGTTTTTCGAGGTTGGCGTTCAGCTCCCGCAGGATGTCTTCCACACGGGTCAAGTTCTCGCGCGTGTCGGACAGGCGGTTCTCGGTCTCGCGGCGGCGCTCCTTGTACTTGGAGACACCTGCAGCTTCTTCCAGAAACAGGCGCAGCTCTTCAGGGCGCGACTCGATGATGCGACTGATGGTGCCCTGACCAATGATGGCGTAGGCACGTGGGCCCAAGCCCGTGCCTAGGAACACGTCCTGCACATCGCGGCGGCGCACAGGCTGGTTGTTGATGTAGTAGCTGCTATTGCCGTCGCGGGTGAGCACGCGCTTGACGGCGATCTCGGCAAACTGGCCCCACTGGCCGCCCGCACGGTGGTCGGCGTTGTCAAAGACCAGCTCCACGCTGGCGCGGCTGGCCGGTTTGCGGGTGGTGGTGCCATTGAAGATGACGTCCTGCATGGACTCGCCACGCAGCTCGGACGCCTTGGACTCGCCCAACACCCAACGCACCGCGTCCATGATGTTGGATTTGCCGCAACCGTTGGGGCCGACCACGCCCACCAGCTGCCCGGGCAGCAGGAAGTTGGTCGGCTCAGCGAACGATTTGAAGCCAGAGAGCTTGATGGAATTGAGGCGCACGGCGGTCGGCTTGGTCGAAAAAGAGAATACGAAATGACGCACCCAATGGCATGTCAACTCGATGAAATGGGTCTTCCCGCAGACCCGGGACGGTGTTCAATATTAACCCAGCAGCATGCCGCAGATGATCCCGGATAATCGGGGCATGAATCCCCTTCTTGCCAAGCTGCAGCCTTATCCCTTTGAACGGCTGAAACAACTGTTCGCCACGGTCACCCCCACCCCTGCGCTGAAGCCCATCAGCCTAGGCATTGGCGAGCCCAAGCACGCCACACCCGCCTTCATTCAGGAAGCGCTCAAGGCTTCTGTGGCCACCGGCTTGTCGGCCTACCCCGCCACGGCGGGCGAGCCCGCCCTGCGAAAGGCCTGCGCCGCCTGGCTGCAAACCCGCTATCAGCTGACGCTGGACCCAGCCACGCAAGTGTTGCCCGTGAACGGCTCGCGCGAAGCCCTGTTTGCCCTGACGCAAACCGTCGTCGACCCGAGCCGCCCGGGCGCCACGGTGGTCAGCCCCAATCCGTTTTATCAAATCTACGAAGGCGCGGCCTTGCTGTCCGGCGCCGAGCCGTATTACGTGCCCAGCGATCCGGCACGCAACTTTGCCAACGACTGGGACAGCGTGCCCGCCGAAGTCTGGGCCCGTACCCAGCTTTTGTTCGTTTGCTCGCCCGGCAACCCCACGGGCGCGGTCATGCCGCTGTCCGAGTGGGAAAAACTCTTCGCCTTGTCTGACCAGCACGGGTTCGTGATCGCGTCCGACGAGTGCTACAGCGAGATTTATTTCCGCGAAGAAGCACCCTTGAGTGGCCTGGAAGCCGCCCACCAACTGGGCCGCACCGACTTCAAGCGCCTGATCGCCTTCACAAGTCTTTCCAAACGCAGCAACGTGCCCGGCCTGCGCAGCGGCTTTGTGGCGGGTGACGCGGCCATCATCAAGCAATTCCTGCTGTACCGCACCTACCACGGCAGCGCCATGAGCCCGGTGGTGCAAGCGGCAAGCATCGCCGCTTGGGGCGACGAAAGCCATGTGGTGGACAACCGCAACCAGTACCGCACCAAGTTCGCCCAGGTCACCCCCGTGCTGGCCGAAGTACTGGATGTGAAACTGCCCGACGCCAGCTTTTACCTCTGGGCCGGCGTGCCTGCCGGCTGGCAAGGCGACGACGCCGCGTTTGCCAAAGCGCTGTACGAAAAAGAACACGTCACCGTGCTGCCGGGCAGCTACCTGGCGCGCGAGTTCAACGGCAGCAACCCCGGCCGGGGCCGCATCCGCATGGCACTTGTCGCCGAAACCGCCGAATGCCTGGAAGCTGCCGAGCGCATTGCCCGCTTTGTGCGCGCCAACCCTGCGAAGATGGACCCCGGGTCAAGCCCGGGGTGACAATCTTGCAGACGACACCTCACATGTTTTGTCATGCCGGGCTTGACCCGGCATCCATATTCCCAATCACCTCAAGACCATGACAACCTGTCACGAAACACTGCGCCTGGCCGAGCAGCTGATCGCTCGCCCCTCAGTCACGCCCGACGACGCAGGCTGCATGGACCTGATCGCCGAACAACTGCGTCCATTGGGCTTTGACTGGGAGTTCATCGAGTCTGGGCCCGAGACCTTCCGCGTGCGCAACCTCTGGGCCAAGCGCGCAGGCACTTCGGGCCAGACCCTGGCCTTTGCCGGGCACACCGACGTGGTGCCCACCGGGCCGCTCACGCAATGGGACAGCGACCCTTTCACCCCCACCCACAAAGACGGCAAGTTGTTCGGGCGCGGTGCGAGCGACATGAAAACCTCGCTGGCGGCCATGGTGGTGGCGGTGCAGGAGTTTCTGGCCGCCAACCCGAACCCGGCCTTGGGCATCGCCTTTTTGCTGACCAGCGACGAAGAGGGCCCGGCGCTTGACGGCACCGTGGTGGTCTGCAATCAACTCCAAGCCCGTGGCGACGCGCCGCAGTTCTGCATCGTGGGCGAACCCACGTCGGTGCAGCAGACCGGCGACATGATCAAGAACGGCCGACGCGGCACCATGAGCGGGAAACTGACCGTCAAGGGCGTGCAGGGCCACATCGCCTACCCGCACCTGGCCGACAACCCGATCCACCGCCTGGCCCCGGCGCTGGCTGAGCTGGTCAGCATCCGCTGGGACGAAGGCAATGCCTTCTTCCAGCCCACCAGCTGGCAAGTGAGCAACATCCACGCGGGCACAGGCGCGAGCAATGTGATCCCGGGCGACTGTGTGGTGGATTTCAACTTCCGCTTTTGCACCGAATCCACGCCCGAGAGCCTGCAGCAGCGCCTGAGCGCCGTGCTGGACCAGCATGGCTTGCAATACGACTTGAAATGGACCATCGGTGGTCTGCCGTTTTTGACCACGGCCGGCACCTTGGTGGTCGCCGTGCAAAAAGCGATTGCAGACGAAACGGGCCTCACCACAGAGCTGTCGACCACCGGCGGCACGAGCGATGGCCGCTTCATCGCGCAGATCTGCCCACAGGTCATCGAGTTCGGCCCGCCGAACGCGACAATCCACAAGGTCAACGAGCATGTGGCCTTGGCCGACATCGCGCCGCTCAAAGCCATCTACCGCCGCACGCTGGAACAACTCAACCTGGGCCTGTCCGCATGAGCGCCATGACTTTGTCTGCGCTGATTGATCAATCAGCAGCCCGACTGGAAAACGCCGAGGTGGCCTTTGGTCACGGTACCCTCAACGCCTTTGACGAAGCCGTCTGGCTGGTGCTCTGGCGTCTGGGCCTGCCGCTCGACACCGATCTGAACGAAGTGGCGGATCAAGCGGTGACGCCCGAACAGCAAGCCGCCTGCGCTGCGCTGATCGAAGAGCGCATCACCACGCGCAAGCCTGCTGCTTACCTCACGCGTGAAGCCTGGTTGCAAGGCGTGTCGTTTTACATCGACGAGCGGGCCATCGTGCCGCGCAGCCTGATCGCCGAGGTGCTGGCCGACGGCACCATCGACGCCTGGCTGAGCGACCAAACCCAACACGTGCTGGACCTGTGCACCGGCAACGGCAGCCTGGCCGTGCTGGCGGCGCTGGCCTGGCCCGAGGTGCAGGTGACCGGGGCCGATATTTCCGATGAAGCCCTGGCCGTGGCCGCCATCAATGTGGAGCGCCACGGTCTGCAAGACCGCGTGCGACTGGTGCACAGCGATGGCCTTGCGGCCCTGCCCGGCCCCTTTGATTTGATCCTGTGCAACCCGCCTTACGTGTGCCAAGCCGGCATGGACGCGCTGCCCGCGGAGTACCGCGCCGAGCCCGAGTTGGCCTTGGCTGGCGGCACGGACGGCATGGACTTCGTGCGCCAGCTGTTCAAGGATGCGCCTGCACGCATGAGTGAGCACGCAGTCCTGGTGCTGGAGATCGGCAACGAGGTGGCGCATTTCATGGCTGCTTTTCCCGAATTGGAAGTGGCCTGGCTCGACACCAGTGCAGGCGACGATCAGGTTTTGTTGACCACCCGCGAAGCCCTGCTTAAGCGCCGATAATTCCAGCCTCACCACCGAAAATCGCTGCCATCCTTTGAATGTCATCCCCGCGCACGCGGGGATCCATGCCAGCGCAAACAGAATATCCCCAACACCCTGGATTCCCGCCTGCGCGGGAATGACAAACAATTTGCCACCACCGGAATCCCTCCGGCCACTGCTTTTTCATGATCAACCTCAAAAACGTCACCCTTCGCCGCGGCACCAAAGTGTTGCTGGACCAGACTTCGGTCACCCTCAACCCCGGAGAAAAGGTCGGCTTGGTCGGGCGCAATGGCGCGGGCAAATCCACTTTGTTTGCACTGTTCAACGGCACGCTGCACGAAGACGGCGGCGACTTCGAGATGCCCAAAGCCTGGCGCATGGCCCAGGTGGCGCAGAACATGCCCGAGACCGACCAGAGTGCCAGCGAGTTTGTGCTGGAAGGCGACACCCGCCTGGCCGAGCTGCGCCAGCGTTTGGTGGCCGCCGAAGAAAGTGGCGACGGCATGGAGATGGCCCACGTTTACACGGATCTCGCCGACGCGGGCGACCACGATGCCCTGCCCCGCGCCGAAGCGCTGATTCTGGGCCTGGGCTTTCGGGTGGACGAACTCAACAACCCCGTCAACAGCTTTTCGGGCGGCTGGCGCATGCGCTTGCAGCTGGCCCGTGCGCTGATGTGCCCATCGGACATTTTGCTGCTCGACGAACCGACCAACCACTTGGACTTGGATGCGCTCGTGTGGTTGGAAGCCTGGCTGCAGCGCTATGCAGGCACCATGATCGTGATCAGTCACGACCGCGAATTCCTGGACGCGGTGACCAACGTCACGCTGCACATCGACCATGCCAAGCTGACCCGCTACGGCGGCAATTACACGGCCTTTGAAATCCTGCGCGCCCAACAGATGGAGCTGCAACAGGCTTCGTTTGCCAAACAACAGGACAAGATCGCCCACCTGCAAAAATTCATCAACCGCTTCAAGGCCCAGGCCAGCAAAGCCAAGCAGGCGCAAAGCCGGGTCAAGGCCCTGGAACGCATGGAAAAAGTGGCCCCGTTGCTGGCCGAGGCCGAATTCACCTTTGGCTTCAAAGAGCCCAACAACCTGCCCAACCCGATGCTGGCCATCAGCGATGCCAGCTTTGGCTACATCGTCGACGACGAACCCAAAGCCATTTTGAACGGCGTGAGCAAATCGGTATTGGCCGGGCAACGCATCGGTATTCTCGGCGCCAACGGCCAGGGCAAATCGACCCTGGTCAAGACGATTGCCCGCACCATGCCGCTGCTGGCGGGCACGCTGACCGAAGGCAAGGGCCTGAACATCGGCTACTTTGCCCAGCAGGAACTGGACGTGCTGCACCCGCAGGACAACCCACTGGAGCACATGATCCGCTTGGCCAAAGAGCTGGGGCCGAACAGCGGCGAGCCCAGCCGCGAGCAGGATTTGCGCAATTACCTGGGCACCTTCAACTTCAGTGGTGACATGGTCAAGCAGGCCGTGGGCACCATGAGCGGCGGCGAAAAAGCCCGCCTGGTGCTGGCCATGATCGTGTGGCAGCGCCCCAACCTCTTGCTGTTGGACGAGCCTACCAACCACCTGGACCTGGCCACCCGCGAAGCGCTGTCGATGGCGCTCAACGAGTTTGAAGGCACCGTCATGCTGGTCAGCCACGACCGCGCCTTGCTGCGTGCGGTGTGCGACGAGTTCTGGATGGTGGGCCGGGGCAAGGTCGAGCCCTTTGACGGCGACCTGGACGACTACCAGCGCTACCTGCTGGACGAGTCCAAACGCCTGCGCGAAGAAGCCAAAAATTCAGCCCGAGACGCGGCCAGCAGCGCCTCGGCCGTGCCCGCTGCAGTCGCCGTGGCAGCTCCTGTTGCAGCACCTGTGGCCGCAGCACCGGCCCCGGCTGCGCAAGCTGCCGTCAGCAGTGCCGAGCAACGCAAGCTCGATGCGCAACGCCGCCAGCAATTGGCCGCACAAACCCGTCCGCTCAAAAAAGAGCTGGAGCAAAATGAGCAGCGCATGGGAGTGATTGAACAAGAAAAAACCGCGCTCGAAGCGCAACTGAGCACACCCCTGCCGCCCGCTGAAATCGCCGAAGCCGGTCGCCGCCTGAAGGTTTTGACCGATGAAGTGGCCTCGCTGGAAGAGCGCTGGCTGGAGCTGACGGCCTTGCTGGAAGCGGCTGCTTAAAAACGCACAGCACCATGAAAAAACTCAGCCACCGACCACAGACCAGCCTGCATGCTGGTCGGCCTTGTTGTTTTCATATTCCCAGCTGGTGCCGCAGCGGTCACAGCGGTAGCGGGTGATGGTGACCGTGCCGCTGTCGCGCAGCTCTTTGCGGTTGGTGCCTTGCACCAGTTCGGCATGGCCGGGCGCACGGCGCCAATTGCGCTGGATGCCCGAGCAAGGCTCGCAAAGCACCATTTTTTTCAATTCATTCTGGATGTTCTGTTGAGCGCTCATGGACAGCTGACGGTTGGGCATGAAAGGTTGGCACATCAGGATGATGGCAAAAACCCAAGAAAAAAGCACTTTGTATTTTCATACAAAGTGCTTTTTGGATTGGTGGGACCAGCGGGGGTCGAACCCACGACAAACGGATTAAAAGTCCGCTGCTCTACCAACTGAGCTATGGTCCCTTTGCTGCAGTGCTGTGCACTGCAGCAAGACTCAAATTATAGCGTCATTTTTTGGCCTTCCCGGAGCCCGTGGCTAAAAAATTCAAAATTTCTGAAGCCGCGCACATGCCAAAGGTGGCGGTCACACTGACCACCGATCCATAGCCATGGCAATTGAGCGAACCATCGCCTTCGATCGCGCAAGAGGCATCAGGAGGCGCGACCGACTCGCGACTGAACACACCTTGCACACCCATGCGCTTGTCGCCTTTGGCGCCGCCGTGGTGCTTGCGCAAGCGGTAACGCAGCTGGGCCAGCAAAGGATCGTGCGTGATTTTTGACAAATCATCCACATCCACCTTGTGCGCCAAACGCTTGCCACCCGCAGCGCCAACGGTGATGAAACCGCAACGGTGTTGCAAAGCCCATTGCGCCATGGCCACTTTGGCCTTGACCTGATCGCAGGCATCGATGACCGCATCCGGCATGGCGGGCAACAAGGCCGGCCAGTTTTCGGGCGAAACGAAATCATCCACCATGTCCACTTGGCATTGTGGATGGATCAAGGCAATCCGATCGCGCATGGCCTGCACTTTGGCTTGACCGGTGGTGCTGGTCAGTGCATGGATCTGGCGGTTGATGTTGGACTCGGCAATGTGGTCCATGTCCACCAAGGTCAAGCGGGCAACGCCGCTGCGGGCCAGTGCTTCAGCCGCCCACGAGCCGACACCGCCAATGCCCACCACCACCACATGCGCTTGCCGAATGCGCTCGGCCCCCGCCATGCCATACAAGCGTTGCAAGCCGCCAAAGCGGCGCTGCTCTTCATCGGTCCATTCGCTCATGCCTGAGACTCCGCACGGCGCACCTGCCACTGCAAGGTCGACACCGCGCCCACGGCAATGCCCAGCACCGCCAGCAAACTGCCCCAACTCAATGTGGACAGCCCTGACAAGCCCTGACCGATGCTGCAGCCCAGGGCCATCACAGCGCCCATGCCCATCAAGGCCCCGCCCAGCACATGCCAGGCCAAGTCGTCAATGCGGGTGAAGCCCTCCCAACGGAACGCGCCCTGCTGAACGGTGCTGGCCCAAGCGCCGACCAACAAACCCAAGGCCAAGACCATGCCCAGATTCACGCGTTTGCTGCCATCGCTGAAATACATGAACGCATCGAGTGCGTAGGCCACTGGCGCCGTGAAGCTCATGGACTCCATGCGACCACTGGCGGTGAACAAAAAAACCGACTCCAGCGTCTCGGGGTGCTCCGGCACAAAGCCATGCACGCCACTGATCCACCAAACCGCCAAGATGGCTGCGGCGGTCCACATGCCTGGGCCATACGCACTGGCCCGGCGAAACGCGGGCAAACGGAACACCCAGACCAACAACAAGCTCGACACCAGCAACGACATCACGCCCATGCCCAGGGGCAGGGACCAACCGGTCAACCCGCTGAGCCACTGCCCGGCAAAAGGCGTTAACACGGGCAGCGCGATGGCGTCCAACACTTGCACGCGCCAGACAGCCGGCAGGCCACGCATGGTGGCCAGGGCAAAAATGCCCATGCTCATCAGAACCACCAAAGACTTCAAATTGCCACCGGCCAGGCGGGCGATGTTTTTGCTGGTGCAACCAGAAGCCAGCACCATGCCCACGCCAAACATCAAACCGCCCAGCGTGAGGGTCAGCCCATTGAGCACCTGTGCGCCATAAATGGTGTTCAAGGGGCTGATCCAGCCCAGCCAGGACATGCCACCAAAGCCCAGCACACTGAGGGCAACAGCTAACACCCATTGGCGAAGGCGTGTGCTGTCGCCCATGATCACCACATCGCTGATGGCGCCCATGGTGCAAAAGTGGCTGCGTTGCAAGAGCACACCCCAGAAAAACGCAACACCAAAACAAAGGCCCAAAACCTCCAGGTTTTGGGCCTGCAATTGCAGCAAGGACATCACAGCAACCTCATGCCTCAACGCAAGCGCGCCAGTCGATCGCGTGCCGTGTTGGCCGCTTCGGACGAGGGGAAGGCCTTGACCAGGTCATCCAGCGTCTTGCGCGCAGCTTTGAGGTCCTTGAGTTCGATTTGCACATTGGAAATCGCCAGCATCGCCTCTGGTGCACGGGCATGGCCCGGTGCCACGTTCAGCAATTGCTGAAAATTGGCCATCGCGTCTTTGTAGGACTTGTTGGCGTACTGCGCATTGCCCAACCAGAACAAGGCCGAAGGGGCGTAACCGCTTTTGCCATTGCGCTGCAGGAACTGCACCAAAGCCGTTTGAGCCGCCACAAAATCGCCTTTGCGGAAAATGTCCATGGCCGCTTCGTAGTCGCGTTTTTCACCGGGGTCGGCCAGAAACTCACGCCCGTCCAAAGTGACTTTGGCAGGCTCAAATTTGCGCAAACGCTCATCGACACCCGCCGCCACGTCCTTTTGACGTTGCTGAATTTCGGACACATCGCGCGCCAGATTTTCGTGCGCACCACGGCTTTGCGACACATCGCCACGCAAGCTTTCGATTTGCGACTGCAAGTCGAGCAAGGAACGGCGCAGTTGTGCGTTTTCCTCGCTCAAGCTCTTGTTGGTTTGATCCAGCTTCTGGCGCAAATCCAGAATGGCACGACGCGCCTCGTCGTCTTCAAACAAGGCCGCCTGGGCAGCCCCGGTCAAGGCGCCAAAGGCCAGAACCAGCGCCAGTCGGCTCCAGGCGCAACGGAAACTCGAGGACATCGTCATGGCAATCAGTAACGGATTTCAACGCGGCGATTCTTCGCCAGATCGGCTTCGGAAGAACCCATGGCCGCAGGCTTTTCCTTGCCATAGCTGACCGCTTCGATCTGGGCATCGGACACGCCCAACAAGGTCATGGCCTGGCGCACGGCTTCAGCGCGCTTTTGGCCCAAGGCCAGGTTGTATTCACGGCCGCCACGTTCATCGGTGTGACCTTCCAGCGAAGCCTTGCGCTGCTGGTTGGCTTTCAGGAAACGGGCATGCGTCTCGATCAGTGGACGGGCTTCCGCACGCACCACATAGCTGTCGTAGTCGAAGTACACCACGGTGCCCACACCGGCAGGTCCCACGCCAGCGCCCGACTTGTCAGTCAAAACACCGGCCACGCCGTTAAGACCCGCGCCAACGCCCTGGCTGTTGGCGCCCGACGACGTTGCGCTCTTGTCTTCCACAGGCACATCATCGAGTTTGACGCCCGAAGCGCAACCGGACAACAGTGCCGCCAACAACAAACCAGCCCAAAAACCTTTTTTCATCATGTACCTCATCTATTGAACAAAAACAAAACCATCATTTGCGCAGCGGGCCCCAATGGGGCTCACGGATATCACCGCCCTGCCCTGACAAGCGGGCCTTGATGCGGCCGTCCAGCGTGCTCGTCATCAAGGCTTCTTGCCCTTGCTGCAAAGTGGCATACACCAACAAGCGGCTGTTGGGCGCAAAACTGGGGCGCTCATCTGCAGAGGAATCGGTCAGGGCTGTGACCTGGCCCGAGTTCAGATCCATGATGTGCAGACGGAAAATCGCGCCGTTGCGCGAGACATAAGCCAACCAGCGGCCATCCGGGCTGAGCGCTGGCGAAATGTTGTAGCTGCCCGAAAACGTCACGCGCTCGGCCGGCCCGCCTTGCGAGGGCATGCGGTAGACCTGAGGGCTGCCGCCTCGGTCGCTCACGAAATACAGGGCCGAGCCATCGGGCGTGAAAACCGGCTCGGTGTTGATCGAGCCCGACTGGGTCAGCTTGCGTGGCTCGCCACCGTTCAAATCGATGCGAAACAGCTGAGAGCCACCGTCGCGGCTGAGTGTGGCGACCAATGAGCGTCCATCCGGTGCCCAGGTCGGGGCGCTGTTGGAGCCTTTGAAGTTGGCCACAGCACGGCGTTGGCCTGAAGCGAGTTCGTGCACATAGACCACGGGCTTGCGCAACTCGAAGGACACATAAGCCAGGTGGGTGCCGCTGGCTGACCAGGACGGAGAAATGATGGGCTCAGGGCTGCTCAAAGCGGCTTTGGCGCCTTCGCCATCGGCATCGGCGATCCACAGGGTGTAGCGGCCCGATGACTTGGTCACATACGCAATGCGGGTGGCAAACGCGCCCTGCACACCGGTCAGTTGCTGGTAGACCCAATCCGATATGCGGTGCGCAGACAAGCGCAAATCAGCCGCCACCACGGCTTCGCGGAATTCGCCCTTTTCCTGGCCTTTGACGGCATCCCACAAGCGCGCGCGGACGTCAAAGCGGCCATCGGCCAAGCGGGTGACCGATCCGGCCAACAAGGCTTCTGCAGACAACTGGCGCCAAACGGACCATTCGGGACGGCTGAGCTCATCGAGCTGAGCATTGCCCACAGGCAAAGCCTTGAACTGGCCACTGCGCTCCAGATCGGCCTGCACAATGGCCGCCATTTTTTGCGGGGACTGGGCCTCGCCCTTGAACGGTGCGATCACCACAGGCAATTGCGTCATGCCCACACCAGAGACTTCAACCCGAAATTGCGACCATGCAGGCAGGTGCACGGTCAACATGACCAGCAGCGGGATCAACCAGTTAGACCAAAGGTTTTGCAAGGGAAATCGCTGGATGTAAAGCACGTTGAACATCGCCTCAAAAGACAAGGTGCGATCGTACACCGTCCGAGCCCCATTTCAGTGCCGTACCTGATTTGAAAACACCGTCCGCAGGCCTTGTGCGTGCCTGCTTACAATCGAATGGAACATGAGCACAGACCAAGACACCCACCCTGCCGCCAGCATCCGCAGCCGAATGCTGAAACTGGCACCCTATTTCGCCCGCCAGCGGGGCGTCTGGGCACTGGCCATTGGCGCCACTTTGGTGGCCGCCTTGACCGAGCCCTTGATTCCGGCCCTCTTCAAACCGCTCCTGGACCAGGGTTTTGCGGGCAATGGCTTGCCCATCTGGTCGATTCCCGTGGCCGTGATCGGTTTGTTTGCCATCCGTGGTATCACCTTTTTTCTGGCGCAATACGCCCTGGCGCGTGTCACCAACGATGGCATGGAAAAGCTGCGCAACGACTTGTTTGCCCAGCTGGTGAAAGCCGAACTGGGCCTTTTCAACCGCCAATCGGCCAGTGCGCTGTCCAACACCGTGGTTTACGAGGTGATGAACGGCGCCTCCCAATTGATCTCCGCCTTGATCGGTCTGAGCCGCGATGGCTTCACTTTGTTGGCCCTGGTGGGCTATTTGATGTGGCTCAACTGGAAGCTGACCCTGGTGGTGTTCATCGTGGCCCCGGCCCTGAGTTACATCATGAAGGCGCTGTCCAAACGGCTTTACCGCCTCACCCGCGAAAGCCAGGACTCCACCGATGCACTGGCCTACGTGGTCGAAGAAAACGTGCTGGCACACCGCATGATTCGACTGCACGGCGCCCAAAACCAGCAAATTGAACGGTTCGCAGACCTGGGCCGCAATTTGCGCAAACTGGCCCTCAAGTCCACCGCCGCCTCCGCCGCCATGTCGCCCTTGACGCAGATCATGTCGGCCATTGCCCTGTCCCTGGTGCTGGTGATCGCCTTGATCCAGAGCCGCGACAGCAGCTCGGGCGCCACAGTAGGTGGGTTTGTGGCCTTCATCACCGCCATGCTGATGCTGGTGTCTCCCATCAAACGCCTGGCCGAGGTGGCCAACCCGATCACGCGTGGACTGGCCGCACTGGAACGCGGTTTGGCTTTGCTGCATGACGCGCCTGAAGAAACCCAAGGCACATACGAAACCACACGGGCCACTGGTGCGATTGAATGGCAAAACGTGGACCTGCAATTCAAACCCGACAGTCCACCGGCTTTGCAGGGCGTGTCACTGACGGTGCAACCGGGAGAAACCGTGGCCCTGGTCGGCAGCTCCGGTGCGGGCAAAACCACACTGATCCAGCTGCTGCCGCGCTTTCTCAACCCCACAGCAGGGCAAGTGCTGATCGACCAGGTCCCGGTGCAGGACTGGACCTTGCGCAGCCTGCGCAGCCAAATGGCCATGGTCAGCCAGGATGTGGTCATGCTCAACGACACGCTGGCCGCCAATGTGTGTCTGGGGCAGACGCCCGATCGGGAGCACATTCAGAAAAGTCTGGAAGCGGCCAACCTGTGGACGCATGTGATGCAACTGCCGCAAGGCATGGACACCGTGCTCGGGCACAACGCCAGCCAACTGTCCGGCGGTCAACGCCAACGGTTGGCGATTGCCCGCGCCCTCTACAAAGACGCGCCCATCCTGATCCTGGACGAAGCGACTTCAGCACTGGACAACGAATCGGAACGGCTGGTGCAGGAAGCCTTGCAAAAGCTCATGCAAGGCCGCACCACCTTGATCGTGGCGCACCGCCTGTCCACCATCGAGCATGCCGACCGGGTGGTGGTCATGGAGCAAGGCCACATTGTGGAACAAGGCGCACCAGCAGCGCTGCTGGCCGCAGGCGGTGCCTATGCCCGCTTGCACCACCGAGGCGAATGGACGGCGGCGCCCGAGGCCTGAAGCCAGGCCTCAGAGCAGCACGATGTCGTACTGCTCGGGCCCCATCGACGTTTCCACCTGCAGGGAAATCGGCTTGGCAATGAAGTCTGACAAACCCGCCAAATGCTGGCTTTCTTCGTCGAGCAGCAAGTCGATCACCGCAGCGCCCGCCACCACGCGGAACTCGCGCGGGTTGAACTGACGGGCTTCGCGCAGGATTTCACGCAAGATGTCGTAAGCCACTGAGCGTGCCGTTTTAACAATGCCCTTGCCCTGGCAACTGGGACACGGCTCGCACAGCATGTGCGCCAGCGATTCCCGGGTGCGCTTGCGCGTCATCTCCAGCAAGCCCAGTGATGAAAAACCACCGGCCATGGTCTTGACCCGGTCACGTGACAGCTGTTTGCGAAACTCGGCCAGCACCGCGTCCTGGTGGTCAGCACGCGACATGTCGATGAAGTCGGCGATGATGATGCCGCCCAGGTTGCGCAAGCGCAGCTGCCGAGCAATGGCCTGCGCGGCTTCCAGATTGGTCTTGAAGATGGTGTCTTCAAAATTGCGGGCCCCGACATACCCCCCGGTGTTCACATCCACCGTGGTCAGGGCCTCGGTCTGGTCAATGATCAGGTAGCCGCCCGACTTCAAGTCCACACGACGGCCCAGAGCGCGGGCAATTTCCTCGTCGATCGAATACAAATCAAAAATCGGCCGCTCGCCTTTGTACAGCTGCAAGCGCTCGGCAGCCTTGGGCATGAACTCGCGGCCAAATGCCACCAATTGCGCGTGCTGCTCTTGCGAATCGATGCGGATGCTTTGCGTGGCCTCGCCCACCAGGTCGCGCAGCACACGCTGCAGCAAAGTCAAATCCTGGTGCAGCAAAGACGCAGGCGGCAAGCGCATGGAGGCATCCTTGATGCGCGCCCAGGTCTTGCGCAGATAAGCGATGTCGTCCTGCAACTCCTCGTCACTGGAGTCCTCGGCATTGGTGCGCAAGATGAAACCACCCCCAGCAGGCCCCACCAGGGCCTGCACGCGCTGGCGCAGGGCATCGCGCTGATCGGACGGGATTTTTTGCGACACCCCGATGTGGTCGTCTTGCGGCAAAAACACCAGATGCCGCCCAGCGATGCTGATCTGGGTGGACAGGCGGGCACCCTTGGTGCCCATCGGGTCCTTGATGACCTGCACCATGATGGCGCGGCCTTCGAACACCTGCTTTTCAATCGGCACCAGCGGCTGGCCTGTGCGTGCAGAGGCGTCGCCATCGGCATGCTTTTGCCAGACATCGGCCACATGCAAAAAGGCGGCTTTGTCCAGACCGATGTCGATGAAAGCCGACTGCATGCCCGGCAACACGCGGGCCACCTTGCCCAGGTAAACATTGCCCACCAGCCCACGCTCAAGCGTGCGCTCGACATGCAACTCCTGCACGGCGCCGAACTCGACCACCGCCACGCGCGTTTCCTGCGGGGACCAATTGACCAAAATATCTTGTTGCATGGAACGCTTTGGGAAAAATGAGGGGTGTCGGTCAGCCGACAAAGATCAGCAGCGGATGCCCACCGAACGCAAGAGTGTTGCGGTCTCGAACAGGGGCAAGCCCATGATGCCCGAATAACTGCCGCGGATCTGTTCTATGTGCGACGCCGCCCTGCCCTGCACCCCGTAAGCCCCGGCCTTGCCCATGGGCTCACCACTGGCCACATAGGCCTTGATCTGTGCCGGCGTCATCGCCGCAAAACGCACCCAGGACTCGGACACAGCCGCCACGCGCTTGCGCCCCGACTGAACGGCCACAGCCGTCAACACCCGGTGGGTTTGCCCAGACAGTTGCTGCAGGATGCGCCGTGCATCGGCCTCGTCTTCGGGTTTGCCCAGAATCTCTCGGCTCAAGGCAACGGTGGTGTCTGCGCAGAGCACAGGCGCGGGAGGCAAGCCCAGGCGCTTGAGGCGAGCCACGGCCGCGTCCAGCTTCAAACCCGTCACGCGGGCCACATAACGGCCTGGCGCTTCGCGGCCACGGAGGGCTTCGAGCGATTCGGCGTCTTCTGCTGGATCGGGCAAAAGCAGTTCGTGGGCCACGCCAATTTGCGTCAGCAACTGGCTGCGGCGGGGACTTTGGGAAGCCAGATAGATGAAGGCACTCATTCGCGGTGGTAGGGGTGGTTGGCGTTGATCGACCAGGCGCGGTAAAGCTGCTCGATCAGCAAGACCCGGGCCATGGCGTGGGGCAAAGTCATGTCGGACAAACGGATGCGTTCGTGTGCCGCTTGGCGAAATTCTGGCTCCAGGCCATCGGGCCCGCCAATCACCAAGGCCACATCGTCGCCCCCCAACTGCCAAGAGGTCAGTCGAGCGGCCAGGGCCTGTGTGGTGAGGTTGGTGCCACGTTCGTCAAGCACCACGATGCGGGTGCCACGCGGGATGGCCGCTTCGATGCGCTGGCGCTCGGCCGCATACAGCGTGGCCAGGGTTTTGGAGCCACGGGGCTCGGTTTTCACCGCCTTGAGCTCGACTTTGAGCTCGGGCGGGAAACGCTTGGCATAGTCGTCCCAGGCGGTCTGCGCCCAGTCAGGCACACGCTGGCCGACCGCAACGATCAGCAGCTTCATGAAAAATCAAT
>Ga0228701_1000493_pt1 | contig 32728 bp, 22 predicted proteins | sample McNCre117_Aug_MG_2_FD_178017 | JGI IMG/M metagenome (GOLD analysis project Ga0228701, IMG submission 178017) | Freshwater microbial communities from McNutts Creek, Athens, Georgia, United States - 11-17_Aug_MG | ecosystem: Environmental > Aquatic > Freshwater > Creek | place: USA: Georgia... | reverse complement strand
CTTCGATTCAGTATTCAATACCGACCAACAAGCGAAGCAAATGGATCCGTATTAGATCAATTATTTAGGGGACGTCGCATCAAAGAAGGTGATCGTATTCCGATTGGTGCCATTGTCACGCTGATCGTTGGACAGAACGACCAAGGCGAGCCAATTTCCATTCCTAATTTTGTGGGCTTGTCTATGGCTGACGCACGATACATTATGGATACGTTAGGAGTGACATCATATTCTTTTGTTTGTCCTGATTGTTCAACTGCTCAGGATTCTATGGCAGCCATTATTTTTAGTCAAACTCCTGAGTTTATTGAAGGATCAACCGTGTTTAAATCCACTCAGTTTACCCTGTCGATGAAACGATCCATTTCGGACATTGAAATTCCACATTAATCATGAAGATTCTGTCGTTTTTTTTGTTGATCAGTACGCTCTCCTTTGCACAGCAATTGGAGCAGGGGCCTATCACACGTAACTTGCTGCTGAAAGGACCTGAAGGACACCTCAAGTCTGGGATTACGAATATCGACAGTACGTTCAGTTATGTTTCGGACACACTTGAATTACCCTTGTTTGATGATTTTTCCACGAACAAATTCCAAGTTTACAGCGCTCAATTTAATGATCCAGGAGTAACAAGTCAATTGTATTATCGCTTGTTACATCCCAGCACCTTGATTCCTTTTGATCCAACGACAAGTTTTACCAATGGAGCTACCTTTAAACGAACCTACGATAGTGCAACAGGTTTGTTTGTGGATAGTACATTTGCGACAACTTCCGTAAAGGTGGCGGATTTCACAAGCTATCCGGTTACATATCAAACGGAAGACCTTTATCCACCTTACTACATTTATGATACAATCGGGGTGCCCGATGTTTCTGATACCGTGTGGGTAACTAATCCAACATATTTTCAAGATTCTGCACGTGTTTTCTTTGCCAATTTAGCGGATCCAAATGCGATTTGGCTCGACCATAAAGCCTATTTAAATGAACGCTTTGGTTCTGATCCAAGGTCATTAGGAGTGGCTACTTTTGATGGATTAAATGAATACGGTTATCCGTATCAAATTGGAACAACGGTCACAAATTATGCCGATAGGCTGACTTGTAAACCCTTAAATCTGGCTCCATATACAGCAGCGGATTCTGTTTATCTCTCCTTTCTTGTTCAGCCAGAAGGACTCGGAGATATTCCAGAGCAAGGTGATTCCTTGGTTTTGGAATTATACGCAAAGGACTTAGATCAATGGTTCCGTGTTTGGGCAACAAATGGAGACACGACTTATCCATTTAAGGCTGTGCACATTGCGATAAAGGATGCGAAATATTTCAAAAAGGGCTTTCAATTTAGATTCAAGAATTACGGTTCATTAGCAGGGGCCTTGGATCATTTTCACATCGACTATGTTCATCTTCGAACACAATCATTTATTGGTGATACCCTTTTTAAAGATTTCGCATTGGTCTACCCAATCAATTCACTATTGAAGACCTATACATCTGTTCCTTGGGATCATTATAAAAATTCGACAGATAACAAAATGAGCGATGCATTGATGGTGAAGGTCCATAATGGTAGTCCAAATCCGGAAAACTATCAAAATGGCAGCATTGTTTTTTCGCAGGGAGCAACAAATTTTGGGACATTCACTTTACAGGGATTTACATTAGCTGAACAACAAATTAATTACCAGGCAAGGACGACACATACCTCTTATCACAATCTATCTAGTGGAGCTGAATTCCCAAGAAATTTAACAGGTGATGCCCAAACTTTTGATGTACTTACGTCCGTTTCTGCTCAATTTCCGAATGACATAAATAACGACCATTCGACGTTCCAACAACTTTTTTACAATTACTACAGTTACGATGACGGAAGTGCTGAAGCGGCTTTTGGTCCGACGGGCGTTCAGTCTCGTTTGGCGATAGGTTATGAGGCATATGAAGCAGATTCCTTAATTGGCATTGCCATGGCCTTCGTTCCATCTGTAACAGACGTCAGTAATAAATTATTTCTAATGACCGTTTGGGCAGATGATGGAACAGGAAATCCAGGTCAAGTCTTGTATGAAGATGATGTATTTCATACGCGAAGCCCAATATATGGAACAGAGTTGAATCAGTTTATCCATTATTATTTCCCCGACACAGCTAAAATTGCTTGTCCTAAAAAGTTCTTCGTTGGATGGAGACAGCTTGACCAACAACGATTAAATTTAGGATTAGATCGCAATACCGATCATTCAGATCAGATAAAATTCAGTGTTGACGGTGGTGGTTCATGGATGAGTTCACCATTTCCCGGAAGCGCCATGATGCGTCCTATTTTCTCCACCGCTTTGGACCCTATTTTAGGATTGGCCAAACCGAAGCAGACTCAAACTTTCTTGTGTTACCCAAATCCTGCAATGGATGAAATTCATTTCCAAAGTGAAGCAAATTTACAAGGCACGGAGAAATTCATATACGATGCTGCTGGCCGATTAATTACTTCGAGCACAGATGATGTATTTTCTTTAAAAGGATTCCAAACGGGAATGTATTTCGTTTCCATTCCTTCCATTTCTGCACAACCGATTAAGTTCATTAAACAATGAATGAAGATCCAGTAAACGACCTCGAAAACGAGGAAGAAGAATTATTTGAACACCATCGATTTAAAGCAGACCCGGGACAGGTTGTTATTCGCATTGATAAGTTTCTGATTGACCGCATGGCCAATACATCTAGAAACAAAATTCAAGTTGCGGCAAAGAATGGAAATATCCTCGTAAATGGACAAAAAGTTAAACAGAATTTCAAGGTAAAACCGGGAGATGAAGTCTCCATCGTTTTGCCCTATCCAGTGCGAGAAATTGAGTTAATTCCACAAGATATTCCAATAGAAATCGCCTATGAGGACGATGATTTACTGGTTGTGAATAAACCAGCGAATATGGTGGTTCATCCTGGATACGGGAATTACACAGGGACATTGGTTAATGCCCTGGTCTTTCATATTCAGCATTTGCCGAGTCCACCGAAAGACTATTACGGAAGACCTGGTTTGGTGCACAGAATTGATAAACACACAACGGGACTTCTTTTAATTGCAAAAACGGAATTGGCATTGGTGGAGTTGGCGAAACAATTTTACAACCGCACAACGGAACGCCGCTATCACGCGTTGGTTTGGGGTGACGTAGAGCAAGACGGAACAATAGAAGGAAACATCGGACGCTCTTTAAAAAACCGAAAAGTAATGGCTGTTTTTAAGGACGGGGATCATGGTAAAACAGCGATCACACATTACAAAGTTCTCGAGCGCTTTGGACTCGTAACATTGATTGAATGTAAATTGGAAACGGGTCGAACCCATCAAATCCGCGTGCATTTCCAGTCTATAGGACATCCCTTGTTCAATGACTTAGAATATGGCGGAAATCGCGTAGTAAAAGGCACACGTTCTGCAAGCTACGAGCGATTTGTTCAGCACTGCATGGACTTAATTCCAGGACAAGCCCTACATGCAAAAACCCTTGGATTTATTCAACCAACTACTCAACAGTATTTGGAGTTCAATTCCCAATTACCATCGGGATTCACCGAACTCATCGAACGATGGAGGAATTATTGTTCGGATTTTAAATAAATATTTCTTATTTTTGCTATCCTTGGATAAATATCTAAGCTTAAACCACGCTTTATGAAACAATTTTTTATTTTAGCTTTTCTTACGCTTTCCTTTGCCCAATTTACATTTGGACAAAATACACCTGAGCCAAAATACATCAGAAAGGCCAACGAGACTTACTATTCTGGCAACTATTTTGAAGCTGTCAAAGTTTGTCAAGATGCATACAAAACCTTAGGATACAAAGGAACTATTCGTCAAAAAGGAGACATGGCGTTTAAAATCGCTGAATCGTATCGAAACATGCAAGTGTATGACAAAGCAAATGAGTGGTACGGAACGTGTATTGAGTTAAAATATTTTGATGCTGTACCAGAAGTGTATTTCTACCGAGGCGACATGCAACGTATGTTGAAGGAGTATGACAATGCCTTGAAAAGCTACCGCGAATACAAAAGAATTGCACCAAAATCTCGTGTGAAGGAGTTAGAGGATGCAATGGCAGCAATCGAGAAATACCGTGATTTCGAATCAGAAGAGTCAAACTTTGTCATCAAGTGTGAAGATAAGATTAACTCAAAACAATATGATATGGCACCATCATTTGGTGACAAAAAAGGAAAAATCATTTATTTCGGTACAAGTAGAGATGAGTGCACTGGTACTGACCGCGATCCAATTTCTGGTCAAAAATACATGGACATTTTCAGTGCAGAATACGATGTGAATGGAAATCCAACAAACGTAAAATCGATCGATACAAAAGGAGTGGTGAACACCACACAAAACGAAGGAACAGCTTGTTTCGACTCAAGAAAGAAGACCCTTTATTTCACACGTTGTCCAAACGCAGAAAAAATGGACTTGGGATGTGAAATCTGGAAAGCTGATTTAAGTGGAGAAGAGTTTGAAAATCCAATGAAGATCTCGTTGAAAACAAATGATACTATCTCTGTTGGACACCCTTGTTTAACGCCGGATGATCAAATGTTGATTTTTGCTTCGGACATGGCTCAAAGTCCAAACGGAGAAAAAAGTTTTGGTGGACGCGACTTGTGGTATGTAACTTACGACAAACGTTCGAAAATGTGGGACTCTGTACCTCACAACATGGGAGCGATGTTCAACACAGCAGGAAATGAATTATTCCCTTCTATCGGTCCAAAAGGTCAATTGTACTTTGCAAGTGATGGTCTTCCAGGAATTGGTGGATTGGACATCTTTGTCGCTCAAAAACAAGGTGAAGAGAACAAATGGTCAGGTACGAAAAACATGGGCGTTCCGTTTAACTCACAAGGCAACGATTATGGAATGTGTGATTTTGATGGCCGCACAGGATTCTTTACTTCTGAGCGCAAAACCTCTTCTAGTAGCGAATACACTTCAGATATCTGGAGCTACTCTATCCCTCCAAACTTATACGACTTACGTGTGATTGTTTATGAATCAGGTAAGAAAACGAAAAAATTAGCTGGTGCAAAAGTAACAGTGACTGTTTCGGATGGTACAACTTGGGAAGGAACAACAGATGCTCGTGGTAAAGTGAGTTGGAATGAGAAACCAGACAAAAAGAGCCGTTGGATTCTTGTCGGAAAAGACTATACGTTGAAAGCAGCGAAAGAAGGTTACTATGAAGACAAACGTGGTGCGAAATTTAGCACTGTTGGATTAGATCAAAGTCAAACATTTATCTTGGAAATGCCATTGTTACCAATTGGAGAGATTAGAACTCCTGAGGTGCGTTACCCAGTGAGCCAATGGACATTTATCAACGATGCAACTTGTATGAGTTTGGATTCATTGAAATTCTTGGATAGTATGTTACGTGAATATCCTAACATCACCATCGATTTGTTCTCACACACGGATGCACGTGACACAGACGTAAAAAATCAAGTGCTTTCTGAAAATCGTGCGAAAGCGGTTTACAAATATTTAGTGGAGCAAAAAGGAATTGATGCGCGCCGCATTCGTCCAGTAGGAAAAGGTGAGTCTGAGCCGGCTACATGGGAGGATGAAAACGGTCAAAAAGTTATTTTAACGGAAGCGTACATCAATCAGTTCAAAACGAGCGATCCTGCTAAATTCCAGAAATTACACCAGATCAACCGACGAACAACCGCAAAAATTACAGGAACAGATTTCAATCCTGCAACTGCGCCGCCGGCGAATCCAGAATATTCAGTGTTTAAACCACTGCCAAGATAATTTGAAAGGCGCTCCATCGGAGCGCCTTTTTTTTGTAACTTAAAGTATGCAAAAACAGCATACGATCATTGAACACCAGTTACAACAATTATGGCAAGATAAACGCTTGCCTTTTCATCTATTTAAATTAACCAACGGTTCATCTGTAGAGATCATTCGAACAGGTTTATGGAATTTGGTGGGTAGCGGTCCAGATTTCCAAATGGCGGAAATTCAATATGACCAATTAAGATGGTTTGGTTCGGTGGAATTTCATTTGAAATCTTCAGATTGGTATAGACACCAACATCACCAAGATCAATCGTATGATAACGTGATCTTACACGTGGTACATGAACATGATCAAGAGGTTTTTATCCATGATAAGCCCTTACCTACATTAGAGCTAAAAACGTATCTCTCCGGAGAGTTTGGCATTCCAAAGCGTTATGATTGGACAAAAACACCTCAATTCCCGTGTAAAAAGCATTTACACGCGTTTTTACCAGACTTTCAGCAGATGCAATACCATGCCATTAAACAGCGCTTACAACGAAAATTTACACAGGCATTTGAAAGTAGTGAAGGAAACGAAGCCATCTACCAACTTATTTCCGCCGCCTTTGGAACAAAAACAAATTCCTTGTCATTTGAGATAATGGCGCAGCAAATCCCGTTGGTCTGGCACCAAGAGAAATCAGCATCCGAATTAATGGAAATCATACAATCGAATGAGCAAGGTTGGAAATGCAAAAATAGAATCCTTCAACCAAAAATGATTAAACGTGTACATGCATGGCTTCGCTTCATTCAGTGGTATTTCTTCGATAATCATGCCTCGTTGGAGGCAAGGCATCAACTGTTGAATAAGGGGTTTCACAAAGCAGGCTTGACCAATGTGTTGCTTCAACGAAACATTCAAATTAATGCCATCGTCTATATTGAAATGTGGATGGATCAAAAAAAGAGTGAGAAATCCTCTGGCTTGTTGAAAGGCATGAAATACTTACAGCAAATACCTAGCGAACAACATCGAATCACCCGAATTTGGGAGAAGATGGGGATTCGTGCTAAAAATGCACTAGAGTCTCAAGCGAATTTGGAAATTTATCAGCAATTTTGTGAAAACAATAAATGCCTGCACTGTTGCGTTGGGCAACAGCTGTTAAAACCATGAGAAGACTCCTACAAAAAATCATTTTTTTCTTTGAAATGCAATCTTTCGGGGTCTGTGAATGGTGGGCAAGAAGATTGGGGATCCGAACGAGCAAAGTACGCTTGGGATTCATTTATTTTTCATTTATTGGCTTAGGTTCCCCGATCATTTTGTACTTAATAATGGCTTGGATTTTAGAACACAAGCATTATTTTAAATTACAGCATAAACGCAAGAAATCAATTTGGGATTTATGAGAATATTAGTCACGGGAAGCAATGGTCTATTAGGTCAAAAAATAATTCGTCAACTCGTAAAGAAGAATGTGACATTTTTAGCAACCTCTCTTGGAGAAAATAGAAATGATGCATGTCCGACAGAACTTTATCGACCAATGGACATTACCAATCTGGAAGATATTGCACAAGTGATGAGCGCTTTCAAGCCCAGTCATGTTATTCACACCGCCGCGATGACGAATGTAGATGCGTGTGAATTAGATGCGGCAACATGTCAAAAAATCAATGTGGACGCCGTTCGATACCTAGCGAGCGAATGTCAAAAAATGGGCGTGCACTTTCAATTGCTTTCAACTGATTTTGTTTTTGACGGTGAAAAAGGCAATTACGCAGAAGAAGACCAGCCGAATCCACTATCAGTCTATGCAAGGTCAAAAGTCGAAGGGGAAAAGTTAGTCCTGCATATGCCTCACTTGAATTATTCGATTGTACGCACCATCATCGTTTATGGTAAGGGACAAAATTTATCGAGATCTAATATTGTGTTATGGGCCAAAGATGCTTTGCAAAAAGGACAGGAATTAACCATTATTGATGATCAATTCCGCGCACCAACATGGGCCGACGACTTAGCTTGGGCTTGTATTCAAATTTGCCGTCAGAATGAACAAGGAATTTTTCACATCGCTGGACCGGAAACCATGTCCATCTTTGCACTGGTTGAACGCATCGCTAAACATTATCACTTGCCGATGTCTCAAGTAAAACGAACAGATAGCTCTACACTCAATCAACCTGCTGTGCGTCCACCTAAGACGGGATTTAACTTAAGCAAAGCGGAAAAAGTGTTGGGATACCGTCCAAAGTCCCTAGAAGAGACACTCGATTTACTTTAACTGCCTTCACGCGTTTTATCTATTGCCATTTAGCTTGAAAATGATATATTTGTTTTCACTAAATTCATGCTATGTCACTTTGGAGAAAAAAATCACTTGTAGATTTATTGGCGCAAGCCGAAAATAGTCAAATGAAACGCACGCTTGGTGCGGGAAGTTTAATTGCATTGGGAATCGGTGCCATTATTGGCGCAGGATTATTTGTTCGAACAGCCGCTGCGGCATCTGAAGCAGCTGGATCAGGCGTTACAATCTCCTTTGTCATTGCAGCCATCGGTTGTGCATTAGCTGGCCTTTGTTATGCAGAATTCGCATCCATGATTCCAATTTCAGGAAGTGCTTATGCGTATTCATTCGTCACTATGGGAGAATTAGTTGCTTGGATCATTGGTTGGTCCCTCATCATGGAATATGCACTTGGCGCAGCGACAGTTTCCATTGCTTGGAGCGAATACCTCAATAACTTACTTGGGAATGCCATCCCATATGAATGGTGTCATTCACCGTTCGAAAGTATGTACAAGGTTTCTCAAGATATGGTTGCGCAAATTCAAGCCTTGCCAGGACATTGGGAAGGAATTGAAAAAGGAATTTTAAGCGCCGCTCAATACGAGAATTTGCCTGCGGAAATGATGAAAAATGTAAGCATCACAACTGGGTTCATTAATGCCCCAGCTTTGGTCATTTTGTTAGCATTGACCTTATTATTAATCAAAGGAACAAAAGAGTCTGCACTCGTTAATGCGATTATTGTTTTCGTGAAAGTAGCAATTGTTTTGGTGTTCATCGTGATTGGTTGGCAATTTATTAAACCAGAAAACCATACACCATACTTGATTCCGGAAGGCACATTTGGTCATGAAGGCTTCTTCAAGTGGGGATGGGGTGGTGTCCTTGGTGGAGCAGGGATTGTTTTCTTTGCATTCATCGGATTTGATGCTGTAAGTACGACTGCTCAGGAAGCGAAAAATCCGAAACGCGATATGCCGATTGGTATTTTAGGTTCTTTGGCTATTTGTACGATTTTATATATTCTTTTTGGACACGTATTAACCGGAGTTGCTAATTGGAGTGAATTTGCTACAGCGGGTAAAGAAGCATCTGTGTCGTATGCTATTAAAACATATATGGCTGGATATGAGTGGTTAGGCACGGGAGTTACTTTGGCGATATTAGCAGGATTCTCTTCTGTGATTCTGGTGATGTTAATGGGACAAAGTCGTGTGTTCTTCTCGATGAGTCAAGATGGATTGATTCCAGCTGCATTTGGGAAACTTCATCCGAAATTTCAAACACCTTATATCGCAAACTGGATGTTGTTCATTTTTGTTGGGGCATTTGCTGCCTTTGTACCTGGTAGCGTTGCGGGAGATTTAACTTCGTTCGGTACCTTATTCGCCTTTATCCTTGTTTGCGTGGGAATATTGATCATGCGCAAAAGCAATCCAGAATTAAAACGTCCTTTTAAAACGCCGTTGGTGCCAATCGTACCAATTTTAGGTGTGTTGGTTTGTGCTGCAATGATTGTTTCATTGGATATCGCTACACTTCAAGCTGCAGCCATTTGGATGGGACTTGGTTTAATCATTTATTTCTCCTACAGTCGAAAAAATTCGCATTTACATCCGAAGAAATAATGAATACATTGAATTCGCATATTTATAAACTGTCTTTCCAATCACTTGGGAAGACAGTTTTGTTTTAAACCAACGCTATGGAGACTAAATTGAAACAAACACTTGGATTAATGGATGCCACATTACTTGTGGCGGGGTCGATGATTGGATCCGGAATTTTTATCGTTAGTGCTCCAATGATGCGGGACATTGGTTCGGCTGCATGGATGATTGTCCTTTGGATTTTAACCGGATTAATCACCATTTTTGCCGCGTTGAGTTATGGTGAACTAGCCGGAATGATGCCAAACGCGGGTGGACAATACGTCTATATTCAACGTGCCTACGGAAAAATGATGTCCTTTCTTTATGGCTGGACGGTTTTTACAGTGATTCAAACGGGGGTGATTGCAGCAGTGGCCGTAGCTTTCGCGAAATATGCGGGGGTTTTCTTTCCGGAGTTAAATGCCATTTGCTGGAAGTCATCTTTTTTGAACATTTCCTATGGACAATTAGTTGCGATTGGTAGTATCATGGTGTTGACCATGTTGAATTCACGAGGTGTACAAAACGGAAAAGTCCTGCAACTTATTTTTACTTCCGCTAAATTGTTCGCCTTATTTGCATTAATTGTATTGGGCCTAGCCATCGGATTAAAAACGGATGTGTTCGCGCAAAACTTCGAACATATGTGGGAAGCTTATAAAACCGTAAAGCTGCCAAGCGGAGAATTAGATACGATACCCCTAAGTGGATTCGCGTTAATGGGAGCGTTGGGTGCAACGATCATCAACTCCTTGTTCTCCTCGGATGCATGGAATAACGTGACGTTTATTGCGGGTGAAATCAAGGATCCCAAAAAGAACATTCCTAAAAGTTTATTTTTCGGCACCACCATCGTTACCGTCATTTATATCCTCGCAAACTTGGCTTATCTGGCATTGCTTCCAAAGGGAGGAGATCCAAGTGCAACGGATGCATTTGGACAAGGAATGATGTTTGCTGCGGACGACCGAGTAGGAGCGGGGGCAGCCTCCATCATCTTTGGTGGGGCGGGAATCATGCTCATGGCAGCACTTATCATGATTTCCACATTTGGTTGTAACAATGGGTTGATTTTGGCAGGTTCACGCTTGTTTTACGCCATGTCCAACGATGGACTATTCTTTAAACAAGCACAGAAACTCAATCAATTCAATGTTCCAAGTATAGCTATGTGGATCCAAGGAATTTGGGCAAGTATTCTTTGTTTGTCCGGCAAATATGGTGACTTGTTAGTTTACAGCACTTTTGCGAGTTTATTGTTTTACATTTTGACAATTTTCGGGATCTTTATTCTGCGTAAAAAAGAACCGAATACTGAACGTCCATACAAGGCCTTCGGTTATCCAATTATCCCTGCATTGTACATACTTATTACCTTGACAATTTGTGTCGATTTATTGGTTTACGATTTAAGAAACGCAGGAATGGGACTAGTGATTGTATTATTGGGAATCCCTGTTTATTTGATCGCAAATAGAAAAAAAGCATAAGGACATACTTTTTATTCCCTTTCAGCGTTCTGCTAAAGGAAAAAGATTACTTGAATTTCATGTTTGACTTAATTTTTGAGCAGCTATGTTTCAAGAAAATCCTTTTGATGTATCCAAGCGTCACCAACGCGGCGTTTGGGTATTAATCATATTGTCTTTTGTGATTATTTTTACACCGAGAATCCTTCAATGTTTTATCGACAAGAGCGAGGTGTTTCAAGTGGAAGTTCTTCCATATCATAGGGAAAAACCATGGAATAATCAGCAACGAAAATACCGGCAACATTGGCGTTATCACAAAAAACGTTGGCCAAGTAAAAAGAAATTTACCGGACGCAAGCCAACACATCCGTTTGATCCCAATCATTTGTCAAAGGAGGAATGGATGTCCTTCGGATTAAGTGAGAAACAAGCGGAAGTCGTGTTAAAATTCACCAAAAGGGGCATTCAATCCAACGAGGAATTACAGCGCATCAAATTTATCCCACCACAGGTGTTCGAAAACATCAAAAATTTCACGCAATACCCAATTGAAACAGAAGGAAAAGGGGATGAGACAATTCCTAAGGAACAAGGCATCCAGAAATTGGATTTGAATCAAGCGACAGAAGAACAATTGACCGAACTGAAGGGATTGGGTTCCTTTTTTGCACGACAAACAGTAAAGTATCGAGCTCAATTGGGAGGATTTTCGAACAAAGATCAACTACGTGAAGTATGGAAAATGACGGAAGAACGTTACCTACAAGTTCAAGGGCAATTAACCTGTGCATCTGTTGAACTTGTGAAACTTAATATCAATACAGACTCAGCCGAAAAATTGCAAGCTCATCCATACTTGAATTGGAATCAAGCCAATTCCATTGTCAAGATGAGACAGCAACGTGGAGGGTTTAAATCCATTGAAGAAATCAAAGAATCCGTAATAATTGACCAAGAAACATTTGAAAAAGTCAGACCTTACCTATCTTTGTAGGTATGAATATAGCAGACCGTTTAAAATCAAGCATTCGTGATGTGGCTGATTTTCCAAAGCCAGGCATCCTTTTTAAAGATATTTCGACCATTATGTTGGATGCATCATTGTCCTCAGATGTGTTAGATCATTTAGTTGAAAGCTACAAAGACCAACAAATTGACGCAGTTGCAGGCATCGAAAGCCGAGGCTTTCTATTCGGTTTTCCATTGGCAATGAGACTTGGAGTCCCGTTCATTCTCATTCGTAAGGAAGGAAAGTTGCCCTATAAAAAAATCAAGCATGCATATGATTTAGAGTATGGAAGTGCCGTGGTTGAAATGCATAGTGACGCAGTTACGGAGAATCAGCGTGTGTTAATCCACGATGACTTACTAGCAACAGGAGGGTCAGCGGCAGCAGCAGCAGAATTGATTCAAAAAAGCGGTGCTACCGTTGCAGGATTCAGCTTTCTAGTAGAGTTGAGTTTTTTAAATGGAAAGGAAAAATTAACGACCTATTCGGATAACAATATTAGCCTAATTTCGTACTAGAAAATATACATCAACATCAATCAACAACAACATGAATTTCTCTCAAAATGAAAACCAAGCAATGATCGCCCAAATGGTGCGTGACTTTGCTGAAAAGGAAATCAAACCTTATTACAAACAATGGGATGCGGATGAGCATTTTCCCGTAGAGACCATGAAGAAAATGGGCGAACTCGGTCTTCTCGGTATTTTTATTCCAGAAGAATACGGAGGCTCAGGCTTTTCATATTTCGAATATGCGACGGCTTTAATGGAATTGGGCAAAGTGTGTGGAGGCATAGGATTAAGTGTGGCAGCGCACAATTCCCTTTGTACTGGACACATTTACTACCATGGAAGTGAAGAACAAAAAAAGAAATACTTGCCGAAACTCGCTTCAGGGGAGTTCATTGGTGCCTGGGGATTAACAGAGGCGAATACGGGATCCGATGCCATGCGCATGCAAACGACTGCGGTAAAAGATGGCAATGATTGGATTATCAATGGCGCTAAAAATTGGATCACGCATGGCCTTAGTGGTGATGTAGCGGTAATCTTGGTAAGAACAGGAGAGTTGTTGGACTCAAATGGAATTACAGCTTTCATCATTGAAAAAGGAATGCCTGGATTCTCGGCAGTTAAAATCAAAGATAAATTAGGGGTTCGCGCAAGTGAGACTGCAGAACTTATTTTTGACAATGTCCGCGTTCCACAAGAAAATGTGATTGGTAACATCGGTGAAGGTTTCAAACAAGCGATGCAAATTTTAGATGGTGGACGCGTTTCCATTGCATCTTTGAGCTGCGGAATCGCTCGTGGAGCATTTGAAGCATCTGTGAAATACGCAAAAGAGCGCGAGCAATTCGGACATCCTATTGCTCAATTTCAGGCGATTGCTTTTAAATTGGCAGATATGAAAACGCAAGTGGAGGCAGCTGAATTGTTGACCTTTCAAGCAGCATATCGCAAAAACAATAAGCTTGGCATGACCAAAGAAGGCGCTTTCGCAAAGTATTTTTCCTCTGAAGTTTCCGTGAAATGTGGTAACGAAGCGGTGCAAATTATGGGCGGTTATGGATACACAAAAGAGTATCCTGCTGAGAAGTTTCTTCGCGATGCAAAATTGATGACGATTGGCGAAGGAACCTCGGAAATTCAGAAATTGGTAATTTCTCGAGAAATTTTAAAATAAATTTTTGTCAATTAGGATTAATGTCCTATCTTTGCCACCCTAAGTTTAAATGTAAATTATAGCATATGTTGATCATTCCAATTAAAGAAGGCGAAAACATTGAAAGAGCATTGAAGAAGTACAAGAAAAAGTACGAGAAAACAAATGTGATGAAACAATTGCGTGGACGTAAAGAGTTTATTAAACCATCTGTGTCTCGTCGCCAGGAAATCATCCGTGCTGCTTACAAACAAAGAATGCAGTCAGCTGAACTGTAACCTTATGTTCAAGATATTCGTTAAAAAGGAGCAATAGCTCCTTTTTTTATGCTCCAAAGTTTCCTTCAGTATTTAACCTTTGAAAAAAGATACTCGCCTCATACGATAGGAGCGTATGAACACGACATCCATCAATTTCTCGCCTTTGCAGAATTAAAATCATTTTCAGATTTTGAGGAAGTGAATGCATTTGTCATTCGTGGATGGATTGTTCAACTGATCGATGATGGAATCAGTAACCGTAGTGTTAATCGAAAATTGGCTTCCCTTCGAACCTATTTTAAATGGCTGCGAAAAGAAGGGAAGATTAGCGGTAATCCAATGGCGAAAATTCAAGGACCGAAAAACGAAAAACGTTTGCCGGTTTTTGTGAAGGAGTCGGAGTTAGCTAAAACGAAAACAAGCCAACTTTTTTCGAGTGATTTTAACGGTGTGCGCGATGAACTCATGTTTGAGCTTTTCTATCAAACTGGAATTCGCTTGAGCGAACTGATCGGACTGAAAGATGGAGATGTGAGTGAGCAACACATCAAAGTGCTCGGAAAACGCAGCAAAGAGCGCTTAATCCCCATTTCAAGTGAGCTATCCCAAACAATTCAGCTATTTCGTAGTATGAAGCGCAAAATGCAGATTGAGTCGTTGAAATTGTTTACGCGCGAAAATGGAAAGGACCTTTATCCAACCTTGGTTTATCGCAAAATCAATGCAATTCTTGGAACCTTGACAAGTGCGGATAAGAAAAGCCCACATATCTTACGTCATACCTTTGCCACACATTTGTTGAATCGAGGAACCGGTTTAGAAACACTGAAAGACCTGCTTGGCCACGCAAATTTATCCGCAACACAGGTATACACCCATAATTCTTTTGCGCAATTGACTGCGGTTTACGCACAGGCGCATCCGCGAGGAATGGAGAAATCTAAATAGTTGTAGAGTCACTCTCTGAAATTCCATATCTTTGCAGTCCAATTTTATTGTATGAAGTTAGTATCTGTAGGAAGTGTAGCATTTGACGCTATTGAAACACCGTTTGGAAAAACGGATAAAATCGTAGGTGGAGCGGGAACCTTTATCGCCTTGGCCTCTTCGTTTTTCGCAAAGGAGCAAGGATTAATCTCCGTAGTTGGGGAGGATTTTCCAACAGAAACCTTAGATTACTTAAAATCGCGCGGTGTCAACATCGACGGAGTTCAAATCAAACAAGGGGAGAAAACCTTCTTTTGGTCGGGTAAATACCACAATGACATGAACTCTCGCGATACGTTGGTAACAGAATTAAATGTGCTTGGAACTTTTGACCCGATCCTTCCATCTTCGTGTCAGGAGGCCGATTACTTAATGCTAGGTAATTTAAGTCCACAAGTTCAGTTAACGGTAATCGAGCGTTTGGCAAAACGTCCAAAACTCATCGCGATGGATACCATGAATTTCTGGATGGATATTGCATTAGATGATTTGAAAAAAACAATGGCCGAAATTGATGTGTTGATTATCAATGACGAAGAAGCACGCCAATTATCCAAAGAATATTCCTTGGTTCGCGCAGCAAAAGTGATTCGCGCTATGGGACCGAAAATTTTAATTATTAAAAAAGGCGAACACGGTGCCTTATTGTTCCACGGAGAAAATGTCTTCTTTGCTCCGGCATTACCGTTAGAAGAAGTATTCGATCCAACTGGTGCTGGGGATACGTTCGCAGGGGGATTCATGGGATACCTAGCGGCGACCAATGATGACTCTTTTGAGAACATGAAACGCGCGATTATCGCAGGTTCTGCATTGGCATCTTTTTGCGTGGAGAAATTTGGAACACAACGATTGACAGAAATAACAATGGATGATATAAATGCACGAATTCAACAATTTGTGGCATTGTCTAACTTTGAAATGAACCTACATGGAACTCACTAACTTTCAAGAAAAAATACAAGCGCTAGAAGCAGCGGAAGATTTAATCGGATTGGGTCGCGACGCATCTGAACTGCGTCAGGAATTTGAGGATTTTATGATTGAAGCGGAACGCGTTGAACAAGTAAAACGCTTAGAAGCAGCTGATCAGGGATTAAGTTATGAAGAAATGGATTATCGTCCTTTGAAAGAAGCTTTTTTCGAAGTTTTCAAGTCTTTTCAAGAAAAGAGAAAAAAACAAGTCGAGTTAAAAACGGCGCTTGAGAATGAAAATTTAAAGCAAAAAAAGGCCTTAATTGAGCGTTTGAAAGATGTGATTGAGAACGAAGAAAAAATCGGAACTGCTTTCACTGCTTACAAAGAGATTCATGAAAATTGGAAAAAAGTAGGGGACATCCCTCGAGATAAACGCGAAGCAATCCAAAAAGAGTATTCTCGTTTATTGGAAATTTTCTTTTACAACATTAAAATTTACAAAGAGTTAAAGGACCATGATTACAAACGTAATCAGCAATTGAAGGAAGCCTTAATTTTTAAGTTAAAACAATTGCGTACGGCAAATCTTCCTGTCCGAGAAGCGGAAGCAAATTTACGTGCACTTCAGGATGAATGGGAAGAAATAGGTCCTGTTCAAAACGAAGAATGGGAGTCCTTGAAAAATGCCTATTGGGAAACGGTTCGTGGTGTTTATGAAAAATTCAATGAACATTATGAGCAACAACGTGTGGTGTTAAAAGAAAACATTGACGCTAAGAAAGCACTCATTCAGCAATTGGCAGAGATCACAAAGGACATCGAAGCAATTCAAACTGCAAAGGATTGGGACGCCAAAACAAAAGAGGTTCTTGCCTTTCAAGAGGCTTGGAAAAAAATTGGCTTTGGTTCTAGAAAAGAAAACGAACAAGTATATCAAGAGTTTAGAAAACACTGCGATTTATTTTTTCAAGCCAAAAAGGATTTTTCGAAGGAAATTGAAAGTAAATTCAAGGATGTAGCCGATAAAAAACGCACATTAATTGAAGAAGCGAAAGCACTTAGTCAATCCCAAGATTGGAAAAACACCTCAGAAAAACTCATTCGTTTGCAAAAACAATGGAAAGAATCTGGGAATGCCGGACATCGTTTTGAAAATAAATTGTGGACAGAATTTCGCGGTGCTTGCAACGTGTTTTTTGAAGCGAAGGAAGCACATTTTAAGGTTCAGGATGATGCGAATGCAGCAAATTTAACAGCGAAAAATGACTTGATTGCTGAACTGCAAGCATGGGGATTGCCAGCTGATAAAAACGAATCTCTTCAAACCTTACGCGCTTTCCAAGATCGTTTTAATGCAATGGGACAAGTTCCGATAAAAAACAAAAATGCCGTATATCAAGCATTTAAGAAAGCAATCGATGAGAAATATGCAGCCTTAAAGTTGGAGGGGCAAGAGAAAGAAAGCATTTTGTTCAAAGCTAAAATCGATAATTTAGAATCGAGTCCAGATCGTGCAAAATTATTGCAGTACGAGAAGAACGATATACGCAAACAAATCGATGGATTAAACAAGGAAATTATGCTCTTAGAGAATAACCTTGGTTTCTTTGCGAAGTCAAAAGGTGCAGATGCCCTTCGCGCAGATGTTGAGAAAAAAGTGAAGCAAGCTCAAGAGCGCATTCAAGGACTAAAAATGAAACTGAAACTGATTCCGAATGAATAGTTTTATCAATGTTCTTCTCCTGGTTGTGACATTTCCAACCATGTTATTATCCGTTTTTGTTGGCTTTGACTTACCAGTTGATTTCTTAAATACTACGGGCGGAAAATTGCTCTATCGATTTGAGATATTTTTATTGCTTGGATTGGTATACGCGATGATCAGTTTGCGCCGTTCAGTTCGTCGATGGATGGGTGTACGAATGACTTCTCAAATCAACAAATTTGCCTGGAATGGAGAAATTAGTAAGGAGCGAAAACAACGTGTGATTTTATATACTTGCCTTGAAGCTAGCCTCCTTTTTTTCTTGGCTCTTTCTTTCTATTTTGTGACGAATCAAGCTTTCTTTATTAGTCTTGTTTTGATGTTTTTCTCCCTTGAATCCATTGTATTTTTACTGGTAAATGCGAAGCGAAAATTTCGAGTGGGCATTACCTCAAAGGCAGTGCTGGTTAGTGATCGAGAAGTGATTTTGATTTACCTCGCAGGACTGCGTAAAGTGAGTGTGAGTCAACAAACCATTTATTTTGATTACATCGAAGAATTACAACTATCATTCCCAATAGATTGCATTGAAGAGGGGAGTCGACCAGAGTTCTTTCAAACGCTTGAAGCGCAGTTAGATCCGAACCGCGTACTTTTTCAAAACACAAATCCCAAGTAAAATAATTGTAATTTCGAATGATAAATCACGAAATCAATTGAAAATACTTGTCGTTCGTTTCAGCTCCATTGGTGATATCGTTCTAACCTTTCCAGTGTTAGAAGCGATTAAACAAAAACAGCCCAATGCTGAGATCCATTATGCAACGAAAAAATCGTTTGCAGAACTGCTAGAAGCTACACCTTTTATTGATCGCGTTCATTTGCTTTCTGATTCTTTTTCGGATTTTAAACAAAACATCGTACAAGAGAAGTTTGATGCCGTAATTGACCTTCATAACAACCTGCGATCTAAACGATTAACCTTCGGGATGAAAGGTAAAGTCGTGCGATTTGAAAAGTTAAATTGGAGAAAATGGATCCTTACTTCCTTTCAATGGAATCTCCTTCCAAATGTCCATATCGTCGATCGCTATTTAGCCACATTGAAAGCGTTAAATCTTGATTGTCCTGTCCAGTTAAGGAACCAATTTTTGATTCCAGAGGGTAGCCATGTGGATCTTTCAAAACACTACCCAGCCTTAGGCCAAAACTTTGTAGCAATTGCCATTGGTGCACAGTTTAAGACCAAGCAAGTACCCAAAGAAAAATGGGTGGAAATCCTTCAGAATATCGATAAACCAGTGGTGATCGTAGGTGGAAAAATGGATACAGAGATGGCTGAATTTATCGTTAATGCGCTCCCTCAAAAAACCATTCTAAATGCTTGTGGAACATGGCGTATTTTGGAGTCAGCAAGCATCGTTTCCCAAGCGAAAAGTGTGCTCAGTAACGATACTGGAATGATGCATATTGCAGCATGTTTCAACGTTCAAATCATCTCCATTTGGGGAAATACGGTTCCTGAATTTGGGATGAGTCCTTACCGACCAAATGGGGCAAAAGATGACCGGATATTTCAAGTGGATGGATTAGCTTGCCGTCCTTGTTCTAAAATTGGTTTTGAATCATGCCCTAAGAAACATTTTCATTGCATGCAACAACAAAATGCCAATGAAATTGCGGCAAGCGTCATGGATTAATTAGTCTTCTAAGAAAAGTTTCTTCAATTCAGTCGCTTCCGAAGCCTTCATTTTACCCGCCAAGATTAAACTCAATTGTTTACGACGTAAAGCGCCTTCATATCGGGCAATTTCCTCTGCTGTTTCGGGAATAAGTTCAGGTACTTGAATGGGTCCACCGTTTTGATCTACAGCGACAAAAGTATAAATGGCTTCGTTGCATTTTTCACGCGCTCCTGTTAAATGATCTTCTACAAAAACGTCGACGAAAATTTCCATGGATGAACTAAAAGCACGCGAAACTTTTGCTTCCAACGTGACAATAGATGCGTGATTGATTGGCTTCTGAAAAGATACGTTGTTAACGGATGCTGTTACAACCACTCGTTTGCAATGTCTGTGAGCCGCAACACTCGCTATGACATCCATCCAAGCTAAAAGTTGTCCACCAAAAAGATTACCTAAAGTATTTGTGTCATTGGGCAAAACAACTTTCGTCGAAATCGATAGTGTTTCAATTGCTTTCACTGCTTTCATAAGACAAAATTAGTGATTTAATGCATCGGTGGATTCAAATTCAAATTAACATGAAAGGAATTGAAAAAATAAATATTTATTCCTTAATTTTATGGTCAACTATTTTGCTAGAAAACAAAACTCCTATGAAAAGAAGACAACTACTCTTTGCTTTTTTATCAATATTCACATTGTCAGCAAGCATTCATGCGCAACAGAAGCGCACCCTAGACCCAGGAAACATGCGGGAAGGTGAGCACATTGAATATTGTACGCAACACAAGAAACAGGCTGAATTAATGAAAAATCCAGCGTATGTGAAAGCAAAGGAATTAGACGATGCTGAGTTCGAAATGTTGTCGAAAAAAGGAAATGCTGAAAAAGCGACGATTTATAAAATCCCAGTAGTTTTTCACGTGCTTCACATGAATGGCGTTGAAAACATTTCGGATGATCAAATCATGGATGCTTTGTACATTCTAAACAGAGATTACCGTAAGCAAAATGCTGACACGGCGAATGTTCATCCAGACTTCGCGGGAATGCCTGCGGATATTGAGGTGGAATTTGTATTGGCTACAAAAGCACCAAACGGAGCTTGTTTTAAAGGGATCACAAGAACGTATAATGCAATTAGTTATGATGGATCAAATGGTGACGCTCAAGTTTCTGCCATCGTTGCTGGAAATGATGTATATCAAGGTCAATGGCCTGGAAACAAATACATGAATGTCTTCATTTGTGGAGAAATTGGAGGTGCGGCCGGATATACGACCAATCCTTCTGGATTTTCCGCGAACAACATGACCAATGGAATCTGGGTGTTGCACGACTATGTTGGATCCATTGGAACGAGTTCAGTGAGCACAAGTAGAACCCTTACACACGAGGTCGGACACTGGTTAAACTTATCACATACTTGGGGTTCAAATAACAATCCAGGTACGGCGGGTAGTTGCACAGGTGGCGGCGATCAAGTACAAGACACGCCTACTTGTATTGGCGTTACAGCATGTTTATTAAATTCAAATACGTGTAGCAACGACAATGCTTATTGGGGCTTTGATATGCGCGACAATGTTGAGAATTATATGGATTATTCCTATTGTTCCAAAATGTTCACTCAAGGACAAAGAACACGCATGAGAACGGCTTTGCAATCGACAAATACCGGACGAGCAAATGTATGGTCTGCAGCGAATTTAGCAGCTGTTGGAGCAAATGGAGTTGTATACCTATGTAAAGCAGAATTCACAGCTGATAAAACAACGATTTGTACGGGAGATGAGATTTCATTCTCCGATGATTCATACAACGTTGCGAATGGCTGGTCATGGACTATTACACCAGCAACAGGTTGGTCCTACACAAACGGAACGACAGCGACAAGTCAAAATCCGAAAGTGAGTTTTGATACACCAGGTTTGTATACCATTAAACTTACTGCTACAGATGGAACAGTGAGTGACGATGAAATCAAAAACAATTTCATTCACGTGTTGAATACAGGTGCTTCTTTACCTTTCTGGGAAGGATTTGAAAGCTATTCAAGCTTAGCAAACTTGCAAACTTGGGATGTGTACAATTCTACTACAAATAACGCTTGGACCATCGAGTCAACAACAGGATATACTGGAAACCAATGTGCGAAATTGATGAATTTTGGTCAAGGCACTTCCAATGTAGACGAATTGATTTCTTCTCAAATTGATTTATCAACTGTTCCTTCAACTGGAACGGTTACATTAAGCTTCCGTTATGCTTACCGCAAAGTTCTAGCAGCAGATTTTGAATATTTTAAAGTATTCATTTCTGGTGATTGCGGTGCAGCGTGGATTCAACGTAAAACAATTCAAGGAAATCAATTATCAAGTCTTACGTCATCGACTTCTTGGAAACCGAGTGCTCAGACAGACTGGGTGACTGTTCACATGACGAATGTGACCAGCACGTATTTCACGGATAAATTCCGAGTTAAATTCCGCTTCGAAGGAGAAGGAGGGAATAATATTTATTTAGATGACATCAACTTGTACAATGGAAGTCCATCGAATGAGATTGTTACGGGAATTCACGAACTTGGCTTTATGGCAAATCTTGAACTGTTCCCGAATCCAGCAGATGAGGAGTTAAACGTTTCTTTCGATTTATTGAATTCAGAAGACTTGACTGTTTCCATCTATGATCTTTCTGGAAAAGCACTTCAAAAACATTTGGTCAAAGGAAAAGAAGGAAAGAATTTAGTCATGATGACTACTGATCAATTGGCAGCAGGCATGTATCAATTGGTATTGACTAGTTCAAATGGTCAAAAAACGTTGCCATTCATGGTGAAATAATCACTGATTCGATTGAAAATACTGAAATAGGATAAGCGCTTTCGCTTGTCCTATTTTTTTTGTCAATTCCGCTATCGTCAATCCCTTTATTTTCTCAACTGATTTGTATTCTTTGAGTAACAGTGTCCATGTTTTTTCGCCAATTCCCTTCACGGAGGCCAATTCTGTTTCAAAGGAATTTTTACTTCGCTTATTGCGATGGTGTGTTATTCCAAATCGATGTGCTTCATCTCGCATGTGTTGCACGAGTTTTAATCCTTTGGAACGACGATCTAGTTGGATCGATTGAGAGTGGTTTGGACGAAATAATTCCTCCATTCGTTTCGCCAGACCGAAGACACTGACTTCATCTGAAATACCGAGTTCATGAATGGATTCCATGGCCGCGCTTAATTGTCCTTTTCCACCGTCAATGATAATCAAATCAGGCAAGTTTTGTCCTTCCGAAATCAAGCGGTGATATCGCCGAAATACCACTTCCTTCATGGTACTGAAATCATCTGGACCAACAACTGTTTTTACATTAAAATGACGATAGTCCGCCTTGCTTGGAACGCCATTTTTAAATACGACACAAGACGAAACAGCATTTGTTCCTTGAAGATTGGAATTATCGAAGCATTCAATATGTTTCGGTAAAACGGGCAAATTCAGGGTTTGTTGCAGTTCAATTAAGGCATCAAGTCCACCGTGTTCAGAAACCTTATTCATCTCCCGTTTGCGTAGTTGTAAACGGTAATGTTTCACATTGTTCAAGGAGAGATCTAACAGCTTTTTCTTGTCGCCACGTTGTGGACATGAAAATGTAAACTCAGGAAAAACACTGGTTTGTTGTTCCGTGATCAAAACCTCTTTTGAAGAGCTCTCAAAATTCAACCTTAATTGGGGTAAAACGTAGGTGAAAATATGAGACTGGTCCTCCGTCAAGCCAATACTTACATGCGAAGTATAGGTGTGGACGATTGCTCCTTCTCGAACCACTAAATAGTTAAAATAAATAGTCGTTTCGTCTGCTTCAAATGTCAATACATCAACTTCTTGAACCGTTGGAGACACAATGGTCGATTTTGATTGATATTTTTCAATTTGTTCAATGATTTCTTTGATGTTTTGTGCGGATTCAAACGCATAATTTTCGGCATGGGCCAACATTTGTTTTTTGAGGGATTGAATCAATGCATAGGTTTTTCCTTGCAGTAATAATTCAATGGATTCAAGCATGTTGGCGTAGTCCTCTTTCGATTGTTTTCCAACACAAGGCGCCGCACATTTACCTATGTGATACTCGAGACAGACTTTGTGTTTACCTTGGTTGATTTTCTCTGGACTCAAATCTAATTGACAGGTGCGTAAGGTGAAAAGTTCACGAATGAGTTGCAATAATGTATGCATCACACGACCATTTGGATAAGGACCAAAATAACGCGACCCATCTTTTATTTTCCTTCTCGTGCTGAAAACTCTTGGAAAATCTTCGTTTTTCACTACGATCCAAGGATAAGTTTTGTCGTCTTTTAAGAGAATATTATACCTTGGACGATACGATTTAATCAGGTTGTTTTCCAACAACAAAGCATCCAATTCAGAGGCAACAACCGTGAATTTGATGTCTGCAATGTTTTTGACTAACGCGCGTGTTTTTCCTTCAGTGATATTCGCCTTGAAATAAGAATGAACGCGCTTGTACAAATTTTTTGCTTTACCCACATAGATCACTTCACCTTTTAGATTGTAGAATTGATAAACCCCTGCTTCATTAGGAAGGACATTGATTTTTTCAAGAACAAGTGAGGAATGGCTAGCCATGAGATAAAATTAAGCACAATGTTTCAGATGAAGATGAGCAATGTTATCTTTGTTGCATGTTAGATGAATTCATTCGAAAATCCCTGCAAGAGGATATAGGTGACGGAGATCACTCAACACTTGCTTGTATTCCTGCGGAGGCCAAGGGAAAAGCAACATTACTTGTCAAAGAAGCAGGTGTGCTTGCCGGCTTGGAAGTGGCAAAGCGCATTTATGAGTTGGTGGATCCATCGACCGAATTGGTTTGCTTTAAATCGGATGGAGACCGAATCGAAGTAGGAGAGGTTGTATTTGAAGTTCAAGGTTCATCTCGCACCATTCTCAGCACGGAACGACTCGTGCTTAATTGCATGCAGCGCATGAGTGGAATAGCAACTCAAACAGCAAATGTTCTTGAGAAAATCAAAGGTTGTTCGACCCGAATATTAGATACGCGTAAAACGACTCCGGGAATGCGTTTCTTAGAAAAGTGGGCGGTAAAAATTGGCGGCGGTGAAAATCACCGATTTGGATTGTACGACATGATAATGCTCAAGGATAATCACGTGGATTATGCGGGAGGTATCGAAAAAGCCATTGATAAAACAAAACAATACTTAACTGAAACGGGAAAACAACTGCAAATTGAAATTGAGGTGCGATCCATGGATGAACTCGTACAAGTATTGAAACATGGTGGAGTCGACCGCATTATGTTGGATAATTTTTCACCTGAAAAGTTAATGGAGGCATTGAAAATCATACCAGCAAAGTATGAAACGGAAGCTTCGGGTGGCATTACCATGGAAAACATCCGTCCATATGCCGAAACAGGAGTTCAATTTATTTCGATTGGAGCCTTGACACATTCGGTGAAATCGTTAGACCTTAGCTTAAAAGCAGCGATTTAGTCGTCATTCAACTGCGAATTGGCATAAACACAAGATGAGTTGACCTACTTGAAAGCAATGCATCTGAACTTTTTTCCATCCGTCTTCACATAACATTTGACCAACGTAAGTGTCTCCTTCTTGATGTTTTACCAGAAGTTCGGATTTGAAGTCAATGCCAGAACGACTATTCAGTTTGAACATAGCTTCTTTCATACACCACAATTTCGTTAGTTCGGTTTTATCGTCGCTTGGAATGAAAGCACGTTCATCTTCATTCATGAATTTTGACGAGACCTTTAAAATGCGATCATTTACCTCCTCGATGTCTAATCCGATTGCTTTTGAATCTAAGGCTAAAGCACAGTAATTTTTTGAATGACTAATTGAAATTTCTTTTTCTATTGACGCGTCAAGATGAGGTTTTCTCGATGTGGTGTAAAAAATGGCTGAGTTCAATCCGCAAAAGCTACGTAATTTCCGAACCCCTAAAAATTCAATTTTTCTTGAATCGGTTTTTATTTCTTGGAATTCCGTTAATTCCGCTGGGAAAAGTAAGTGTTCTGAATAAGAATGAAGGGCTTGTTTTTCTTCAAATAATATTTTACACCCCTCATTTGTTAATTGAAATACGTTAATAGTCGAAGACATTTAATGATGAATTAATATTTCCTATATATGAACATGACAAAGGTGCACATTAATTTCGAATTACTTTTTTTTGGCTTTTTTAAGGAAATGAATATGGATTTTTCTATATTTACAATCTTTAAAAAACGAGATATAGTAAAATTTATACGCATTCTTATGGTGGGTAAACTAAAGTTATTGTTACTAAGTGTTTTGTTCGCAAGCACTTATGCATTCTCTCAATCGGGTCTAGGTACCCTAAAAGGGACAATCAAGGATGGTTCATCGGGGCAACCTATCGAACTATGTAAAGTCCTTTTAAAACAAGGGGACCAAATTAAAAGTGGTGCCAATACGGATGCCCAGGGTAAATTTCAGATTAATGGTATTCCTCCTGGAACCTATGATTTGCATTTTTCGAATGCGATTTCAGGTTACAATATGTCCGTAATGACTGGAGTGTCTATTTCTCCTGACCGTATTACTTTCTTGGATAATTTAACATTAGACAAAAAAGTAAAGGACGAGGCCGAGGTTAAGGTCATTATTTATAAAGTTCCTTTAATTGATAAGAATGGTGGTGCTTCTGGAGCAACCGTAACTCGTGAAGACATTAGCCGCATGCCTGTGCGTTCTGCTGACGGTGTTGCGCGTTCAGTTGGTGGTGTCAATTCAAATGAAGGTTCCGGTGCAATTTCGGTACGTGGTTCTCGTTCAGATGGTACATATTATTATATTGATGGTATTAAAGTAAGGGGTTCTGCAAACATCCCTAAATCTGCGTTGGAAGAAGTATCGGTAATTACTGGTGGTGTTCCTGCCAACTACGGTGACGTTACAGGTGGTATCATCTCCATCACAACAAGAGGTCCTTCCGCAGTTTACTTTGGATCTATTGAAGGTGTTTCTTCAGGTATCTATTTTAAAGGTGCCGATCCAAATGGGTATGACGGAAAAGTATTTGGATTAGATAAATACGGATACAACCTAGTAGAAGGAATGTTGTCAGGTCCACTTTGGATGCAACGAGATTCAACAGGAAAGAAAACCAAACCGAAATTAGGCTTCTTAATTTCAGCAAATATGACAGACCAATTAGACGGTCGTCCTTTAGCAGGTGGTGGATACCGCATCAAAAAAGAAGTTCGCGATGAATTGTTAGCTAATCCACTTAGACCGAACTCAACTGGATTCGGAACTTTCCACAATGCACTTTTCTTAAGAGAAAGTGATTTCGAGAAAGTTGCTTGGAGAATGAATGCTCGTAATACAGTATATTCTGGACAAGCGAAAATTGACGTGAATACAGGTCCATCTGTGAACTTGCAGTTTGGTGCATCCATGAACTATAATACAGGAAGTAGCTATTCATATGGTGGGTCACTTTTAAACTTTACGAATTTCGGTTATAGTAAATCTTATGATTACCGTGTGTTTGGACGTTTAACGCAACGTTTTAATAATGATCGTGAAGGAAGTAGTTCAAAAATCAAATCTGCATTGTACAGTTTGATGGTGGATTACTCGAAATCATTCAGCGAATCATATGATCCAAAACATCAATTCAATCTATTTAATTACGGTTATGTTGGGAAGTTTGTGACAACTCGTCGTCCTTCGTATTCATTCAATGACGCAACTCAGATGTATGTGCATGATGGATTCAAAGATGTTGAAGTCGCTTTCACTCCGTCAGAAACAAATTCAGCGTTAGCTGCTATTACAACACAATACTTTAATATCTACGATGGTTCTCCACTTGGACACTACGAAAACTTAACACAAATCAATGCGGGTAATGCCTTGAGAAATGGTGATGCTCCTCAAAGTGTATACGGAATTTGGAGTAACATTGGTGCACCATACAATGGATTTGGTCGTTTTGAAAATGATCAGTTCCGTGTAACAGGAGCTGGATCAGTAATCATTGGTGACCACAGTATCTCTTTAGGGTTTGAATACGAACAACGTGTAGACCGAGGATGGTCAAGTGGTGATTTTGGTCCAACTGGAATCTGGTCTATCGCACGTCAATTGACAAACTTCCACATCAAAGAGTTAGACATGAACAGTGGTGTTGTTTCGGATTCAGGTTCGTTCAAAGCAATTACATATGACCGTTTAAATTCTGGTTACGCTTACACAAGTGGTACAGGTGAATATGGTGGACAATTAAACAATGACAACCAATCTTTCTTTGACTACAATTTGCGTAATAAATTGGGATTAAATGTGGCAGGAGATGACTTTATCGATATCGATAGCTATGATCCTCAATTGTTCCAATTTGATATGTTCTCACCTGACGAATTATTGAATAGTGGTAATTCATTTGTTTCTTACTACGGTTTTGATCATACCGGTAAAAAAGTAAAAGGAAATACTGACATTAATAAGTACTTCAACGAGTTTGATGATAATCATAACTATAAGCGATTTGTAGGTGCTTTCCAACCAATTTATATGGCTGGATATATCATGGATAAATTTGCATTCAACGACATCGTGTTTAACGTCGGTGTACGTGTGGATGTATTTGATGCGAATCAACCAGTATTGAAAGACCAGTATTTATTCTACAATGCGAAAACAGTAAAAGAAGTTCGCGCGTTGAAGGAAAGTGATCCAAATCAATATGCATGGGTGAATCTTCCAAATGGTATGGCAGATGACAATATCGTTTATGTAAACGATGTGAAAAATCCAACGGAAATTAAAGGATTCAGAACTGGGATGACATGGTTCAACGCTTCTGGAACGCCAATTGAAGATCCTAAATTGGTAGAAGGTCCAAATGGAATTGCTCCCTGGTTGCAAGACCCTTCATTAACTTCGCCAACTGCTGATGCGTTTGCAGATTATAAAGCACAAGTAAATGTGATGCCACGTGTTGCCTTCTCATTCCCAATCTCGGAAGAGGCATCATTCTTCGCACACTATGACATCTTAACAAAACGTCCAACCTCTGGATACCGTTTTGACCCATACGAATACCAATACATCCAATCCCGTAATGCGGTGATTAACAATGCGAATTTGAAACCTGAGAAAACGGTAGATTACGAATTAGGTTTCCAACAAGTATTAACGCGCACCTCCTCCATCAAAATCTCTGCGTTCTACAGAGAGCAACGTAATAATGTTCAGTTGGTGAATATCTTCCAAGCGTATCCAGCGACTTACAAAACTTACGGAAATAGAGATTTTGGAACAGTAAAAGGTATGACAATCGCTTACGATTTAAGACAAACAGGAAACATCCGTATGACGGCTAATTATACATTGCAGTTTGCTGATGGTACTGGTTCTGATGCAACCTCTATGGGAGCGTTAGTGAACGCAGGACTTCCTAACCTACGTAACATCTTCCCATATAGCTATGATCAACGTCATGCATTTGCAGTAACATTCGATTACCGTTATGGAGAAGGAAAAGATTACAACGGGCCAGTGATTGGAAAATCAAAAATCCTTGAAAACACAGGTTTGAATATCTTCTCTAACTTCTATTCAGGTTCTCCTTATTCTTCTCAAACGTTTATCACGGATGAGGGTATTGGAAACTTGAACGCTGGTATTAATGGAACATTAAATGGTTCACGTTTGCCATGGTCTTACCGTTTGGACATGCAGTTGGATAAGACGTTCAACTTGCAATATGGAAACAAAGACAATAAGAAGAAAGTGGCTTTCTTGAATGTTTATGTACGTGTAACGAATATGTTCAATCAATTTAATAAATTGAATGTTTATCGTGCAACTGGTAACTGGAATGATGATGGATACTTAGCAGCTGCTTCTAGCCAAACATCTATTCAAAACCAAACTGATGAGCAATCTTTCCGTGATTACTACATGATGAAGATTCAAAATCCATTTAATATTAGTTCTCCGAGAACAATTCGTTTAGGAGTTAAATTTGATTTTTAAGAAAGCAATAAACGTATAGATATGAAAAAGCAATTATTTGCAACGTTTTTTGGGGTTACTTTGGTGTTTAACGCACTAGCCTATCTAGGTCCTAACGACAAAATGGATAAGCCAAACCCAAAACCAAAAGGGGCGAATTGTAGTCCTGCAACGGCCAAATTATACATGGAGTTCAATGATGTGAAAGCATTAATTGAGCAGGGTGGAAGTATGTTCCAAAATCGTGCTGCAGGTGTTGCAGCTTATGAGGTACCAAAAGGAAGTAAGCGATATGCAATCTTTGCAGGAGCTCTTTGGATGGGTGGAACCGACGTAAATGGTCAGTTGAAATTGGCTGCGTTGCGTTACCGTAGTGGAAATGATTTCTGGCCTGGCCCGTTAACGGCAACTCCGGGCACTGGATCAGGAAATCCAGTTGGAAGTCCAATAGGAGCAGGTTTTACTAGAGATTTCGGTGAAGCTAACATTGATCCTGATCAATGTATTGCTTATGATAAATTCTATACGATTCGTAAAGCTGAAGTGATCCGTTTTAATATTTGGTGGGAGTGCAATCATGGGGTAACAACAGAAGGATGCGATGACGTTCAGGCTCTGACAAACGACGAACTTAACCGAATTTATGGATGGCCAGCTCATGGTGACATTACAAGAGGACAAGACTATTGGTTGGCTCCTTTCTATGACAGAGATGGAGATGGATCTTACAATCCGGATAATGGTGACCATCCTTGGTATGACGACATCTTAGGACGCGATGATATCGAATGTGGTGTTGACCGTCGTGTATCACTTTACGGTGATGAAACACACTGGTGGGTATTCAACGACAAAGGGAACATTCACACAGAAACAAGTGGAGAGCCAATTGGAATGGAAATTCGTGCACAGGCGTTTTCGTTTGCAACTAACGACGAAGTGAACCGAATGACGTTCTACAATTATGAGTTAATTAACCGAGGAACACAAACCCTTTACAACACTTACTTTGCACAGTACCTTGATGCGGATGTTGGAAACTACGCTGATGACTACGCTGGTTGTGATGTTTCTCGTGGACTTGGATACATGTACAACGGGGACTTAAATGACCAAAGTGACGGTGGTAAATTAGGATATGGAGAGAATCCTCCTGCAATTGGATGTGACTTCTTCGAAGGTCCGTATCAAGATGCAGATGGCATTGATAACCCTGGTCCTTACTTTGACGCAACAACACAAACGGAAATTGTTCCTACAGTTGTTGATGCCTTGGCGAATGGAGGTATTGTATACAAAGGAATTGGAATTGGATATTCAGATGGAATCATTGATAATGAGCGTTTCGGTATGCGCCGTTTCACATACTATACATCAACATCGGCTTATCCATATAATGACCCAGGTTCAGCAGCGGAATACTACCGTTTCATGGAAGGTAAATGGGCGAATGGTGCGGAAATGTATTATGGTGGACTTGGAACACAAGGAACTGTTCTAAGTGACTACATGTTCCCTGGAACATCAGATCCATTAAGTTGGTCAACAGGTGGGCAAGATATGTCGGGACAGTACCCAGCAGGATGGGATGAGTCAACAAACAATAACCCTCCGGGTGATAGACGTTTTGTTCAATCAGCAGGTCCATTTACATTGCGCCCTGGAGCAACCAATAACATTACCGTTGGTATCGTTTATGGAAGAAGCAGCGAAGGTGGTTTGATGGCTTCAGTAGAAGCAATGAAACGCGCAGATACGAAAGCACAAGCATTGTTTGATGCATGTTTCAAAATCTTGTCTCCACCAGATGCGCCGAAATTAACGATCCAAGAATTGGAAAACGAATTGATTTTAATGTTGGAAAATCCATCTTCTTCCAATAATTACAAAGAAGGTTATCAAGAGAAGGATGAAGTTAACATCCCTGATCCAACAGTAGATAGATACTACCGTTTCGAAGGATACCAAATATTCCAATTGAAATCTGAGGATGTATCGATTGCTGATATCGCGGATGCGGATAAATCTCGTTTAGTGGCGCAATGCGATAAAAAGAATGGAATTGCACGCATCATTAACTTTGTCTATGATGAAGCATTAGGTTTCTCTGTTCCGGTTGAAAAAGTAAAAGGAGCGGATAAAGGAATCCAACATACCTTCCAAATCAAGGAAGATGCCTTTGCGCAGGGGGCACGTCAGTTAGTGAACCACAAAACTTATTACTATGTGGCTGTTGCTTATGCGTACAACCAATTCAAGGAATATAATCCAAATGATCCATTGTTATTGGACGGACAAAAAATTCCTTACATCTCATCTCGTTTGAGTTATGATGGAACTGCAATTAGTCCTGTTGCAGCGGTACCGCACAACCCAATGCCAGAAGCAGACGGTACAGCTCAAATGATCAGCTACGGAAGTTCTCCATTGATTACGCGTTTGGATGGCTACGGAAACGGTAATCGTTCATTGGAATTGACGGCTGAATCGGAGAAAACGATTTTGGAGCAAGGGTATATGGATAATCCAACGTATGATTATGGACGTGGTCCAATCAACATCAAAGTAGTGGATCCATTAAACTTGGCGAGTGGTTACTTTGAATGTAAATTCAGAAACTACACAGCAAATGCTTCTGGAAATGCCGCTGATACCGCAAGTTGGATCGTTTATCGTTATGAGAACAAAGGTGACTTAACACCGATTGATTCAGCGACATCCGAAAATTCGATTGCATCAGAGAACGAGCAAATCATCCCAGCGTGGGGTATTTCGGTACAGATTTATCAAAACAAATACTATTTCCCAAGTGGAACTGGAAACTTGGCTGGTAAAACAACAGACATGATCGAGTCGTCGATTGACTTTGCAGATTCATCGAAACGATGGTTGACAGGTGTCATGGATAATGATTCGTACTTCCCAACAAACTGGGTGCGTTCAGGTGACTATTCACCAAATAGTACGGTTGGAGATCCAGGATATGAGTGTTTGCCAGATGGACCAACATATTTGAATCCATGTAACTATCCAGATGAAGTAGGAGTAGATCCAAAACAAGCCTATGAAAGTATCTTAGAAGGAACAATAGCTCCACATCGTTTGGTTGGACACCAAGCAGATTACATGCCATTGGCATACTATGGAAACTACTCCGCATCGAGCAAGCAAAATGCGTCGGTGAGCTTCTTGCCATCGGTGAA
>Ga0228701_1000490_pt1 | contig 32847 bp, 34 predicted proteins | sample McNCre117_Aug_MG_2_FD_178017 | JGI IMG/M metagenome (GOLD analysis project Ga0228701, IMG submission 178017) | Freshwater microbial communities from McNutts Creek, Athens, Georgia, United States - 11-17_Aug_MG | ecosystem: Environmental > Aquatic > Freshwater > Creek | place: USA: Georgia... | reverse complement strand
CGGATGTTCGCGAAGTTCCGCAGTGGGTTTTGGACTGGGCAGCAAATACTGCGCTGCCCAAGGGTAAGGCCCCGGCTCCATCCGTCTGGAATTAGCCAGACTGCGGCTAAGGAAGTTTCGCTAGCGAGCTACGAGCGTCTCAAAACCTGAAGTTGCCCATATATTCCCGTCGGGGAATACAGCCATAACCTGAATCTTGTTTTCAGTGTTGGCCGCGTTGTGGTCTTCGGCCTGTTTGATGCATCGAGACCCGTGGGCGAAAGCGGCGGTGGCCCAGACGTCGGCGGTCACTAGATCTTTAGCAATAACACTGACCTGAACCAGCTCAGTTGCGGAGGCGCGCTCCGGTGCCTTTGGGTCCCAGATGTGTTGCCCGCGCTCTGCCGAACCGCTGGTGCAAACAGCACGGTACTCGGTGCCGGCTAGGTCTACCGCGGTCAGGACTCCGGAATCGGCCCCTGCGATCGAAACCGGCTTTGAGATGGCAATCCGCCAGTCGCTCGGCCTCGACGCTCCATCGGCCACCCAAATGTCGCCGCCGGCGTTCATCGAGAAATCTGTGATTCCCGCTGCCAGGAGCGCATCGGCTGCCGAGTGAGCAGCCCAGGTTTTTACCAAACCGGAAGGATCAAAGGTGTGCTGTGGCGTGAATGCGCTGAACCAGCCATCGGTGGTGCGTTCCCAGTCTTCGCATTCGTCCCAAATCTTGGAGACAACTTCGGGGCATTGGGCAACGCTGATTTCACCTCGCGCCAGTCTGCTCAGTGGCGACTCCGGCTTGTAGAGACTAAAGGTTTGATCGGCTTCATGAATGGGGCGCATGGCTGCAAGGCAGGCTTGTTGCGTCTGTTCCTCGGTTAGTGTGGTGCCACCCTGAAATACGAACACAGTGCCCATTGCAGCCTCGGCAAAGGCAAACCGGGCGGCGCCGCTCTCGGCCGGGGCAAAGTGAAACTGAGTCTCGAATTCAGACATTTGCCCCCTCCTGGCGATTGCAATAGTGCGGTTGGCCTAACCGAGTTTAGTAAGCGCGGAACTGAGCGCCTGCTTGAAGGCATCGGTGGTGAAAGTAGCCCCGCTGAGGTTGCTGAAGTTGGTGCCCTGAGCAGAGATTGCGTACTTCACCAGGTATGGGAAGGCCGCCTCGCGACCGTTGGTGGCGCTGGAACTGCCGTAACTGATTGCCGTGATCTTGCCCTTGGTCTTGGTTACGCTCACCTGGACCTGACCAAAGCGGTACGGAACTACCACCGAGGTGGCGCTTCCGGTCTTGCCGGCGGCCTTAACTGTTGTGGCCTTTGCGACGGTTGCAGCCGTTACGTTGTTGCTGGTGGTGGCGGCTGCAGTGCTTGAAGTTGCGGTGGTCGCTGCAGTTGCCGAAGGGGCAAAGTGGTTGGTTAGACCAACGGCACCGGCCAATGCGACCACTGCGATGGCGGAGTTTGCGAGGGCTACTCGAGTCTTGCGAGGCATGATGGCTCCTGGATGCTTGGGTGTGGTTGGACTAGAACTTGGAAAGCGCGCTGGTTAGGGCTTGCTTGAAGGCATCAACGGTATAGGTAGCGCCGCTAAGGTTGCTGAAGTTGGTTCCCTGGGCCGCAATTGCGTATTGAACTAGGTAGGGGAATGCTGCGGCACGGCCGTTTGTGGCGGTGGAGTTGCCATAGCTGACTGCGGTGATCTTGCCGTTCTCCTTGGTGACGGTCAATGTCACGTAGCCAAAGCGGTAAGGCACTTGATCGCTGGTTTTGGTAACAGCGGCTGAGGCCGTGGTGCCGGAAGAACTTGAGCTGCTGCCGGAGCTGCCGCTGCTGGTTGAGGAGTTGCTGGAGGAACTACTCGATGAGGTGCTTCCAGAAGAAGAACTACCCGAAGACGAGCTGCCGGAGGAACTACTCGAACTGCCGCTCGCGGTTGTGGAGGAACTACCGGTAGTGGTCTTGGTGCTGCTGCTCTTGCTGGCCGAAACCGAAGGGCTGGCAGCCGGGGTTGCAGCGGCCGAGGCACTTGCCGTCGCGGCAGGAGCAGGATTGCTGCTGCCGGCTGATCCGGTTGAAGTGGTGCCACTGGAAGCGGTGTTGGAGGTTGCAAGTGGCGCGGCACCGGTACTGAAGCCGTTGCTGATGGTTGCGCTCGTTCCGGCGGCATAAGCCACACCCAGAACGCCGACGCTGGCTACGGTGACGATTCCTTTGGTTACGTTTCTCACCAGGCAAACTCCTCTGCGTGAATTTGGTTGTCCGGGGTGCCGGCACGAAGCAGGCTCTTCTTTACTGCGGAGGTCCAGGCTGCTGGACCACAGATGAAGACGTCGGACTCGCTGATCCACGGTGCAATCACACTGATGCGGGCGTGGTCAGGAAGGTTTTCCGGGTGGGCAGGCATCCAGGAGTGCGCCTCGCCTCGGCTGCCCTCGAGCAGGGTCAGGTTGAAGCCACGCTGCTTAGAGAGCTCGGTGAGTTCGTCTACAAGAGCGGCGTCGTCTGCCTGACGAACTCGGTAGATCACCTGTACGTCACCAGGGCGGGCGGCCATGGATTCTGCCAGGGCACGGATTGGTGGGGCACCGATACCGGCAGCGATCAGGGTTACCTTTTCGCGGCTGCGGCGGTCCTCGGTGAAGACACCGTATGGGCCTTCAAGGATGACGCGAGTACCAACCTTGAGGTTCTGCATTAGCTGGGTGTCATCACCACGGTTACCCACGGTGAAGCGCACGAAGCGGGAGTTAGGTGCAGCCGACACCGAGAACGGGTGGGCACGCCACCACTGCTTACCGGTGAGGATGCGAACGATGAAGAACTGGCCGGAGGTGTAACCCAACTTGTTAAGGTCCTTGCCGGTGATGTAGATGCTGGTTGAGTCGCTTGATTCGCGAACGGTTGCAGCAACCTTGAGTCCGGCACGAAGCGAGACCACGATTGGCTCCAGGAAGCGATACCAAACCAGGTTGCCAGCAACGAAGAGGTACAGGCTGATCCAGTAGAAGAGCGCGATTGGCTTGCCGGCGATGTCGCTGCCGGTGCTGATCTGGTGAGGAACCGCAAGCAACACCGCGGCATAGGAAAGCAGGTGAACCAGCCACCAGGCCTCGTAGCTGAGCTTCTTGCGAGCAATCTTGATGCTGGTGATTACAACCAGAATCATCAGAACTAGGGCAGCGGTGGCGGTGAGCATGTCTGGAACGTTGAACACAAGGTTCTGGAGTTCCGCTAGGAGGTTTTTCTGGTCCTGAATGGCGTAGTTGAAGAGGCTAGCCAGGAAGTGGACGATAATCAGGTAAAGGATCGGCTTGCCAAGCTTCTTGTGTGCCTCGGTGGCGCGGTCCAGACCGTAAAGGCGGTCAATCCAAGGGACACGGGCAATGAGAAGCATGTGAACCAAAAGTAGGTCGGTGCCAACCAGTGCGGTCAGTCGGCTCAAAGCGCCGAAACCGGTGGCAAGATCGGTGACCTGCTTGATGCCGCCGTCGACCAAGAACATGGCGACAACGGCGATGACGCTGGCCCAGGCCAGGCCTTCTACCAAGTCTTTTCCGCGCAGCACGCGCAAGATTTTGCGCTGCCCGAGACGAACCCGGGTGTTGGGCTGGGTGAAGCGGAAGTTTGCTGTCATGGTTACAGACTGGCGAAATAGCCTGCAAGTTTCCTGAGAACGGGCTGGGACAAACATGAGGATTTGTTGGAGGAAATCATTTATCTCACGGAATCACCACCGAAATAACTCGGCAATAATCGACACGTACGTTGACACCATGGGCGATTTATTTAACGGATATCCGGTGGCGGGGCCGGTCAAGCGTGCCGACAAAAAGGCAGGCAACCTACCGCCTTTCGACGAAATGTTTTTTGGAGCCAGCAAGGTCCGCGGCAACTATCAACAGATCCATCAGGCTCTGGCGTCGATGACCCAAGAAGAACTGGTCGGCAGAACCGAAGCGCTGGCCGACAGTTATCTTGCGCAGGGCGTGACCTTCGACTTTGCCGGCGAAGAGCGGCCGTTCCCGCTAGACGCAGTTCCTCGAGTGATAGCCAGAGACGAGTGGAGTTACCTGGAGGCTGGTATCAAGCAGCGGGTAAAGGTGCTTGAAGCGTTCCTCGCTGATGTCTACGGCCCTGGAAACGCAATTCGGGACGGTGTGGTTCCGGCAGGTTTAGTTGCCAGTAGTGCGCATTTTCACCGAGCTGCCGTAGGCGTGGATCCGGCCAATGGTGTCCGTATTCAGGTCTCCGGAATCGACCTAATCCGTGATGAGGTTGGCGATTGGCGGGTGCTCGAAGACAACGTTCGGGTGCCGTCCGGAGTCAGCTACGTGATTTCAAACCGCCGAGTGATGGCGCAAACGCTTCCCGAGTTATTTCAGCAAATGCGCATCCAGCCGGTGGCGGAATATCCCAACCGGCTCTTGGCCGCACTGCGTGCTGCCGCTCCGTCGGGGGTGTCCGAACCAACCGTGGTGGTTCTGACCCCTGGCGTTTATAACAGCGCCTATTTTGAGCACACCTTGCTGGCGCGGTTAATGGGTCTGGAATTGGTTGAAGGCCGTGACCTCTATTGTTCGGGCGGCAAGGTGTATATGCGCACCACTAGTGGCCCGCGTCGGGTGGATGTGATCTATCGCCGTGTTGACGACGAATTCCTAGACCCGCTCAGCTTCCGCACCGATTCCGTATTGGGCCCACCTGGTCTGTTGACCGCAGCCCGACTGGGAAATGTCACGATTGCCAACGCCGTAGGTAACGGCGTAGCCGACGACAAACTTGTCTACACCTACATGCCGGATCTGACCCGCTATTACCTTGGCCAGGAACCCATAATTCCTAACGTAAAGACCTGGCGCCTGGAAGAAACCGGTGCTCTGCAAGAGGTGTTGGACCGGTTAGATGAACTGGTTGTAAAGCCAGTCGATGGTTCTGGTGGTAAGGGTCTTGTCGTTGGTCCACGAGCCAGCAAAAAAGAGTTGGACGAACTTCGCAAACGATTAGCCAAGGATCCGCGCGGATGGATCGCGCAGCCTGTCGTCCAGTTTTCAACTATCCCAACGCTCGTTGACGATGGCCTACGCCCAAGGCACGCAGACCTGAGACCATTCGCAGTCAACGACGGCAAGGATGTCTGGGTTTTGCCAGGGGGTCTAACCCGAGTTGCACTGCCTGAGGGGGAACTCGTGGTCAACTCGTCACAGGGTGGCGGTTCAAAGGACACCTGGGTAGTGGGTTCGGACCGAATCTCGGTGCGGGAATATATGCCCACTAACTCGCAGGTTTCGGCAATTGTTGCGGGACAGACCGCAGCCAATTCCGGATTTCAAACCAGCACACCGCAGTACTTCAACCCGTACCTTAATCAACAGCAACAGCAACAACAATCTGGTGACGAGGGAGTTACCCAAGGAGCGAACAATGCTTAGTCGAATCGCAGAATCACTCTTTTGGATCGGTCGCTATGTAGAGCGAGCCGACGGCACGGCACGCCTTTTGGATGTGCACCTTCAGCTGCTGTTGGAGGACCCCTGGGTTGCCGAAGATCCCGCTTGCCGTTCGCTGCTGAAAGTCATTGGCTCTGGCACCGAGTTCAGTGGGCAGTTGGATCGTCAACGACTAATGGATGCGCTCACGGTAGATCGAAACGAGCCATCGTCGATTGCGGCCTCGCTCGGCAACGCTCGCGAGAATGCCCGGCGCGTGCGAGAAATCGTAAGCACAGAGCTTTGGGAATGCCTCAACACCACTCGATCGCGAATGCCCCGCAAGGTTGCCCTCGACCGGGCGCATGATTTCTTTGGCTGGGTGCGCGAGCGAACTGCTCTCGCTGTCGGCATCGTGGAATCGTCCACTAGCCGTGACGAGGCCTGGACATTCTTTACGCTGGGTCGAAGTCTGGAGCGGGTCGACATGACTGCGCGATTGCTTGCAACCAGCGAGCTCACCGAGGCAAGTGGCCCCTCATGGACCACAATCCTGAGGTCCTGCGGTGCGTACGAAGCCTATTTGAGAACCTATCGCGGCGTACCCTCGGCTACCAATGCGGCCGAATTCTTGCTGCTAGACCGTATCTTCCCGAGATCAGTGATTTTCTCGATTGCCCGGGCAGAATCCTGTATCAACGACCTGATTCCAGAAAATTCGCGGGTTGGCATCGATGAGACCCTGCGAATCCTGGGGCAACTTCGCACGAATCTGGAATTCCGAAGCGCGCCAGCCATTCTGTCCAACCTCACAGCCGAGATGGTGGCACTGCAAGACGGCATCAACCTGGTCTCGGACTCCATTCGAGCCAAGTATTTCCCAGTGAATGTGCTGCCAACCTGGGTGGGGGAAATGTCATGAGCCGATACAAAGTTAGCCACAAAACTGGCTTCCGATACTCCCGGCCGGTGATGGCGTCGTACAACGAAGTGCGAATGTTGCCGGTTCGGGATGAAACCCAGGTGGTTTTCAGCAGCAAGCTAGAAATCACGCCTCGCCCTGCCAGCCACGAATACGTCGACTATTTCGGCAGCAGGGTGGTGATGTTCGAGCTGTTGGAGGAACACTCCGAATTGCAAATAGAGAGCACAACCGTAGTGGAACTTAGGCAACCACCGGTGAGTGACCGCAGTCTGGGCTGGGCCCAACTTGCCGTGGAAGTTGAGCGTTCCTTGGCGCTGCGCGATGCTATTGACCAGGGCAAACGCACGCAAATTCCAACCGACTTACAACGACAAGCCAAGAAAATAGCAGGAGCGGCCTCGGGGCCTGCAGAAGCCGCTGTGGCAATCTGCCAACTGATACACGGCAACATGAAATACCAATTTGGTGTCACCGGCGTACAGTCGAATGCGGCCGAGGCCTGGGCAAAAAAGATAGGTGTCTGTCAGGATTTTTCGCACCTGGCAATCGGTGCACTCAGATCGGTTGGTATTCCCGCAAGATACGTTAGCGGCTACCTTCACCCTCAACTTGAGCCGCGGGTCGGTCAGCCGGTAATCGGTGAATCACACGCGTGGGTGGAATGGTTTGCCGGCAGCTGGACAGCAAATGACCCGACCAACAATCTGGGATTTCCGAATCGGCACATTGTGGTGGCTCGCGGCCGAGACTATGACGATGTACCACCACTACGAGGTGTGTATGCCGGTGCCGGCGAGTCCGAACTGTTTGTTCAGGTGGAGATAACCCGCGAGGCATAGGCTTTGGGCATGACCTCACTTCCGCTTCAGCGCACCTTCACGGACTCCTATGGGGTAGACATTCACATGTACGAGTGGCCGGTGGCAGGTGCCAAGGCGGTAGTCCAACTGGTGCACGGGCTTGGCGAGCACGCGGAACGTTATGACGGGCTGGTGCGTGACCTTAACCGCGCCGGCTATCACGTTTACGCCACCGATCACCGCGGCCACGGGCAGACCGGTGTCGCCATGCGCACCGCGGGCCTGATCGCGCGCCAGGGCCAACTTGGTCCGGGTGGCATGAAGGCTGTTTTTACCGATGAACTTGAACTGACCAGCATCATCGAAAACGAGCAGGCAGGCATGCCAATCGTTCTGATTGGCCAAAGCTGGGGTTCGCTAATCATTCAGCGCCTGCTAGACACGGACAGTCACCGATACGCGGGCGTGGTTCTAACCGGAAGCACTTTGGCAATGCCGGGTACGCTGCCAAACGGTGGAAATGACGCCAAGTTTGTGGAGCGTGGCTCGAAGGCGCTCGGTGGCGAGTGGCTGAGCAGGAAGCCGGGCGTGGCCGAGGCATTCCGCAACGATCCGCTGAACTTCCCGGAGACCGCACTACAGGTGTGGGGCGTGGCCAATGCGCTGCGCATCCTCGGAATGCCCAAGCGCGGCATCGACCCGGGCCTGCCGATTCTGCAGTTGGCCGGCAGTGAGGACCAACTGGGTGGCGAGCGCGGAAACGCTCTGCTGCAGAAGGCTTTCCTGCGCGCCGGCGTCGAGGATGTTCAGGTGATCATCTACCACGGTGCGCGCCACGAGGTGTTCCATGAGTTGAACTACGACGAGGTGCTGAGCGACCTGCTCGGCTGGCTGGACGGCGAGTTCGCCGACCCTGACGCCGCCGACTAAGGGATACATTGGGCAGAGCCGTGCGAATGCCAATTTCGTAGCATTGCTTGCACTCTGCGAGAAATTGGCATTCCAGGCTAAAGGCCCAATCAGTTACTTACCGTCGTTGAGCTTGAGGTCGTGCTTGGCGGCAAATTTTGCCGGGTTCGGCAGGGCGCAGGCTGCCACCGCGTCCTCGATTGGGTTGAGCAGCTGGTCCTGAGTCTCGGGGTGACGCTCCATGTAGCGCACGGTGTAGCTGCACACCGGAACCACCTTGGCCTTGCCCTGGGCCCGCACGTCGGCCAGCGCCTCGCGCATCAGAATCGCGGCCAGGTTCTTACCTTGGTGCGCCGGGTCTACCTCGGTGTGAACAAAGTGAATCTCACCCGGTCGCACGTTGTAATCGGCGTGGCCCACCTTTTCGTCGCCCAGCCAGATTTCGTAGCGACGCTGATCGGTGTTGTGAACGACGTTCGGTTCCATGCTGTTAATCTCTCTTTGTGACTTCGATCAAGGACCAGCCCGGCTTGCAGGGCCAAGTGGTAACAGGTAATAACCTTCCTGCCCTGCAGTCTATGCCCGATGGCTGTGTCCAATTAATTTATATTGACCCGCCATTCAACACAGGTCGGGTGCAGTCGCGCGGTTCTTCGGTTACCACGCGCACCGAGGAAGGCAACCGCGTTGGCTTCAAGGGCCAGCGCTATCAGATTGTGCGCGAGACCGTGTTGAGCTATGACGACGAGTTTGCCGACTACTGGGGTTTCTTGGAACCGCGCCTGGAAGAGGCTTGGCGTCTACTGGCCGAAACCGGAACGCTCTATTTGCACCTGGACTACCGGGAGGCGCACTACGCCAAGGTGCTGCTGGATGCGCTGTTTGGCCGCGACTGCTTTTTGAATGAGATCATTTGGGCCTATGACTACGGTGGCAAAGCCAAGAACCGCTGGCCGGCCAAGCATGACACCATCCTGGTCTACGTGAAAAACCCGAAGCGCTACTACTTTGATTCTGCGGCCGTCGATCGTGAGCCCTACATGGCACCCGGTCTGGTTACTCCGGAAAAGGCAGCGTTGGGCAAGCTGCCCACCGACGTCTGGTGGCACACCATCGTTAGTCCAACCGGCAAGGAGAAGACCGGCTACCCGACCCAGAAGCCGCTCGGTATTCTGCGCCGCATTATTCAAGCCTCCAGCACCGAGGGCGACCTCGTGCTGGACTTCTTCGGCGGCTCCGGTACCACCGGCGCGGCGGCACTCGCGCTCGGTCGACGGTTCATCCTGATGGATCAGAATCCGGAAGCAATCGCGGTGATGAGGGAACGCTTTGCAGCGGCCGCAGTTGAGTTTGTGGCGGACCGACCGACGCTGGTTTAGAGCAAAGTAGGCCTGAGAAGCCGCAGTGGACCGACCCACTCCAAGATACAAAAATGCCCCGACGGCCGAAACCATCGGGGCATTTTTGGTTGCTTATTAGTGCATGCTGGCGGCCGCGGCAGCCTTGGCCTCGGCCTGCTCCTGCACACCGCTCTTGGTGCGTAGCTTAACTTCCTTGACGAACCAGGTCAGGATGAAAGCAATAGCAACCACAAAGGCTGCGGTCTCAAACACCTGCACGGCGGCCTCGGCGAAAGCCTGCTTGATTGGGTTACCAAGCTGAGGGCTTACGGTCTTTAGGAACGAGGAATCCGACTGAATCATGTCGTTCAGCTTGGAGCCACCGGTCTTGAAAACGGCGTTCTCCGGCTTGGCTAGCAGAGCCGGGTCCTTCATGATTGCGGCCTTGATGCCTTCACCAATCTGGGTGCCCTTGTCCTGGAGGGTGCTGAAGAGGATGGACATGAACACGGCAACACCCGCGGTTCCACCCATCTGACGGAAGAAGGTAGCCGACGAGGTGGCAACACCCATATCGTGTGCGTCCACCGAGTTCTGGGCAACCAGGCTCAGAGTCTGCATCAGCTGGCCAAGACCAACACCGAGGAGGACCATGCCAATCGACACCTGCCAGATCTCCCACTTGTAGCTCAACTGGGTCAGGTAGAAGTACGCGACGGTCATGAATGCGGTGCCCGAGATCATGAAGATCTTGTACTTGCCGCTCTTGCTGGTGAGGCGACCGCTGAGGATCGACGCCGTCATCATGCCAAGAACCATCGGCAGCATGAGCAGACCGGACTCGGTCGGGGTGGCGCCGTAGACGATCTGCAGGATCAGCGGAATGGTCATCATTCCACCGAACATGCCCAGACCAACGATGACACCGATGACGTTAGAGAAAGCGAAAGCATTTGACTTGAACAGGTGCAGAGGAAGCAGAGCATCCTTGCCCATGGCGCGCTCAACAAAGATGAAGGCGATGGTGCCGACTGCGCCTAGGACGTAGCAAAGAATTGCGTTGCTGGAATCCCAGCCCCAGTTGCGACCCTGCTCCGCAACCACCAGTAGTGGAACCACGGCGACGATGATCGAGACGGCGCCCCACCAGTCAATGCGGCCATCCTTCTTGTGGTGAGGGATGTGCAGGAAGTTGACAACCATGAACATGGCCAGGATGCCGATTGGCAGGTTGATAAGGAACACCCAGCGCCAGCCGGTCAGCCAAAGGATCTGGTCTGCACCAGCGAAGAGGCCACCAACCAGTGGGCCAATCACCGAGGATGTGCCGAAGACGGCCATGAACATACCCATGTACTTGGCGCGCTCACGAGGTGGAACGATGTCCGCCATCACGGTCAAAGCCAGGGTGAACAGACCACCGGCACCAACACCCTGAAGGGCTCGCCAGGCGGCGAGCTCGTACATGGTGTGCGAGAACGATGCGCCGACCGAGGCCAGTACGAACACGCTGATCGCGAAGATGAACAGGCGGCGGCGACCAAAGATGTCACCGAGCTTGCCGTAAATCGGGGTGGTGATGGTGGAGGTGATTAGGTACGCGGTGGTTACCCAGGCCTGGATATCCAGACCCTTCAGGTCATCCGCGATGGTGCGCATTGCGCTACCAACGATGCTCTGGTCCAGAGCGGACAGGAACATGCCCGACATCAAACCGAATAGAACCATCATGATCTGACGGTGGGTCATTACGCCAGTGCGTGCAGATTCTGCTGCAGCGGCTTTTCGTGCTTCACGTGACAAAAGAAGGCACTCTTTCTTTGATTGTTTAGGCTTGTTGGATGCAACAGCCTATGGGTTCCAGATTAAGGAAATCTTTTGTTTCCTTAACCGCAGGACTAACCGTTTTTATTCCGATGCTGACAATTTTGTCAGTAACAGGGGTTTCTGCGGAAGCGGCAACCCCAACTCCAACGATTTCCACAAGCTCTAGCCCGGCTCCGGGTATTGCTTCTCCGACAGCAACCGCAACCGCCACGCCAGCAGCTACGCCGTCGGTGACCTCGGTGCCAACGCCGACAGCGACTCCCAGTGCGACCCCCTCGGTGGCTCCTTTCAATCCGGCAGCTTTTTCGATTGATTCGGCCAGCTCACTCTGGGTGGTCGTAAACAAGAAGCGCCCACTAAACCCGATTAGCTATCGACCAGGAAACCTGGTGAGCCCAAAGTTCGAGGACGGGGCCGGATACAACCCAAACCGACTTCAGCTGGCTAAGCCCGCAGCAAAGGCCATCAAACTAATGGCAACCGAGATGAAGGCAGCCGGCGCCGGAACCCTGGTGCTTTCCAGCACCTACCGCAGTTACCAGACCCAGGTTGCGGTGCACGCCAAAGATGTTTCGGCGCTTGGCCTAGTTGCGGGTGAAAACCTGGCTGCCCGTCCAGGCTATAGCGAACACCAGACCGGTCTGGCCGCCGACCTTTCGGCACTGGGGCAGGGCTGCACCATTCAGGTTTGCTTCGCCAACACCAAGGCCGGCAAGTGGTTGGCAGCCAACGCCTGGCAGTTTGGATTCATCCTGCGCTACCCAAACGGGCAGACCGCAATCACCGGCTACCAGTTTGAGCCGTGGCACTATCGCTACGTTGGAACCGAACTCAGCAACCAGATGCACGCCACCGGCGTCGCCGTGCTGGAGAACTTCTGGAAGCTTCCCGCGGCCCCTAGCTACTAGTTAGTAGCAGCAGGCGCCTAACCAAGCACGCCGTCCACAAGCGCCTTTGCCTCAACCTGCACCAGCTTGAGGTGCTCTGCACCCAGGAACGATTCCGCGTAAATTTTGTACACGTTCTCGGTGCCGGATGGGCGGGCCGCGAACCAGGCGTTCTCGGTGCTCACCTTCAGACCACCGAGGGCTGCGCCGTTACCGGCCGCGTGAGTCTCAATCTTGGTGATTGCCTCACCGGCCAGGGTGCTGGCGGTAACCGCGGAGGCACTGAGCTTGCCCAGCTTGGCCTTCTGTTCCAGCGTTGCCGGGGCGTCGATGCGCTCATATGCGGGTGCACCAAATTTGGCAGTTAACTCGGCGTAGTGCTGGCTTGGGGTCTTGCCGGTGACCGCGGTGATTTCCGCGGCCAACAAAGCTAAAATCAGGCCGTCTTTGTCGGTGCTCCAGGCGGTGCCATCAAGGCGAAGGAAGCTGGCTCCCGCGGATTCCTCGCCACCAAAACCAACCGAACCATCGATGAGCCCCGGCACAAACCACTTGAAACCAACCGGAACCTCGATCAGCTTGCGGCCAAGGCTCTCAACCACGTGGTCGATGATTACGGAAGAAACCATGGTCTTGCCAACGGCTGCATTGACCGCCCAGCCCGGACGGTTCCGGTACAGGTAATCGATGCACACGGCCAAGAAATGGTTTGGGTTCATCAGGCCATGGTCGCGGGTGACGATGCCGTGACGGTCGGCGTCGGCGTCGTTGCCGGTGCTGATGTCGAAGCGACTCTTGCCCGCAATCAGGCTGGCCATCGCGCACGGGCTGCTGCAGTCCATACGAATCTTTTCGTCCCAGTCCAGGGTCATGAATCCAAACTGGAAGTCCACATCCGGGTTGACTACGGTCAGGTTCAGGCCGTATCGCTCACCGATTGCACCCCAGTAGTCCACCGAGGCACCGCCCATCGGGTCGGCTCCGATCGAAACCTTGGAGTCCCGAATCGCATTCATGTTGAGCACCTGGCCCAGCTGCGAGATGTAGTTCTCGCGGAAGTCGAAATGCTCCGGGCTCGGGTTGCTGCGCTGAACCGCAGTCAAGCCCCCCAAGATGATCTCGTTGGCGCGGGCCGCAATCCAGTTGGTGGCATCGCTGTCCGCCGGTCCGCCGTGAGGTGGGTTGTATTTGAAGCCGCCGTCGGTTGGTGGGTTGTGGCTCGGTGTGATTACCAGGCCGTCTGCCAGGCTTGGGTCATCCAAGGCCTTGCCGGCGTTGTGGTTGATGATCGCCACCGAGACCGCCGGGGTCGGGGTGTAGCCATCGTTGAGGTCAATCAGGGTAGTTACGCCATTGCCGGCCAGAACCTCGAGCGCGGTGGTCTCGGCAGGGGTGGAAAGCGCATGGGTGTCCTTGCCCACGTAGATTGGTCCGCGAATGTTTTGACTCGCGCGGTACTCCACGATTGCCTGCGTGATGGCGGCGATGTGGTCCTCATTGAAAGAGCCATTCAGTGACGTGCCGCGGTGACCGCTGGTGCCAAAGGTCACCTTCTGCTCCGCGGTGGTCACATCGGGGTGAATCTCGTAATAGTCGCGAACTAGTCGCTCCAGATCAACGAGGTCGGATTCTTGTGCCTTCTGGCCAGCGCGAGCGTTCATTTCTATATTTTGACGGCTAGCCTTGAGGTATGTCACTCCAATCAGGTAACACTTCGGAAAAGAATCTTGACGCGGCCAAGGCCTACGCCTTTCTAGGTCCGGTCGGAACCTTCACCGAGTTAGCCCTCGCCCAGGTGCCAGAGGCCCAGGGTCAGACCTGGCATGCGATGAACAGTGTGCCCGAGGCGCTCGCCGCGGTTATTGCCGGATCGGTCTATCGCGCGGTTGTGCCGGTGGAGTCCTCGGTGGAGGGAGGCGTCAGCGCGACCCTGGACGCCCTTGCCACAATCGGAGACCTGCGCATTTACGGCGAGTACCTGGTGCCCGTGAACTTCAACCTGGTGGCGCGCCCGGGAACCAAGCTAAGTGACATCAAGACCGTTGCCGCGCACCCGGTGGCATACGCCCAGGTGCAGGGCTGGCTGCACGCCAACCTGCCAGAGGCCAAGCATTTGCCGGCCTCCAGCAATGCAGCCGCAGCCGCCGACCTACTTGCCGGCAGTGCCGCCGATGCGGCGGTTTCGACTACGCACATCACCGATCACTACTCGGTGGAGGTGCTAGCAACCAAGATTGCCGACAACCCTCACGCGCAGACCAGATTCATTTTGGTTGGTTTGCCGGACATTCAGCCGGCACCGACTGGGTCGGACAAGACCTCGGTGATTGTTGAACTACCTAGCGACCGGCCCGGTGCGCTACTGGAAATGCTGGAGCAGTTTGCTGCACGCGGTGTGAACCTGACCCGCATCGAGAGCCGCCCAATCGGCGACCGCCTTGGCCGCTACCGCTTCAACGTTGACGCCGAGGGGCACATCCAGGATCAGGGTTTGGGAGAGGCACTATCCGGCCTCTACCGTTTCAGCCCGAAGGTGACGTTCCTGGGCTCCTATCCGCGCGCGGACAAGCTGGAATCGAAGCCGACCGGCAACAACTCGAACCTGGAGTTTGCGGAGAGCAACCAGTGGCTAGCGGCTCTGCGCGAAGGACATTAGAGTCTGATTTTCAACGCGCGGGGCATTACCTCGAACTTGGCGCCATAGACCCGGCCGAAGGCGTCGCCATCCAGTTGCAGGTCCACCGGGTGGTGTGGCCGAACCTCGATGGATGCGCCCGACATATTTCCAAGTGTTTTGATGTTTGCGGTGTAGTCCGCTAGCTCGGCTGCGCCTACAACCTTGCCGCGCAGGAAGTTGACCCAGGTCACTCGGTTGAAGAAGTCGATCCAGTTCCAGATTTTGCGAGGGCCAACGGCGGCAACGTCCAGCAGGCCGTCGTCCAGTTGAGCCTGCGGCATAAGGGTAATGTTTCCGGGTAGGAAACCACAGTTGCCAATCAGCAGCGAATGCAGTTTGAGGGTGCCGGCTGGTCGTCCATTTACCGTCAGGTCCATGCGTTCGAACCGCACTGGCAGGCTGCGCAGGCCACCCTCAACGTAGGCAACCCAACCCAGGGTGCGCTTTAGTTGGGCATCGGTGTTCATGATGATTTTGGCGTCGAGACCCAGACCGGCCATCACGGCGAAGGTTCGGACCACCGGTTCGCGGTGCTCGCCGAGGTCGATGGTGACGCGCGCTAGATCGATTCGGTGGGTTTCGCCGGCCGCGGCTTTCAGCGCCGCTCTGCCCAGGCTGCCAAGCGGAATGCTTAGGTTGCGGGCCAGCACGTTTCCGGTGCCAACCGGCAACAGCCCGAGTTCGGCATCGGTGTATGCGATTGCTTCGGCCACCGAGCGAACGGTGCCGTCACCTCCGGCAACCAGAATCAGTGTGTGCCCGTCGGCAAGGGCCTCTTTGGCTTGGGCGCCACCCTGGTCCTGCTCGGTGGTGGGGTAGTAGTTGCCCTTGCGCAGCCCAGCACGGGCCAGAGCCAAATCCACGGCTTCCTGTAGGCGGACTCGCTCAACCTTTTGCGGGTTGTAGATGATTGCAGTCCCCATGGCTCCAGACTAACGGCAACCGAGACTGCAATCACCCTTGACACCAAAGTGGTATCAAACTAATACTTGAGTTATGGCTATGACATTAAGACTTGCAGAAGATCAAGACCGACAGCTTGCCGAGGTGGCGCAGACGCTGGGTCTTTCTAAGCAACAGGCGGTTGAGAAAGCCGTGGGGCAGTTCCTCGAGCGCGAATCGCAGGAGGCCATTCTGGGCCGGGTATTCGCAATGGTCCGAACTCGTGACCGCGAACTGCTAGAGCGCCTTGCAGACTCATGATGTTTCGCTACATAGATACAGAGACGTTTTTGAAGCACCTCCAAATGGAGGGTTTTCACGTTAGGGATGTTGGCCTGCTCGATGCGGCCTTGAACCGGCCGCGAGCATCTGTTTTTGGCGAAGACGCCTACCCAACTCTGGCCATGAAGGCTGCTGCGCAGACGCAATCAATAATTAAGAACCATCCGATGGTAGACGGAAATAAACGAACTTCCTGGTTTGCTCTGAACGCTTTGTTGGCTCTCAACTTCTTTGTTTTGGAGTGTTCACAGGACGAGGCGTTCGAATTCCTATTGGGTGTGGCGACAGATAAGTTGAACTTGGATCAAGTGGCGGAGTGGATCCAACTCAAAGCTATTGAAATCTAGCCTCGGTTTTAAACGCCGAGCGAGACTCACCCTTCAATGTCGGAGGCAAAAGGTAGGCTTAAACGGTGATTGACCTGAACCTGCTACGAGACAACCCTGAGGCCATTAAGACCAGCCAGCGTGCTCGTCGTGCCAGTGAAGAACTGGTGGACCAGGCCGCTGCCGCAGATGTTGCCTACCGTGCAGCCCTGCGCGAGTTCGAGAGCCAGCGTGCCGAGCAGAACGCATTCGGCAAGACCGTTGCGGCTGCTCCTAAGGAACAGAAGCAGGCCCTGGTTGCCCAGGCTCAGGAGATGTCCGCCAAGGTAAAGGCAGCAGATGCCGCCGCGGCAGAGGCCGAGAAGGCGCTAAACGAGCTGCTTTGGCAGATCGAGAACGTAGTCATCGATGGCGTTCCAACCGGTGGCGAGGACGACTACGTGGTTGTCAAGCACGTAGGCAATAAGCCTGAGTTTGATTTTGAGGTCAAGGACCACCAGGCGCTCGGTGAATCTTTGGACATCATCGACATCCAGCGCGGTGTCAAGATTTCCGGTTCCCGCTTCTACTTCTTGAAGGGTTGGGGTGCACGCCTGGAACTCGCGCTGATGAACCTGGCCCTTGACCAGGCAGCAAATGCCGGATTCACCGCTCTAATCACCCCGACTCTGGTTAAGCCAGAGGTAATGGCCGGTACCGGATTCCTCGGTGCCCACAGCGACGAGATTTACTACCTACCAGCCGATGACCTGTACCTGACCGGTACCAGCGAGGTTGCCCTTGCCGGTTACCACCGCGATGAGATCATCGACGGACTTGGCGACGGCACCCACCGCTACGCCGGTTGGAGCACCTGCTACCGCCGCGAGGCCGGCTCGTACGGCAAGGACGTGGGTGGCATCCTGCGCGTTCACCAGTTCAACAAGCTGGAGATGTTTGTCTACACCCTTCCGGAGCTAGCGGAGCAGGAGCACGAGCGCCTGCTGGCATGGCAGGAGCAGATGCTGCAGGCCTGCGAACTGCACTATCGCGTGATTGACACCGCAGCCGGAGACCTGGGTTCCAGCGCAGCCCGCAAGTTTGACGCCGAGGCCTGGGTGCCTTCGCAGCAGACTTTCCGCGAACTAACCTCCACCAGCAACTGCACCACCTTCCAGGCTCGCCGCCTGAACGTGCGCTACCGCCGCGAGGATGGCAAGACCGCTCCGGTCGCCACCCTAAACGGCACCCTGGCTACCACCCGTTGGTTGGTTGCCATCCTCGAGACTCACCAGCAGGCCGATGGTTCGGTCCGCATCCCGGCAGCACTTCGCCCATACCTGGGCGGCCAGGAATTCATCCGACCGAAGGCCTAACAGTGACCAATCCAACAAGTAATGTCCCGGCGGGGGATGCCCCCGTTCAGGGGCAGGACCGTTGGCTGATCGCCCTCGACATCGACGGCACCCTGGTTCACGACGACGGCTTCCTTTCGCCTGAGGTAGTCCGCGAGGTTCAACGCGTGCGCGCCTTGGGTCACGAAATTGTGGTTGCCACCGGCCGCAGCGCCACCAACGCCATCCCGGTGGTTCGAGAACTCGGTATCGAATCCGGTTTTGTGGTTTGCTCCAACGGTGCCGTGACGGTAGAGGTGGACCTCAGCACCCCAGAGGGTTTCCGAACTCACGAGGTAATCACCTTCGAGCCACGCGAGGTGCTGTCCAAGTTGATAGGCACGCTGCCAAACGCGCACTTCGCGGTTGAAGACGTGGACGGTTCCTACCGTTTCCACAAGCCTTTCCCGGCCTACGCGCTCGGCCTAAAAAATGTAGAAACTCCGCTGGAAGATCTGATGAGTCACCCGGTTAGTCGCGTGGTCGTGCTTTCGCCGGAACACGACGCGGAGTCGTTCGTTGACCTGATTTCGGAAATCGGTCTGCACTCGGTGTCCTATGCAATTGGCTACACCGCCTGGCTGGATATTGCTCCGGAGGGAATCTCCAAGGGCAGCGCCCTGGAGAAGCTGCGCCAGCACCACGGCATCCACAGTCACCAGACCATAGCGGTTGGCGACGGCCGAAACGACATCGCCATGTTCGAGTGGGCTGCGGTTGGCGGCGGGCTTTCGTTCGCGATGGCCCAGGGACCAGACGAGGTTCGTGCGGCGGCGCTTGAGGTCACCTCCTCGGTGGAGGACGATGGCGTGGCCAGAGTTCTCTCAGGCTTCGAGGGCATACTGTTCAGTAGGTCCAACGGGTAGACTTGACCACGGAGGTCTGTCCGAGCGGCCGATGGAGCTGGTCTTGAAAACCAGTGAGCAGCAATGCTTCGTGGGTTCGAATCCCACGGCCTCCGCCATTTTTTATAAGGATCCACAGTGAGCAGCCCCGTAGGTGGCCCAAGCAGCGGCCCAAATAATGGAAGCCGTCGCGCAAACCCGCGCCACGGTTTGCTCACCGCGCGGTCTGGCAAGCGGAATCTTCTCAGCCTCGCCTGGCGCGGCCTAGCGGTAGTGCTAGCGGCCGCCCTGATGGTGGCCGGTTACTCGGTGGTTTCAATCGGCACCCAGTTGAAGACTGGTGGCATCCAGCTGACGGACTCCAACGGCAAGGCAATCACCACCCCGGCAGACCTCAAGGGTCCAATCAATATGCTGCTGGTGGGCTCCGACACCCGTGCCGGCCAGGGTGGCGGCTTTGGTACCGGTATCACAAGCAACTTGGCGGACGTCATCATCCTTCTGCACGTCTCGGCGGACCGCAAAAATGCGGTGGCACTCAGCTTCCCACGTGACCTGATGGTTCCGTGGCCGGCCTGCCCAAGCACCAGCGGCGGCTCCGGTTACCTGCCACAGAGCCTGGGCCAAATCAACGCCACCATTTCCAACGGTGGTCCGGGCTGCACACTGCTAACCGTTGAGAGCATTACCGGCCTGACCATCCCGTACCTGGCGATGATCAACTTCAAGGGCGTCATCGAGATGTCGAACGCCATCGGCGGCGTAACCGTCTGCGTGGCTAACCCGATTCACGACACCTACACCCACCTCGACCTCACCGCAGGTATGCACACACTGCAGGGTCTTCAGGCACTGCAGTTCCTGCGCACCCGTCACGGCATCGGTGACGGCAGTGACCTCAGCCGCATCAGCAACCAGCAGGTGTTCATGTCCTCGCTGTTCCGCAAGGTCAAGAGCAACGGTGTGCTGACAAACCCGGTCTATTTGTACAGCCTGGCCAATGCCGCTGCCCGCAACATGACCCTGAGCAGCAACCTCACCGATTTGAACGTACTGGTTGGCATGGCCGGGGCCTTCCGCCACGTCTCCCCAGACAACATGACCTTCCTGCAGGCGCCTTCAATGGGTGGCCTTCCGGCTCCAAACCAGGGCCGAGTGCAGTTGATCCCGGACCAGGCACAGGTCATCTTTGACAAGTTAAAGAATGACGAGCCGCTGGTCCTGGCCAAGAGCAACCCGGTCGCGGGTGCGCAGTCTGCTACCGCTAGCCCAACACCGAGCGCCACTGCGGCCAAGACCGCTTCGCCGGCACCAAGTGCCAGCACCCTGCCGGACTGGGTGCGTGGCACCAAGGGTTCCAGCGCAACCTGTTCTAACTAGAGTGAAGTCATGACTTTCACCCAGCAGCACATTCATCCCGATTTTTCTGCCGCTGCAAAGCTTTTTGAGGGCTTTACGGCCAATGAGGAAGCGCAGCTGGCGGTCTACGCCGGCGGTGAGCTGGTCCTTGACCTGGCAACCAACTATTCCGCGGACGCCCTCTCGACCGTTTACTCGGTAAGTAAGGGGTTGTCGGCAATCGCATTGGCGCACCTAGTTGCCGCCGGATCGCTGGACCTTGACCAGACGGTTGCACACTACTGGCCGGAGTTCGCCGCACAAGGGAAGTCCTCGGTGACGGTTCGGCAACTGCTTTCACACCAGGCCGGGCTGCCGGAAACCGATGCCGGATTGACCGCGGCACAGTTCCTGGATGATCACGCCGCGGCGGCAGCGTTAGCCGCGCAGAAACCGTTCTGGCGCCCTGGGTCAGGTTTCGGCTATCACGCGCTTAGCATCGGCCCGCTGATGAGCGAGCTTTGCTTCCGCATCACTGGGCAAACCATTCAGCACTACTACGAAACCAACGTACGAGTGCCAGCGGGAGCCGACGCCTACTTAGGCCTGCCAGAGAACCTGGAGTCACGGGTGGCAGAGCTGCTGCCGGCACCGGTTCCCACTCAGGCGGAGGCCGACAAATTTGGCATCGATCTGGGTGCCAGACCAAGCCCCATCGACGCCCACGTCGGCCGCCCCCTGAGCGAGCCATTCATTACCTCGGCTGCCGGCCGTCGTTTCGGCCTGCCATCCGCAGGGGCGGTTGCCTCGGCTCGCGGTCTCGCCGCGGTATTCCAGTGGGCTACTGGTTTCGGTGCTTCGCAAGGCGGCATCCCGGCGGACGTACTCGCCGAGTTTGCTCAGGCGCAGGTGTTCGGGCGGGATCAGGTTTCGAATTTCGCCCCACGCAGCCACGGAATTGTTTTCATGAAACCGACTGCCGCAATCCCATTTGGTTCGCACCAGGCTTTTGGTCACGACGGTCTAGGGGGCGCAATTGTGCTTGCCGACCCTGCCAGCCAGGTTGTGCTCGGTTACTCGGTGCGGCGAATGACTTTCCCTGGTGGCGTCGATCGACGCTTGCAGCCGGTCATTGACGCGGTACACGCAGCGGCGCGTGGACAGATCTAGTCGGTGATTTCCACCGCGACCGGAACGTGGTCGCTCGGGCCCTCGCCCTTGCGCTCGTCGCGGACGATGGCGGCACGCTGAACTCGTTCGGCAAAAGCCGGTGAACCCAGGATGAAGTCGATGCGCATGCCCTCGTCCTTCGGGAAGCGCAGCTGCTGGTAGTCCCAGTAGGTGTAGCCGGTTGGAATCAGGGGACGCACCACATCGGTGTAGCCAATCTGATCGAAGGCCTCGAAGGCCTCGCGCTCCGGCACCGAGACGTGGGTGGAGCCAACAAAGTCATGAATATCCCAGACGTCGGTGTCTAGCGGGGCGATATTGAAGTCACCCATGAGCGCGATTGGCGCATCCGGTTCGTGCTCTAGCCATTCGGCACCGGCCGCGGCCAGACGGTCCAGCCACTCCAGCTTGTAGGTGTAGTGCGGGTCATCGAGGGTGCGGCCATTTGGAATGTAGAGGCTCCAGAGGCGCACGCCATTAAAGGTGGCACCGATTGCGCGGGCCTCTTGGGCTAGGTCCTTGCCAAAACCGGGCATGTCCGCGAAGCCAATTTCCACATCTTCTGCCGGGATTCGGTGTGCAAAGGCAACGCCGTTCCACTGGTTCAGGCCGTGCAGTGTTACCTGATAGCCCATCTCCTCGAAGGCGGCCACCGGGAACTGCTCTGGCTTGCACTTGATTTCCTGCATCGCCAAGACGTCGAGGTCGGCGCGCTTCAGGTAGTCGGTGACCCGACCGACGCGGGTGCGGATGCTGTTGACGTTCCAGGTGGCGATGCGCATTCCTTAAACTTAAGCCATGACCTTTAACTCCCCAGCCAAGCCACGGCTCGTAGAACTCATCAAGCAACTGGCAGTTGTCCACGGCCGCGTCACGCTTTCTAGCGGCATCGAGGCCGACTACTACGTGGATCTGCGCCGTGCCACCTTGCACCATGAGGCCGCGCCGCTGATCGGCCAGGTAATCCTGGACCTGCTTGATGCCAACGGGGTCACCGAGTTTGACGCAATTGGCGGACTGACCATGGGTGCCGACCCAGTTGCCACCGCGGTAATGCACCAGGGGGCAGCGCGTGGCCGCGCCATCGATGCATTCGTGGTGCGCAAGCAGGCCAAGGCCCACGGCATGGGTCGTCAGGTTGAGGGCCCAGATGTTAAGGGTCGCCGTGTGGTCGTGGTGGAGGACACCAGCACCACCGGTGGTAGCCCACTGACTGCGGCTGAGGCGCTGGAGGCTGCGGGAGCAATCATCGTGGCCGTTGCCACCGTGGTGGACCGCAACACCGGAGCACAGCAGGTCATCGAGGCGAAGGGCTACAAGTACCTCAGCGCGGTCGGTCTGGAGGACCTGGACCTGGCTTAGTTTTAGCTTGATTCAGGGCCCCGATTGGGGCCCTTTTTCAATTTCAGGAAGTGAATTAATTACAAATTTGTGTCGACACGCGGATATGGTAGATTTGCTCTCCCACCACTAGATATAGTGGTCATACAAATAAAAAGACCTAAACCTAGGGGGAAATGCTGAATTTTGGCTGAATTCCTTCAGTCCGATTCAGTGTTGTTAAAGGCAACCGCAGTGATGACGGCAAAATGTGCCTAGTTCGGGTTATGTTTCAGAAATGAGTTTGAAGATGAGTGCAGCGACTACCGTTTACACCCTCCCGTCGTGCGTACAGTGCGACAGCACCAAGCGCCTCCTTAAGCGCGAGAACATCGAGTTCAACGAAGTTGACCTCAGCCAGGACGAAGAGGCCATGAACATGGTCCGTTCGCTCGGCTACACCGCAGCTCCAGTGGTCATCTCTGGTGACAAGCACTGGTCGGGTTTCAAGATGGACAACATCCTGGCCCTCGCCTCCTAATCGATTTAGACGATCCGGACCAACCGTGTTTGAAATCGTCTACTTCTCCAGCACATCTGAAAACACAAAACGATTCGTCGACAAGCTCGGCCTGGAATCCAAACGCATCCCACTGCTAACCAAAGACGTGGAAGGCTTTGAGATTTCGGCACCGAGCGTGTTGGTACTGCCCACCTACGGTGGCGGCGAAGACAAGCGCGCGGTCCCCATCCAGGTAATCAAATTCCTGAATGACCCGGTAAACCGCAACTTGATTGCCGGGGTTATCGCAACCGGCAACACCAACTTCGGCACCTCGTACTGCGTGGCTGGAGAAATCGTTGCAGCCAAACTCCAGGTCCCCCTGCTCTACCGAGTGGAGATCCTGGGAACCCCACACGACATCTTCGAAGTAAAAGAAAGACTCCAGACACTATGGGACCGACAGCAGAGCTCGCACCAGAGTCCAGCATTCTCAAGCTAGACGACAACGCTCTCGAGAGCGCGATGAGCTATCACGAGCTCAACGCCATGATCAATCTGTGGGATGCGGAAGGCCGCATGCAGATTGACAAGGACAAGCTGGCGGTCCACAAGTACTTCCTGGATCACGTCAACCTCAACACCGTGTTCTTCCACACGCTGCGCGAGCGCCTGACCTACCTGGTGGAGCACCAGTACTACGAGCAGGCCGTGCTGGACAAGTACTCGTTCAACTACATCGAGAAGCTGCACCACGCCGCTTACGCTAAGAAGTTCCGCTTTGAGACCTTCCTCGGTGCCTACAAGTTCTACACCTCCTACGCACTGAAGACCTTCGATGGCACCCGTTACCTGGAGCGCTTCGAGGACCGCGTGGTCATGGTTGCGCTGACTCTGGCCGACGGCAACGAGCACTTCGCAACCCAGCTGATGGAAGAGATCATTTCGGGTCGTTTCCAGCCAGCCACCCCAACCTTCCTCAACTGCGGTAAGAAGCAGCGCGGCGAGCTAGTCTCCTGCTTCCTGCTGCGCATCGAGGACAACATGGAGTCGATCTCCCGCGCCATCAATTCGTCGCTGCAGCTTTCGAAGCGTGGTGGTGGTGTGGCCCTCAGCCTCAGCAACATTCGTGAGCACGGCGCACCGATCAAGCAGATCGAGGGCCAGAGCTCGGGCATCATCCCGGTAATGAAGTTGCTGGAAGACTCGTTCAGCTACGCCAACCAGCTGGGTGCCCGCCAGGGTGCCGGTGCGGTTTACCTAAACGCCCACCACCCAGACATCATGCGATTCCTGGACACCAAGCGCGAGAACGCGGACGAGAAGATCCGCATCAAGTCGCTGTCCATCGGTGTGGTTGTTCCAGACGTAACTCTGGAGCTCGCTCGTAACAACGAGGACATGTACCTGTTCTCTCCATACGACGTCGAGAAGGTTTACGGCGTGCCATTCGGCGACATCTCGGTGACCGAGAAGTACCAGGAGATGGTGGACGACCCACGCATCAAGAAGACCAAGATCAAGGCCCGCGTGCTGTTCGAGCGCATCGCGGAACTGCAGTTTGAGTCCGGTTATCCATACGTCATGTACGAGGACACCGTAAACAACGCCAACCCGATTGCCGGACGCATCAACATGTCCAACCTGTGCTCGGAGATCCTCCAGGTCAACACCCCGACCACCTACAACGAGGACCTCAGCTACAACCACATCGGTAAGGACATCTCCTGCAACCTGGGTTCGCTCAACATCGCCCTGGCGATGGATGGCGGAAACCTGGCCAAGACCGTTGAGATCTCGATCCGTGCGCTTTCGGCTGTGTCCGAGATGAGCGACATCGAGTCGGTGCGTTCGATTTCGGACGGCAATGCCAAGAGCCACGCCATCGGTCTGGGTCAGATGAACCTGCACGGTTACCTGGCTCGCGAGCACATCCACTACGGTTCGGAAGAAGCGATCGACTTCACCAACATCTACTTCTACACCGTGCTGTTCCACGCCATCAAGGCGTCGAACCAGCTGGCAATCGAGCACAAGCAGGCCTTCGATGGCTTCGAGAACTCGAAGTACGCCAGCGGTGAGTTCTTCAAGAAGTACACCGAGAAGGAGTGGGCACCGGCCACCAAGCGTGGAGCCGAGCTGTTCAAGAAGGCCAAGATTGCCGTTCCATCGGCACACGACTGGCAGAAGCTGGCCAAGTCGGTCATGAAGCACGGTATCTACAACCAGAACCTTCAGGCCGTACCACCTACCGGCTCGATCTCGTACATCAACAACTCGACCTCGTCGATCCACCCAGTGGCATCGAAGATTGAGATCCGCAAGGAAGGCAAGCTGGGTCGCGTTTACTACCCGGCTCCATTCCTGAGCGACGAGACCAACGAGTACTACGAGGACGCATACGAGGTTGGCCCAGAAAAGATCATCGACACCTACGCCGCTGCCACCCAGCACGTGGACCAGGGTCTGTCGCTGACTCTCTTCTTCAAGGACACCGCAACCACTCGCGATGTAAACCGCGCTCAGATCTACGCCTGGCGCAAGGGCATCAAGACCATCTACTACATCCGTATTCGTCAGCAGGCACTGGCCGGCACCGAGGTTGACGCCTGCGTCAGCTGCATGCTCTAAGCCGCCGTCAGCCTAACCACTCGCACAGCACAAGCAGATTTGGAACAAAGAAATGGCAACTAAGTCAAGCGCCATCGCTCGCCCGGTCAACTGGAACAAGATCGAGGACCCAATTGACCTCGACGTCTGGAACCGCCTTACCAGCAACTTCTGGTTGCCTGAGAAGGTGCCTCTAAGCAACGACATCCAGTCCTGGGGCACCCTAAAGCCACACGAGCGCCTGCTGACCATGCGCGTGTTCACCGGTCTGACCCTGCTGGACACCATCCAGGGAACCGTCGGTGCCACCAGCCTGCTGCCGGACGCACAGACTCAGCACGAAGAAGCGGTAATCACCAACATCGCTTTCATGGAATCGGTTCACGCTAAGAGCTACTCCTCGGTGTTTAGCACCCTGTGCCTCACCGACGAGATTGAGGATGCCTTCCGCTGGTCGGAGGAGAACCCATACCTTCAGAAGAAGGCAGAGATTGTTCTCAGCTACTACAACGGCGAGGACCCACTGAAGCGCAAGGTTGCCAGCACCCTGTTGGAGTCGTTCCTGTTCTACTCGGGCTTCTACCTGCCGATGTACTGGTCCAGCCGCGCCAAGCTCACCAACACCGCAGACCTGATCCGCCTCATCATCCGCGACGAGGCCATCCACGGTTACTACATCGGTTACAAGTTCCAGCGTCAGTTTGCCCTGGAAAGCCAGGACCGCCAGGAAGAGATCCGCGGCTATGCCTACGACCTGCTGCTGGAACTGTACGAGAACGAGATGAAGTACACCGCAGACCTTTACGACGAGATCGGCCTGACCGCAGACGTCAAGAAGTTCCTGCACTACAACGCCAACAAGGCTCTGATGAACCTGGGCTTCGACGCACTGTTCCCTAAGGACGACTGCGACGTAAACCCAGCCATCCTGGCAGCGTTGTCGCCTAACGCCGACGAGAACCACGACTTCTTCTCGGGTTCTGGCTCCAGCTACGTCATGGGTAAGCACGAGGCTACCACCGATGACGACTGGGATTTCTAAGCGCCGAGGCCTAAACCTCAAGGGGCTGCTCGGCCCCGCTCTGGTTGCCGGAGTCGCTTACATCGACCCGGGCAACATCGCCACCAACCTGACGGCCGGTAGCGAGTACGGATACCTGCTGGTGTGGGTTTTGGTGCTCGCTACCGTATCGGCTGCAATGTTCCAGTTCATGTCCGCGAAATTGGGCATTGCAACCGGAAAATCTTTGCCGGTGCTGCTGGGGGACCGGTTTAGGAGCGGACGCTCACGGTTCCTTTTCTGGTTACAGGCCGAGGCAGTAGCAATTGCCACCGATGTCGCCGAGGTGCTCGGTGGAGCCATCGCGCTCAACCTTTTGACGCAGGCCCCACTGATCCTGTGCGCATTGGTGGTTGCATTCATCTCCCTAGTGATTGCCGCCCTGCGCGGCCGTGGCAAGGGCCAGTTCGACACCGTCGTCATCGTGCTGATGCTCCTGACAACTTTCGGGTTTAGCTACATAATGCTGCGCTCCAGCCTTGACTGGGCCGGAGTTGCCGCCGGTGCGATTCCGCACTTTGCCGGCACGCCCACCCTTCTGCTGGCTAGCTCCATCATTGGCGCCACCATCATGCCGCACGCCATATACGCTCACTCGTCACTGAGTCGAGACACCCTGGCTCGCAGCACCGGTGTTGTAGAACAAAACGTTGCCAAACGCCTGCTTGGTGTCCGCATTGACGTTGCCATCGCAATGACCCTGGCGGGCATTGGAAACCTCTCGGTGCTGGTGTTTTCGGCTGCAAATCTGCGCGGCATCAGCGGCTCGATTGGTCTACCAGATGCCGCGGGTTTACTTGATGCACGTATCGGTGTGGGAATCGGTCTGGTCTTTGTGCTCACCATGTTTTCAAGTGGCCTGGCATCGAGCGCGGTGGGAAACTACGCCGCCGATGAAATCTCGCATGGCCTTTTGAGCCTAAAGGTGCACCCGTTTGCCCGCCGTCTGATGGCGCTGGTGCCGGCACTTCTGATCATTGCCTTCACTCAGAATGTGACATCGGCGATTGTGCTCAGCCAGGTGGTACTCAGCTTTGGTTTGCCGTTCGCCATCTTCCCGCTGGTGCGTTTGTCCTCCAATCGCAGCCTGATGGGTGAGCACGTCAACGGGCGAGTAATTTCGCTGCTTGGTTATGTGATCGCGGTGCTGCTAAGCGCGCTGAACATTGCGCTAATCGCTGCGCTGGTTCTGCACGCCTAGGCGAAACGTTTTTACCTAATCGTTTTACCGGCGCATTCGCGTGTCTAAAGTGTGTGCTCAGGGTGCGGGCTTAGCGTTGTTGCATGTTGCGCAGCAGTAGTCTCATCAAAATCTCCATCGCGGCTCTGGCCCTTACCGTGCTCTCGGGCTGTTCGGCGCAAAATCCGGTCAGCCAGGCGATAAGCGGACTCACCGGGGCTACAGCAACTCCGACGGCAACCGCCGCACCGATGGACACCGCGCCGCTGACCGGCGTGCAGTATCCAGCCGGCAGCAACACCTTCCTGGCGGGTCCAGTGGTGATGGGCAAGATCGATAACTCGCCAGAGGCGCGCCCGCAGCTGGGGCTCAACTCCACCGACGTGGTCTTTGACGAGATGGTCGAGGGTGGACTAACCCGCTTCCTGGCGGTGTGGCACTCCAAGATGCCGGCACAGTTTGGCCCGCTTCGCTCGGTGCGCCCGATGGATCCAGATCTAGCCACCGCCTTTGGTGGAATCATCAACTACTCGGGAGGCCAGCGTCCCTTCGTAGCGGCAATGAAGGCAACGGGTCTCTACAACGCGGATGAAACCAGCGAGGTGGGCAAGGGCACCATGGTGCGAGTCACCAACCGAGTGGCCCCACACAACCTTTTTGTGAATGCCCAGAAAGAGCAGTCGCTGCACCTTAATCTGACCGCACCTAAGCCTTTCCTGAGTTTTGCATCCAACGGTAATGATGCAAATTTGGTGACCGCGACCACCACCGGCACCGTTGCCACAAGCGTGAAGGCGCAGTTCCCGGCAGCTACGGCAACGTGGGATTGGAAAAACGGTCTCTGGTATCGCACCCAGGACGGCAAGGCGCTGACCGATGCCGCCGATGGCAAGCAGATCATGGCGGTCAACGTGGTGGTGCTGCGCGTTGCCATCGACCGCTCGTTCCGTGACCCACGCTACGGCTTTGTGCCAAAGACGCTGCTGGAGGGCACCGGCAAAGGAATCGTGTTTAGCGGCGGCCATCAGCTGGCCGTGAACTGGAGCAAGCCAAGCGCGACCGGCTATGTCGCCCTCACCGATGCCAGCGGCCAGGCGGTTAGCCTGCTACCGGGCAACACCTGGTTTGAACTCGTTCCAAACGATGTCGGCAAGGTCACCGTGACCGGCAGTGCCATCGCTGCCACTGCCAGCCCGAAGCCAACCAAGTAGTCGGGGCCGTTTAGTCGGTCTGAGGCTCGCGCCCAGGCCGGAATTCCCATGCCACCGACGTCACGGCGGCAGGGTCTACCAGCGCAGTTCCGGCGGCAAAATCCGCTGACACGATTTCGACGATGCGGGCTGCGGTCTTGCCCGGATAGGGGCTGGCCGCGGCCCGAAGGCGCGCGATCGGCTCGGAATAATCGGGCAGCCCCTCGGTGCGGATCTCATCCAGCAGGGTTTCGAAGGCGGCAAACTCGCTAAGTCGAATGTTGGCGGCCGCTGCGATTTCACCGAGTGGCGAGAACTGCCAGTGCCCCGGCTTCTCCAAGAAAATGGTGGGGCGGCCGGTCACAATCGGGTACTCGCCTAGGAATGAAATTCCATCCGTCAGTAGCAAATCGGTTGCCTTGAACAGGGCCGCGTACTCGCCCTCGGTGTGAATGGCGGTGTTGGACTGATCGTTCCAGTCTTCCAACCAGTCGTTCAACTGTTCTTGGGTCATGAGCCCGCGGTCCACGAGCGTGCCAAATAGGAAAGGATGGGGCCGCAGCACGAAGTCGATTTCCGGGTGACGCAGCACAAACTGCAGCATCTGACCGTGCATTTCGGCGAAGCGACCAAAGTTGAGCCAGCCGCTGTCGTAGCTGTGATGAGGTGCCCAAACCACTCGGAATCTGCGGCCCGCCGGCACCGAGCCTGGACTCGGCTCCGGAGTGGCAATCGGCCAGTCCGCCACGCCCTCGTTGGCCAGTCGCAGCAGGTGGTCGATCTTTGGGCTGCCGGTCAGGTGAACGTGCGCGTTGCCGCGGTCGGTGTGGGCGTATGCTTCCAGCTCCGCGGCATCCTGGGTGAATATCAGCGATGCCAACTGGTGGGTTCGTTGCTCGTAGACGTGGCCGGGAACACCGGTCTCGCCCGGTTCGTTCACCAGCGGCAGCGAGTAGTAGGGAACGTACGCCACCCGGGTGAACCTGCTTAGTTCCTCGGGGCGGTAAGGCACCGGGTAGTTGCGGCGCCAGGGGTAGTTCACAAAGACATAGTCGGGTGCGAGGGCGTGAATCCGCTCCGCTCCCTCGGTGGGGTCAATTTCCGTACCGAAGCTGAGGTGCGGAACCCCGTGCGCGCTGAGGAACTCGTCGGCGCGTTCTTCGCCGCCAAAGTCGGTATCTCCGGTGAGTTTGCGCGGAATGGTGATTACGGTCACATCGAAGCGTGGATCGGCCGCCATGATGCGCCAAATATCATCGAGGGCATCCCAAGCCTCAATGTAAAAGGTTAGAAAAATAACCTTGATAGGCATTTAGCCCTGAACGGCCGACGGGTCCATCCAGACGGCCTCCCAGATGTTGCCATCCAGGTCTTCGAAGCCCCACTGCAGCATGAAGCCCATGTCTACCGGGTCCTTGTAGCGGCGCGCACCGAGTTCGATCGCCTTCTCAACGTGAGACATAACTTCTTCGCGGCTGTCGAAGGTGAGCGAGATGATTGTGGTGACTGCCTGCTTTGGGTCGCCCATCGGCTTGTCCAGGAAGGTGTTGAGGAACTCCGGCTTGACCAGCATCGCAAAAATGGTGTCGCTGATCACCAGGCAGAGCGCTTTCTCGTCGCTGAACTGCTCGTTGAAGCTGTAACCAAGACCCGAGAAAAACGCGCGAGTGCGGTCAACGTCGGCGATTGGCAGGTTTACAAAAATCATCTTTGGCATGGCAAATCCTTTGCTTAGAGGCTGGCGGTGAAGTCTTTGAGGAAGGTGCGCAGGTCTGCACCGATGTCTCCGCGGTCAACGGCGATGCGGAGGGTCGCCTTGATGAAGTCCAGCTTGTCCCCGGTGTCGTAGCGACGGCCGCGGAAGATGACACCCTTGACGCCGCCGGCGATGCTCGGGTTCGCAACCGCGGTCTGCAGGGCATCGGTCAGCTGAATTTCGCCGCCGCGACCCGGCTCGGTTTCCTCCAGGATGTCGAACATCTCGGCGCGAAGCACGTAACGGCCAATCACGGCCAGGTTGCTCGGTGCCGTGCCAGGTTCTGGTTTCTCAACCAGACCGGTTACGCGCACCACGTCTGGGTCATCGGTGGCTTCCACCGAGGCACAGCCGTACATGTGAATCATGTCGGCCGGAACCTCCATGAGAGCGATGACGTTGCTGCCATCGGCCTCATGCTCGGCAATCATCTTTGGCAGCACTTCGTCGCGGCTGTCGATTACGTCGTCACCAAGCAGCACGGCAAATGAATGTTCCGCCACGTGACTCTTGGCTCGAAGCACTGCGTGGCCCAGGCCACGTGGGTCGCCCTGACGGGTGTAGTGGATGTCTGCCAATTGGCTGGAGGCCTGAACCTGTTCCAGCTTCTTTGTGTCGCCCTTGTCGCGAAGGGTGTATTCCAACTCGGCAACGCGATCGAAGTGGTTCTCTAGCGTGTTCTTGTTGCGGCCGGTAATCATCAGAATGTCACCGAGGCCGGCGCTCACGGCTTCTTCAACCACAAACTGGATGACCGGCTTGTCCACGATCGGAAGCATTTCCTTAGGCATCGCCTTAGTGGCTGGCAGGAATCGGGTGCCGAGGCCGGCAACCGGGATTACCGCCTTGGTTACGTTGAAACGCGCTGCTACATCGCCGTAAGTCATGAAACTAGCCTACTCGGCGACCCAGCCAGGCCAGGCCCACGAAGCCCGCGTCCATCACGATGCTCCAGAGGCGCATCAGAACGGTGGCAACTAGGGCCTGCTCCGGACGCATCACAAGCAGCAGCATCGTCAGCTGAACTCCCTCACGCACACCGAGTCCGGCTGGGGCAAAGAATGCCAGCATGCTCAGTGCGCTAGCCAGGTTGCTGGCACCGATCACGAAAAGCACCGAGTCCAGCGGTAGCGCCGGATCGACCGCGGCAGCAACAAAATAGAAGCTGAGCCCGGAAAGCACGCTTGAAACCAAGAACGCCAGGATGCCCTTGCCGATGGTGGCGTTGTCCGGAAGGTGTTCGCCGTCCAGCCCCTGCTTGCGAATCAACTTGTAGCCAAAGGTGACCACCCGGTTGAATACGGCAGGGTAGACCACGATTAGGCCGGCCAGTGCTGCCGCCAGTAGCGCCCAGACCCAGCCGCGACCTAGTTTCTGGACGTGCGGGTCAACCGCGAGCATGGCTGCTGCCGAGATGAGCACCACGATGATTTGCAGTGCGCCTTCCAGGAAGCTGCTGATGCCCAGCTTGGCCTTGCTGATTCCCAGTTTGGTGGCGAAGTAGATTTTGCCGAGAATCCAGGTGGCACCACCCGGGATGTAGCGACCCAACCAGCTCTTGGCGTAGACGTGGAAGAGTTCGCGCTCGTGCCCGTGGACGCGAGCCTTGAGGCTGCGCAGCAGGAACAGCCAGATGGCGGCGAACCAGTAGCGCACCGCGATTGAGGCGACCGTGGCCGCGGCCATCCACCACCAATTAATCTGCACCTTGGCCAGAGTGGCCCAATCCAAACCCTTCAGATAGAAGTAAGCAAAGACGGCTACCAGGGCATAGAAAACCCAGGGGATGGTCCTGAGCAACAGCTTCTTCAAGGGGTCCTTGTGGTTGATTGCGGTAGTAGGCCAGCCAGTTGGCGGACTAGATGGTGGGTGCGTCGTCGGCGTGCTTGCGCTGGTATTCCAGTTGGGCAAGGTGTTCGGCGGCTTCGACATCGGAGGTCTGCAACTGAGCTGCGGCAATCGCGGCCACCAGATCCTGCTTGATTTGCGCACGCATCTCGGTGAGTGCCTTGACCTGCTGAGCCTTGACGATATCTGCCTCAACAACCAGCTGATCCACCAGGTTGGCCAGTTCGGCCACCGATCCCGGCTGCTGCATGATCTTGATGTCGCGGCTGAAGCGCTGCAGACCAACCTGCTCGAAGAACAGGCGGCCCTTGTCCACGTAGTAGAGGCAGATTG
>Ga0228701_1000486_pt1 | contig 33117 bp, 47 predicted proteins | sample McNCre117_Aug_MG_2_FD_178017 | JGI IMG/M metagenome (GOLD analysis project Ga0228701, IMG submission 178017) | Freshwater microbial communities from McNutts Creek, Athens, Georgia, United States - 11-17_Aug_MG | ecosystem: Environmental > Aquatic > Freshwater > Creek | place: USA: Georgia... | reverse complement strand
TCGCAGCGCGAACCTTGGCGGCGCGGACCTTCGCAGCGCGAACCTTTACGGCGCGAACCTTTACGGCGCGAACCTTGGCAGCGCGAACCTTGGCGGCGCGGACCTTCGCAGCGCGAACCTTCGCAGCGCGAACCTTTACGGCGCGGACCTTCGCAGCGCGAACCTTGGCGATTGTGGAAAGTTGACCGGCGATCGTCCGTTTTTCCAAGTTGGCCCAATTGGTTCGCGGTCTGACAACTTGCTTGCGTTCCAAACAGAAAAGGGTGTTTATCTGCGTGCCGGTTGCTTCTTTGGGTCACTTGAAGAATTTGGGGAAAAGCTGGAAGCTGAACATGGTGACAACCAGCACGGCAAAGAATACAAAGCCGCCTTGTTTTTGGTTGAAGCCCACTTTGCTTTGTGGGGTGCTAAATGATTCATATTGATATCGCCCAATTCAAAGCGCATTTGCAGATCGCACCCAAATCCGACTTGCGTCACTATCTGAACAGTCTGTGCTTTGAGATATGCGCCAATGGTGACGCTCTCTTGGTCAGCACGGACGGTGTGATGCTGTTGGTGACTAAGCTGCCCCCCTTGTTTACAGGGGATGCTTTTGAAACCCCGCAGTGCATCAAGATACCGCGCGAAGCGGTTGAGCGTGCGATTCTCAATGTAAAGGGTGAATTGTGTTTGACACCAACGCACCTGGGTAACGTCCAGTTTGAACAGGCCGAAGGCAGTTACCCTGATTGGCGACGAATCATTCCCAAACAGGAAAATGAATCCGCAGGTTTGAACTACAACCCTTTGTTGCTGGCCAAGATGAAAAAGGCGTTCATGTATCTGAAGGCTGGCGAAACGCAGATGTTTGGTGTGAAGGGCCACCACGGCATGGCAGTGTTCACCGCCAAAGATACTGACGCCATTGGGATTGTGATGAGTTTGCGGGCCAACCCCGTGTGGCGCATGCCTTTTGTGGTGCCCACATTCAACTAAAAGTAACTTTAAGCCCCCGTGTCATTTGAAGGACATTGGGGGCGTTGTATCAGGTTCAGCGAACCTTTGAGCATTTGCAATCGCACGTTCACGCGCATTCCCATCAAGCGGATAACTGGCAAATGTGGCATCGGCGGTTTTGCGCAAAACCCCGATATCTTGATCATGGCAATAGAAAGAATACAGTGCGGTCCCCGATGCTTCACGGCCAACAGGTGCAATGCGTGGGTCGACGTCTTCAGGCGTAATTGATGGAAAACGCATTGCGGCCAAACAATATGCGGCTAATGCAATATTTTCCCGCTCAGATGGAAACATGCGAACCTTAACCAAAACCAAATTCTCTTTGATCAAGTTCTTAGCCTGAACCGCCGCCGAAGCTTCGAGAAGTCGTTTTTTACGCGTCTTAACCGTCTCAGATTCGACGCCAATTTTGATGCTTCTTATACAATCATAACAAGCGCCAGACTGAACATAACGGTAACTGATGTGACCGTTCTTACATGCGTTGCCCGTAAAATATTTATTTTCGCCAGCCAACAAGGCTTGTTTGCGTGTTTTGACTTCCATTTGAACCCCTTTTATGATGTTAAGAGACATTTTATCATAGTTTTATAAGAAAAGTCTACCCCGCGATTGGCTTTTGACATGCATCAGATACGCCCCACCGTTTTTATATATAGTCTTAATTATGTTATGACATAGCATAATTAGGATAAGAAGGCGTTTTACCTGTACACCAATTTTAATAAATTACGGGGTAACGGGGTAAAAGAGGGAAAAGGGTATATAAATCAATGACTTATTTTACCCACCCCGTAATTTTGTTGTGTGGGGTAACGGGGTAAGAGGCGCAGGCACTTTTGCTGTGGTTGGCAATTGTGGAATCTTGTGGTTAGAATCGGAACACTATGAGCCTAAATGACCGCCAAACCCGCTTCGCGCAAGAGTATTGCAAGGATTTCAACGCCACGCAGGCGGCTATTCGTGCGGGCTATTCTGAAAAAACGGCGGGGCAATTGGGCCATGAGCTATTGAAAAACGTTGAAATTGCGGAGCGAATCGAAGAACGCAAAGAAGAATTGGCCTCGATTGCCGAAATCGATGCCGCTTGGGTCTTGAAGCAATGGAAGCAAATTGCAACGGCTGATGCCAATGAACTGGTTCAAATGCGCCGCGTGTGCTGCCGTCATTGCCATGGGTACGGCCATCAATACCAGTGGACCGAAGGTGAGTACATGCAGGCGGTCAACAAGGCCGTGGACGCTGGCAAGGTGGCCCCCGACGGCATGGGTGGATTCGGATTTGACCTGAATGCTGACCCCCACCCCGAATGCCCTGAATGCGGTGGCAATGGCCAAGAGTTCTTGCATGTGGCCGACACCCGCCGATTGAAGGGAAGCGCAAAGCGACTTTATGCGGGCGTGCAGCGAACCAAAGACGGCTTGAAGGTCATCATGCGCGACCAGGACGCCGCCCTAGCGAATATCTCCCGATACCTCGGCATGTTGGTGGACCGCAAAGAAATCAGCGGCCCCAACGGTGGCCCCGTGCCCATGGCACACATCACAGCCGAAGACCTGACCGACGACCAGTTGGCCGCGATTCTCAAGGCTGACGAAAAGGAACCCGAGTGATTGGCCGAAGAGAGGCGGCGGCGGAATTGTTGCGACGCCGTGAAGCACGCCGCAACCTGGTCGCGTACATCCAGTTCACAAGTCGAAAATATAAAACCTCGGGTTTCTCCGCATCGGTATGCGCAGCCCTCGATTTGTTCATTGATGACATGGTGGCGGGTCGTCGCCCGATTCTCGTTTTGCAAGCGCCACCCCAGCACGGTAAATCCGAAATCGTCAGTCGCAAATTGCCAGCGTTCATCCTCGGTCGTTTCCCCGATTGGCGCGTGGGTGCTGCCAGCTATTCGGATGAGTTGGCCGGAGCCATGGCGCAAGACGTGCGGCGAAATATTGCCAGCGACGAACACAAATGCCTGTTCCCCGCGCCGGTTGAACGTCGGCGTTACGACATTAACCGTACCGGCGAATTCACCGCACCTGGTGGCAGTGGTGGGTATCTCGGGGTCGGTGTTGGTGCTGGCCTGACTGGCCGTCCCGTTGATATCGGCATCATTGATGACCCCGTCAAAAACGAAAAAGAGGCTTTGAGCCCCACCACCAAAAACGGCCATTGGAATTGGTACCAAACGGTTTTCACAACCCGTCTTTCGGAGAACTCAGGCCAGATCATCATGGCGACAAGCTGGGCCGAAGATGACTTGCCTGCCCGCATTTGCGCCCATTTCAAGGGTGACCCTCGGTTGACGGTCTTGCGCTTTCCGGCCATCAATGAACCAGGCGAAGTCGGTTACAACCCCAATTTGCCCAAGGGGCCTTTGGTCCCCGAGTTGAAAAGTCTCACGTTTTTGCAAGAAGTCAAAAGCCTGTTTTCGGAATACTGGTGGGCGGCCATGTACCAACAGTGCCCAAGGCCACTTGGCGGCAACGTCTTCAAAGAAGAGGGCGTGCGCTACTATTTGCCCAAGGACTTGCCGAGCAAATTTGACAAGGTGTTGGCATCATGGGACTGCACGTTCAAAGACACCGATGGCACCGACTTTGTCGTTGGTCAGGTTTGGGGCAAGGCTGGCGCAAATTCCTATTTGCTGGCGCAGGTGCGTGCGCGTATGAGTTTCACCAAGACCGTCAAGGCGGTGGTCGACTTGCGCGAAGCATGGCCTAAGAGCCGTGAGATTTTGATTGAAGACAAGGCCAACGGCCCAGCGGTCATCGATACCCTGAAAGCCAGCGTGCCAGGCATCATCCCAATTGAGCCTGATGGCTCCAAGCTTGCGCGGGCACATGCGGTCACAAGTTACTGGGAAGCTGGCAATGTGTGGCTGCCACATCCTGACCTTTCGCCATGGGTCAAAGACTTGGTGGGCGAACTCACATCGTTCCCAGCGTCGGCCAACGATGACCAAGTTGACGCCTTGACACAAGCTTTGCGCCGGTTGTACCCATTGTTCAATAAACTGAAAATCAGCCAAGAAGCGATAAACAAAGCAATGGGGCGCTAAAATGCCCAACAATTTATTCGGAGTGACCAACATGTCCGCAGCAAAACCCAAAGCCCCGCAAACTCAAAAACGTGATGGTTTGCGACGTGCTGCGGCCAAAGCCAAAACCTTGGCGGCTGATAGTTCGATGAACAAGCCGTATACGTACCCAATCAAGCCGCCCGAGCTTATGCCCAATATCGCCCCCCGTGGCGTGACGCCACCGGTGATGGCCATGGATTTGAATCCGTACACCTTCGCGGCCCAAACATTCCCCGGCGGCGGCTTCCCTGGCTTTGCGTACCTTTCGCAATTGGCGACCCGCCCTGAATACCGCGCGTTTGCTTCGACACTGTCAACTGAAGTGACACGCGAATGGATTGAATTTACCAGCAAGCAAGACGACGACACGGACAACAGCGACAAAATCAAAGCGATTGAAGATGAATTCAAGCGCCTGAATATTCGTGAAGTTTTCCAAAAGGCTGTTGAGCACGATTGCTACTTTGGGCGTGCCCAAATCTTCATCGATATCAAAGATGCCGACCGCGACAAGCCGTTGATTCTCGACCCTCGCACGGTGAAGGTCGGTTCACTCAATGGCGTCATGCCCGTGGAAGCCATTTGGACAACTCCCAGCGGTTACAACGCATTGGATCCAGCGGCCCCCGATTTTTACAAACCGAACGGATGGTTCATGCTGGGCCAACAGGTCCACGCGTCACGCCTGATGACCGTCGTTACCCGTGCGCTGCCTGACATGCTCAAGCCAGCATTCAACTTCGCAGGCATGTCGTTGAGCCAGCTTGCAGAGCCTTATGTCGACAATTGGTTGCGCACCCGTCAAAGTGTGGCCGACCTGATCAACAACTTTTCAATCACCGCGCTTGCCACATCCATGGACCAAGTCTTGCAAGGTGATGACGATGGGTCTGACGTCTTCGCGCGTGCCGACTTGTTCACGGCCACGCGCAGTAATCGCGGTTTGATGTTGCTCGATAAAGAGCGTGAAGAATTGGTGCAAGTCAACACACCTTTGTCGGGACTTCACGAACTTCAAGCCCAATCCCAAGAACACATGTGCAGCGTGTCACGTACACCAGCCATCGTCCTGACCGGCATCAGCCCCAGCGGTTTGAATGCGTCAAGTGATGGTGAGATTCGTATCTTCTACGATTGGATTGCGGCGCAACAAGAAGCCTTTTGGCGTGCCCCGCTTGAAACGATTTTGAAAGCCGTCCAACTTTCATTATTCGGAGAAATCGACCCTGACATTGATTTCAAATTCGTGCCGCTGTACCAAATGACACCCAAAGAGGAATCGGACATTCGCACGGCTGACGGTGCGACCGATGTGGCTTATATTGACGCCGGCGTCTTGGACCCAAGCGAAGTGCGTGACAAACTGGCGAAAGACCCGAACAGCGGCTATATGGGTTTGGACACTTCGGTCATGCCGGTGTTGCCCAATCCATATGACAACCTAGAAGCTGCTGACAAAAGCGTGAGCGAAGCACAGCACAAAGCAATGGCGGCGGCTGCAAGTGGGCATTCAAATCTTGGCATTCCCAAGAAAGTTGGCGAAGAATTTTTGAGCAAAGACAATGGCGCTAAAGCCTAAGACCACCCGCGCGGTTCACGCCAACCGTGGCATTGAAGCCAAATATCGCAAGGCCATGCAACGCATGATTGCCGAAATGCACGGGTCGGTTGAATATTGGCTCACCGCCGCTTATCGCAAAGACCCACCCCGCATGCTGGCGCTAGTTGAGCAAGCGCAGGATGCCAGCCCGTCGCGCGACATTAAAAAGATTTTGGACGACCTGGCCAAACGCTGGATTGCGCGTTTTGACGAATGGGCACCGAAGATCGCCGAAGCGTATTTGCAAGGTATGTTCAAAACCAGCGACAGTGCGTTTCGTCAGGCGCTCAAAGATTCGGGCTGGGCGGTTGATTTCAAAATGACGCCTGCTGTGCGTGACGCCTTCAATGCGTCGCTTGAAGAAAACGTCGGCTTGATTCGCTCCATTCCCGAGCAATATTTGCAACAGGTCGAAGGCGTCGTGATGCGGTCGTATGCTGTTGGCCGAGATCTCGAATCGATGGTCAAGGATTTGAAACAGCTTTATCCCAAGGCCAGCCACCGTGCCGAATTGATTGCGCGTGACCAATCGAACAAGGCGAATGCCGTGGTCAACCGTGCGCGACAAATGGAACTTGGCATCACCGAAGCCATTTGGATGCACAGCCACGCGGGGAAGAATCCGCGCCCTGACCATGTGGCCGCTGATGGGAAACGATATAAGATTGCCGAAGGTTGTAAAATTTCCGGTGAGTTTGTGCAACCAGGCGAAGAAATCAATTGCCGTTGCACCAGCCGACCAATTTTGCCAATTTAAGGGGCCATCATGTATCCGTCCAGCATCAAACAGAATCGCCAAAGCCGTGTGGACGTTTCGCCAGAATTGGCATCATTCTTCGCTGGCACCCAATTTCGTGTATTTCGTGAAATCACCTTGGGCGCTGGGGCTTCGATGGTTTTGAAACTCGACCGCACTTGTGACATCATCATTCGCGGCTTTGATCTGGACGTAAGCGCCGGTGAACTTAAAGCTGAAATTTTTAGCGGTGCGACAACCGGCGGTTCATTTTCCGAAGCCGTCACAATTTTCCCAAAGAACCTTTCTTCAAGTTTGCCCACGCCGGTTTATAAAACGCAAGCCGTGATGACAACCGGCGGCACGATTTCTGGTGGTACGTTGATTGACGTATTGCGCGTTAAGACCAGCAACGCCACGGGTCAAGTCGCATCGATTGGTGGGAAAATTGAAGATCAATACGGCGCACCGGCTGGAACGGGCTATTACAAAATCAGCAATCCCGGCAATTCTGATGCGACTGCCATTTTCAAAATGTGGTGGGAAGAATTGCCAACCGTTTAATTTTCATGCCACAATTGCGCTATGCCAGTAACTCGACTTGCTTTTGACCGAACCGCCCGACGGATTGACGCCGACGGACGTTTGCACGTCGACCGCTCTCACATTTCCAAGGCTACGGTTAATCCCTATTACGGCCGTGAAATTCCGGGTTACGAAGAATTAGGCTTAGAGCCCGACAAAATTTATCGACTGTTCCGTGACCCTGTGGAATTGGAGCGTGGCGCACCGACGTTTGCCCGCTTGCCCATTTTGTCGGAGCATGTCCCCGTAACCGTCGACGCCCCACGTCCTGATTTGGTCGTCGGTGCGATTGGCTCTGAAGTTGCATTTTCCGCCCCTTATCTTGACGCTGACCTTTGCGTTTGGGATGCGGCGGCCATCGCTGGCATTGAAACGGATAAGGTGCGCGAATTGTCTTGCGCGTATCGATATGTTCCCGTGATGGAAGCCGGTGAGTTTGAGGGGCAACCCTACGATGGCCGCATGACGAAAATTCAAGGAAATCACCTGGCGTTAGTTGAGGTCGGCCGCGCTGGGGCTGATGTAGTTGTGGCCGACCGTAACCCTTTCACATTCAAGGAATCCGCCATGAAGATGACCAAACTGGGCAAGGCCCTTTTTGCGGCACTCTGCGCGGCCTCTCCGGTACTGGCAGCGGATTCCGCTTTGCCCGCATTGGTAGGCCCTGCGACCCGCAAAAATTTCAAAAAGGACGACGTCAAAGCCAAATTGCTGGCCCTCGATGCCGAACTTGACCCGCAACAACTTGACAATGTGATTGACGCATTGTTGGACGTTGAGCAAGAACCCAAAGCCGTGGAAACCCCAATGGCGGCGGCTGATGAATCCCCTGCTGACAAGCTTCGCAAGTTGCTGGCTGGCAAAGTGGACGAATCGGTCATTGAAGAGGCTTGCGGCTTGCTTGCAGCCCCTGCCGCCGCCGTTGATGCTGACCCCAAGAAGGATGAAGGCATGAAAAAAGAAGACGTCACCGCCGCCATGGACGGTTTGCGCAAAGATATGCGCGAAGCTGAAGAGGCACGCCGTGAAGTCCGTGACGTTGTTGGCGACGTCATCGGTATGGATTCCGCCGCCGAAGTTTATGGCTTTGCGCTGGACCATTTGAAGGTTGACCACAAGGATGTGGAAGGCGCACCCGCCCTTCGCGCTTTGTTCAAGGTCGCATCTAAGTCTTCTGCACAACCCGCCCGTGTCGCTCAAGACGCAGCCGGTTTGAGCGAGAAGTTCCCTGGCGCAAGCCGCTTCCGTAACGCTTAAAGGAGGTCATTACCATGACTGGCTTTCAAAAACAGGTCAATCTGACTCCCGCGCCAGCGGTAGCCGGTGACTTTGCTTCTTCCAATCCCCGCGCCACCGTCTTGGCTGGCCCCGGTGGTCTTGTTGCTGGCGCTGGCGGTGTTACTGTCGGTAAGTTCGCTTGGGTCGACGCTGATGGCGTAACAGCCCGCAGCCGTGGCACCAAAGCCACTGCCCCAGCCGGTTTCGTTCATCGTGAACAACAAGCTTTGATTCAAACCTACTTGGCTGAATCTGGCATGAACATTCCGGTCGGCTTCCCCGTGACTTTGCATAATGAAGGCGACTTCTTTGCAATCAACGCTGGCCCTGGTGCTTTTGCTGTCGGTGACGCTGTGTATGCCAACTACGCGAACGGTGATGTGGCGCAAGCTGCTGCCGCCAATGCGTCAGCCACGGCTTCCATGGGTGCAACCTTCACGGCTTCTGGTTCGGGCACAAACCTGACCGTGTCGTCCGTGACCGGCTTGATCAGCATCGGTGAGACTTTGAGCGGTACCGGCATTCCCGCTGGCACCACCGTCGTGTCGCAAACCAGCGGCACCACTGGCGGCGCAGGCGTTTATGTGACAAGCGTGGCGACCACAATCTCCGCAGCCACTGCGACCAGCTTCGGTAATGTGTTGAACGTGACCGCAGTTGCATCCGGTTCTTTGGATATTGGCGAATCTGTGACCGGTACCGGCATCCCTGCTGGCGCTGTGTTGGCTTCGCAAGTTTCCGGCGCAATCGGCGGTGTTGGTGTGTATACCTTGAGCCTTCCAGCCACGGCATATGCGGCCTCTACGACCGTGACCAGTGTTGGCGGTGTGACTGCGACAGGCTGGAAAGCCCAATCAGCCGCAGCCGTTGGCGAACTTGTTAAAATTTCTACTTGGGGTTAAACCATGAATCCAATTCTTCAAGCACTTATGGAACGCGCTGGGGTCCATTTCATGGGCCAATCTGGCGTAGATTTCCAAGCGCCCAACGTGTCTTTGCGTATGGCGCACGACGGCTTCGCATGCGATGCCCAACCCTCGCTCGTTACGGCCAGCAACAGCGGCATCCCCGCGTTCTTGTCCACCTTCGTTGACCCGAAACTGATTGAAGTTTTGGTGTCACCAATGAAGGCGGCTGAAGTTGTTGGCGGTGAAGTCAAAAAAGGTGATTGGACCACCGAAACGGCCATGTTCCCCATGGTTGAATCGACCGGTGAAACATCATCTTATGGTGACTACTCCGAAAACGGCGTGGCCGGTGTGAACTCCAATTTCCCACAGCGCCAAAGCTATCACTACCAAGTGATGACGCAATGGGGTGAGCGTGAATTGGAACGCGCAGGTTTGGCACGTATCGATTGGGCGAACCGCACCAACATCGCGTCTGTCTTGACTTTGAACAAGTTTCAAAACAAGACTTACTTCTTTGGTGTGGCCGGTCTGCAAAACTACGGTTTGCTGAACGACCCCAACTTGAGCGCCGCAATCGTGCCAACCACAAAGGCTCTTGGCGGCACAAGCTGGGCCGGTGCGACCGCGCAAGAAATCAACGCTGACGTGCAAAAGCTGTACAAGCAATTGCAAACGCAAGCGGGTGGTTTGGTGCAACTCGACAGCAAAATGACCTTGGCAATGTCGCCCGTGTCTGAAGTCTATTTGACCAAGACCACGGACTTCAACGTCAACGTGTCGGATATTCTGAAAAAGAACTTCCCCAATTTGACTGTCAAGACCGCGCCTGAATACTCGACAGCGTCGGGCGAACTGGTGCAATTGATTTTGGATGAAGCCGAAGGTCAGCGCACAGCCGACACGGCTTTCACCGAGAAATTGCGTGCCCACCCAATCGTCGTGCAATCTTCTAGCTTCAAGCAAAAGAAGTCGCAAGGCACTTGGGGTACCATTATTTTCCGTCCCGCTTTCATCGCCCAAATGCTGGGTGTGTAAGTAACCGGTAAATGACAACCTGGGGGCTTCGGTCCCCAGGCTTTTAACTTAGAAACTGGAGAGTTTGAAAATGGCAAAAATCGTTATTGTGGGTTGCAAATTGCCCCACGGAATTACCCTTGAACACCCGATGAATCCGACCGTAAAAGTCGAATTGATTGGTAAAAACAAGGCTGTGATCATTGGCTCTGACTATGCGACAACCGAAGTCGACGGCGACTTTTGGGCGCAATGGGAAGGTGTCAACAAAGAATTTCCGGCGTTGAAATCTGGTGCAATTTTTGTTGCAAAGAACGTCAACGACGCAACCGCCATCGCAAAAGAAAACAAAGATCGCAAAAGCGGCTTTGAAGCAATGCGCACTGACGGCAAAGACGAACGTGCAGCGGGCGTGAAGTCCGCTACAACCAAGGACGAATAAACCATGACCGCCGTCGTGTTTGACCCGGCGGCCTTTAAGGCTCGCTATCCTGAATTCACAAACGTGGCTAACCCCACGCTCCAATTGTGTTTTGACGAAGCGGGCCTTTATTTGTCCAACAAAGACAATTCGCCCGTGCAGAACATCACGCGGCGAACAATCCTTTTGAACATGCTGACCGCACATATTGCCTTCATTGGCGGTAAATTGAGCGCAGACGGCATGCCACGCCCCGTGGGGCGCTTATCGCAAGCCGGTGAGGGTAGCGTATCCGCCGCGTTTGAAGGGCCACCCGCTGGCTCTGCGCAATGGTTCCAACAGTCACAGTATGGCGCAGCCTTTTGGCAAGCCACATCCAGTTTGCGCGGGTTCCGTTACCGCGCACAGCCAACGGTTTATTGACCATGGCGACCCACTCGATAAAAGGTGCAGAAGGACTTTCCAAAGCCCTTGGGGATATCGCACGTCGCATGGGTTCTGGCAAAGTTGATGTGGGCTTTATGGCTGGCGCTACATATCCCGATGGCACGCCCGTGGCGGCGGTGGCCTACTGGAACGAATACGGCAATGTCGGCCAACCCGCCCGCCCCTTTTTCCGCCAAATGATTGCCAAAGAAGCTGGCACATGGGCTGACAAAATGGCCAAGCTTGCGAAGGCCACCAACTACGACGGCAAGCGCGTGTTGGCGCTCATGGGTGAGGATGTTGGCGGAGCGTTGGCGCAAAGCATCAATGATCTCGAATCGCCCCCGTTGGCCCCCAGCACAATCGAAGCCAAAGGCTTTGCGAAGCCGCTGATTGACACATCGCACATGATCAATTCAATCCATTATCAGGTTGATGATGGGACACAAGTGAAGGTTGCACCGTAATGGACTTGCGCGGAATCGCCAATGGTGTGACCAGCACCGTGAACCCGAATGAAACCGTCAACGTTTTACGGTCGACGGGTTTTACCATCGGCGCTGGGGCCAAACAAGTACCATCGTTTGCGGCCCCCGTGAGCGGCCCCGCGCAAGTGCAAGCATTGGATGCAAATGACATTAAACAATTGGATGGCCTGAATATTCAAGGCACCATTCGTGCGATTTATTTGCGTGGAGCCCTCGCGGGGGTTGTGCGTCCAAATCAAACCGGCGGCGACATTGTCAAACGCAAGAATGATTCTGAAACTTGGCTTGTCGTCAAAGTGCTGGAAAGCTGGCCCGATTGGACCAAGGCTGCAATTGTTTTGCAGGGGCAATGATGTACACCGCAAGCATTTCAGTTGATCAAGTAATTGATGCACTCAAAGACTTTTTGACGCCATTCGTGCCAGGTGGGCAGGTGGTCCGCGCACAGGTCAACCGTGTGGCGTTGCCGTCGAATCCGTGCTGTGTGCTGACTGAACTTTTGCAGGTTGATTTGAGTGTACCGGCCACGGATTACCAGCCGCTCGCCGGTACCGCCACAATTTATGGCCCATCACGCATCGACGTGCAAATTGATTTTTATGGCACCCAAGCTGGGGAATTTTGCAAGACGGCAAAAACCGCCTTTCGTTCCCATTGGGGCTTCGCTCATTTCCCCGCAAACATCAAGCCGCTTTACACGTCCGATGGCATTCAATCGCCATTGCTCACAGGGGAACAACAGTATGAAAGCCGATGGACGTTGACGGCTTCCATGCAATACAATCCAACCGTTACGGTCCCACAAGATTATGCGGATTCTTTGGTCTTGGCTAAAGTTCTCCCCGCTGATGTTGTGAGCCCGTAATTTTCGGATTACCACTTATTGAATTGAGGTGAACAAATGACTATCCCGGCCAGTGACATTGTTGTCGTAAATCCCGGCGTCGTTGGTTCCGGCGGTAATCCGCTGGCTCTAAACGGCGTCATCCTTTCCCAAAGCCTTTTGCTCCCGACAATGGCCGTGCGTTCATTCGCCAGCGCCGATGCGGTTAAGGCTTTCTTCGGTGCTTCGTCCGCTGAATATGCCATCGCTCAAGTTTATTTCTTGGGTTTTGACAATTCAACAATCAAGCCCGGCACGCTGTACTTTGCACCATACGTTGCGGCTGACCGTGCTGCGTGGTTGCAATCGGGCAATTTGTCCGGCATGACGTTGACCCAGCTTCAAGCCCTCTCGGGCGTGCTGACTGTGACCGTCGATGGCACAAGCTTCACATCGTCAAGCATCAACCTTGCCACGGCCACTAGCTTCAGTGATGCCGCGACAAAAATCACCGCAGGTTTCACCGGTACCGGCAAGCCAACTTGCACATGGAATGCTGTGAACAGCACATTCAGCTTGAACAGCGCCACCACGGGCGCTGCGTCGACCATTACGTTTGCCACTGGCACGTTGTCGACCGGCCTGATGTTTACCAGCGCCACCGGTGCGATTTTGTCCCAAGGTGACATTGCTGACACACCGGCCACGGCCATGGATGCAGTCAAAGCCGCCACACAAAATTGGGTCGACTTTATGACCATGTGGGAACCATTGATTGCGGACAAAGAAAACTTTGCCGTGTGGACGAATGCCCAAAACCAGCGTTACATGTACGTATGCTGGGACACTGATGCGCAAGCCATCGTGAACGGTTCCACAACCTGTTTCGGTGCGGTTGCTAAGTCGTTGGGTTATGAGGGCGTGGTTCCTGTGTACAACACCAAGGAATTGGCTGCGTTCACATTGGGTTCAGTCGCATCGATTGACTTCTCACGTTTGAACGGTCGCATCACTGCGGCATTCAAATCGCAAAGCGGTTTTGTGCCCACAGTCACCGACCAGCAAACCGCCGCCAACTTGTTGGCTAACGGTTACAGCTTCTATGGCTCTTACGCCACGGCAAATGACCAATTCAATTTCATGTACAACGGCCAAATGTCCGGCAAATGGAAATGGGTTGATACGTTTGTTGATCAGGTGTATTTGAATGCGCAATTCCAATTGGCCTTGTTGTCCTTGTTGACCAACATCAAGTCAGTGCCTTACAACGAATCGGGTTACTCGCTGATTCGCGCGGCAATGATTGACCCAATCACATCTGGCATCAACTTTGGCAGCATTCGCACCGGCATTAGCTTGTCGGCATCACAAGCCGCCCAAGTGAATCAGGCTGCCGGTTTGGATGTGGCGACCATCATTGAACAGCAAGGTTACTACTTGCAAATTTTGGACCCAGGTGCGCAAGTTCGTGGCAACCGTGGCACGCCAGTTATCAATTTTTGGTACACCGACGGCGGCGCGGTCCAAAAAATCACCGTCGCTTCAATCGATATCATGTAATTGGGGAAAACCATGGCAGATACAACAATCACCAGCGCGAATAGCGTTTTCACCCTTGTCGTCGCCGGTTTGTTTCCGGCACCGGTGCAGCTTCGCGGCTATGCCAGCGACAAGGCATTTGCAACAGAAGCGATTGATTTGGCCGAAATCCAAATGGGCGTTGATGGCCGCATGACCGCCGGTTTCACTCCAAACCCGACCAAGCAAACCATCACGCTTCAAGCGGACAGCCCCAGCAAAGACATTTTCACGGCTGTGATTCAGGCAATGAAGACCGCCCGCGAAGTGTTCTACATTTCAGGCACGATCGCTTTGCCGTCAACCGGCGAATCGTTCACGTTGACACGCGGCATTCTCACGAACGCCAAACAAATCCCTGATGCACAGAAAGTGTTGCAACCAGTGGATTACGTCATCACCTGGGAAAGCGTCAACCGCTCTTTGCTGTAAGGCAACCAGTTCGCCCCGGGCAAGATCCACAAGGTCGCGTTGCCCTCTCCCAGCGCACGCCCGGGGCACCAAATTTAGGAGAGGAATCACACACGTTACGGAGAGGTAACACAAATGGCACGTTCAACAGCAAATTTCACAGTTCAAGACCAAGGCCGCGACAATGGCAAAGTGTTTGTCTTGACAGAACTCCCAGCCAGCAAGGCGGAATCATGGGCAATGCGGGCCATCTTGGCACTCATGGCCGGTGGCGTGGAACTCCCCGCAGGATTTGATCGCCTGGGCATGGCGGGCATGGCCGAAGTCGGCATTAAAGCCTTATCGGGCCTGAAATGGGAAGTCGCTGAACCTTTGCTTGCCGAAATGTGGCAATGCGTGCAAATCATGCCCGATTCAAGCAAACCGCATGTCGTGCGCAATTTGATTGAAGAGGACATTGAAGAGATTGCAACCCGCGTCAAATTGCGTGCTGAAGTGTGGAAACTCCACACGGGTTTTTTGAAGGCCGTCGCCCCCTCAATCTCAGGCGGCTTACCGGCGGCGGCCAACAAAAAGGCTTCGCAGAATACCTAAACGTGTCAGCGCCAATCGGCACGTTACTTTCAAAACGCATGGCAACGCTGCATGAACTCGACACCGCTTATGGTGTTCAGGACGTGTACGACATGCTGGAAGTCATAACGGTTGATGACTACAATATGGCATTGGCTAATCGGGAATAACTCACATGGCAACCATCATCGACAGTTTGTTGGTAACGCTCGGCTTGGATTCGTCGGAATTCAACGCGGGTAAAGCTAAAGTCGATAAAGGCTTGCAGGGGACCGGCGCTGAAGCCGAAAAGACAGGCGGTAAACTCAAAAAGACAGGCAAGGACGGGGCTGAAGGTTTCGACAATGTCGCCAAAAGCGCCGCCAAATTCTTGGCGCTCATTGGTGGCACCATGGCCGTCAAACGCTTTGCGGAACAGATGATTGAATCATCAGCCGCCCTTGATCGCTTTTCAAAGAATTTGGGTGCCAGTGTTTCGACCGTGTCGGCTTGGTCCAATGCGGCTGAACTTGCGGGCGGTACTGCTGACGGTTTGCAGGGCACCATGGACATGCTCAGTAAGTCCCAAACTGAATTGCAACTTACCGGCCAATCTGGCCTGATTCCCTATTTCTCGGCATTGGGGGTGAGTTTGGCGGATGCCACAGGTAAGGCCCGTCCCGTCAACGATATATTGATTGACCTGGCTGACCGCTTCAGCCGAATGGACCGAACGACCGCAAACAATATGGGTCGAATGATGGGTATCGACCAAGGCACGATGCAACTTCTTTTGAAGGGTCGTTCTGAAGTCGAATTGTCAATTCGCCGCCAAAAAGAATATGGGGCGGTGACGAAACAGCAAGCCGAAGAATCAAGCCGTTTGCGCGAAGCCATGACGGGTAGCCGTCAAAGCTTTGAAGCATTCGGGCGCGAACTTTTATCGGCGGCAACCCCTGCGCTTGAAAAAATGTTTACTGTGATGGCCGACTTTGGCGCATGGTGTCGTGATAACAAAGAATTCGTGCAAGCGTTCTTGGCCATCATCGCCACGGGCTTGGCAGCAATCGCAATCGCGGCCATCCCCTTGAATCTGACCATCGTGGCCGTGACTGCATTGGCGGCCGCAATTGCCGCCCTATGGCAAGACTACGAAGTATGGAAACGCGGGGGTGACAGCTTCATTGATTGGGCCAAATGGGAACCCGGATTCAAAGCGGCTGGGTTTGCCATTCGTTGGCTCAAAGACGCTTTGGGGGATATCATTTATCGCGCGGGTGCTGTTGGAAAAGTGCTTTCAGCGGTGTTCATTGATCGTGATTGGGGTAAGGCCAAAATTGCCGCCGCCGAAGTCATGGAAGGCAACGGCAAAACCTACGGTGCCGAATCCCCAAGTTCAGCGCCCACAGTCAATCAGCGCACGGCAATCCCACAAAGCGCCGCCATGTCGTATTTTCAGGCGCAGGGGTGGACCAAAGAGCAAGCCGCCGGGCTTGTCGCCAATATCAGTCGCGAATCGTCGTTTAATCCCGAAAGAGTGGGTGACAGTGGCAAAGCCTATGGGCTCGGTCAATGGCATCCTGACCGACAAGCCGAATTCAAAAAGGTGTTTGGGAAAGACATTAAGGGTTCATCGTTTGAAGAGCAATTGGCCTTCATGCAATATGAATTGACGCAAGGTAATGAACGCCGTGCGGGTGATATTTTGCGCCGCTCAACAACTGCCGCCGCCGCCGGTGCTGCTGTATCTACGCACTATGAACGTCCACGCGATACGTCTGGTGAAGCTTCTTTGCGGGGTCAACTCGCAGCGGCAATGCTTGGGGGCATCCCAGGGGCCACACAAGCCGCCGCCGGTGCTGGCGCGGGGGTGCGTGCCCAAGCGAACTTGGCAGCGGCCCCGAGCGGCGGAAATCGAAGCGTTGAAACTCACATCGGTGAAGTGAAGGTGTATTCCGCCGCCACGGATGCGAATGGAATTGCCAAAGACATGGGCAAGTCATTAGACTACCTGTTTACTTCGCAAGCCAACTACGGATTGATGTGACATGCCACTTATCCCGTTCCCCAACATCCCCAACGTGCCAGGTGTTCCGGCAATACCACGTTCACCAAATTTCCCACCGGCGTTACGCGCCAGCTTGGGGGTGCTTCAAGGGTTGCTTTGGCGCGTTCTCCAAGTGCAAACACGCTGGGGCATTTTCGACAGCAAAGGGCGTCCGCTGGGCGACCCTTCAAAGTTGAGTGGGCTAGTCAGTAACGCATTGGATGCCGTCGGTATCGGTTCGACATTGTCGACCGGCTCCGTGGAGTATTCCAAAGAAACGCGCGTCAGTGATTTCCCAATTGAACAAGGCAGTTTTGCCAGCTACAACAAAGTGGAAACCGCAGCGTCACCCGCCGTGACGTTGTGTCTCACTGGCAGTGAAAGCAACCGTCGAAGCTTCTTGGAAGCGATTGATGCCGCGTGCAAATCGACCGACCTTTACAGCGTCGTGACGCCCGAAGTGACGTACATCAATTACAGCGTTGAGCGTTACAACTATCAGCGTCGAAGCTCAAAGGGTGCGACGCTATTGATTGTGGAAATCAATTTGAAAGAAATTCGGCAAGTGTCGGCACTGTATGGCATGGCGAATCCGGGTGGAATCGATGCGCCTAAAGACCCAGGGGCAACCCCACAATCCGACAGCGGCAAGGTGCAAGCCACCACACCACCGACGTCCACATTGAAGAGCCTTGCAAACAAATTGCCAGCACTCGGTTTGAAGGTGTCGAATTATTTGCAAGGGGCGACACAATAATGCAAAACGTCCCATTGCGCCCCGTGCCTTCACAATTGACCAAAGTTGTGTTGGGCGGCCAAAACTGCCAAATCCTGATAACTCAAAAGCCCCAAGGTATTTTTGTCGATATCAATTCCGATGGCGTCGATGTTGTCGTTGGCGTGCTGGCGCATGACGCTGACCCGCTGATTTGTCGTGAATATGTGGGCTTTGTCGGCAACTTGCTTTTCATTGATACCCAAGGTCACGACGACCCAATTTATACCGGTCTTGGCTCACGTTTCACCCTTGTTTATTTGACGGCGGACGAAAATGCCCTCATTTGACAACAAGAAACAATTGCGCTTTGTCATAACACTTGGCACTGGCAAATTCGGTTCGTCTGAAAACGACACGATCACGCTTCAAGACTTTCGCTCAGTTGTTGATATCGACAAAGCGGGCGGCATGATGATGGGCACATTACGGGCCAAGATTTACGGTGTGGGTCAGCTTGACATGAACAGCGTCACCACCTTGCAATGGAAGCCCGGCACGTTGATTCCAAACACGGTTGAAGTCTATGCAATCGACGGTGCAGTTGAAACATTGGTGTTTGCTGGCAACATCGTTAACGCATGGGCCGATTACCAAAGCATGCCCGATGTGTATTTGCACATTCAGGCCCAATCGGCGTTTTTCAACGGATTGCAAGCGGTAAAACCTTTGAGCATCAAAGGTGGCGTCAATGTGGCAATCGTCATGGAAAGAATTGCCAAAGATATGGGTTTGGTATTTGAAAACAATAATGTCAGTGTCATGCTCACCGATGTTTATGTTGCCAATACGCTCAAGGAGCAAGCCTTAGAACTGGCACGGGCGGCTAACTTTTCACTGTATATCGATGACAAGGTTTTGGCGATTACAAACAAATTTGAATCACGCAAGGGTTTTATGCCATTGCTTTCGTCATCGTCAGGACTTATCGGATATCCCACGTTTGATGGTGTGGGCGTCAACTTTCAAACGCTATTCAATCCAGCGGTCGTTTTCGGTGGCTCGGTGCAAATTCAAAGCGACGTTCAACAAGCGTGCGGCCAATGGGTCGTGACGTCAATCAGCCATCGGCTTGAAGCTGAAAAGCCGGGCGGTGCTTGGTTCTCAACAATTCGGGGGAACACCAATGGCCTCGCCATCGCAAGACAGTGACGGCATCCCTAGCGGCCAACTGAAGCCGCAAAGCACCTGGGGTGACTTCAACAACATCGCATTCATGGTGAATCAGGCGCTTGCCAAAATGCAAACGGCAACGTTGGTGCGCATTGAAGCTTGCACCAACGTTGGCGGAGTGTCGCCCGTGGGATTTGTTGATATTACGCCCATGGTCAATCAATTGGACGGTCAGGGTAATCCGACGCCCCATGTCACCATCTACAATGTGCCTTATTTGCGGATGCAAGGCGGCACCAACGGCATCATCATTGACCCCCAAGCTGGCGACATTGGTGTGGCCGTTTTTGCGTCGCGCGACATTTCCAAAATTAAGACCACAAAGGCGCAGGGTAATCCCGGAAGCCTTCGCCAATACAGTTTTTCGGATGGTATGTATTTGGGCGGGGCACTTAACGCGGCCCCCACACAATACGTGCAATTTGGAACGACCGGCATTAAGATTCATTCGCCAACCGCCGTGATTTTGGAAGCCCCCGACATTCAATTGAATGGGGGCACAATTGAAATCAATGGCACGACGTCTGTCACGCTCACCACGCCCACTTTCACCGTGAATGGGGCCATGAATGTAACCGGCGATGTGATGGCCAATGGCACTAGCGTCCACACGCACAAGCATGGTGGCGTTACACCGGGCGGCGGACAAACTGGAACACCCGTATGACGCGATTTAATACCCTTCTTTTGGACCAATCCCATTGGGATTTGGTTATCGACAGCGCCGGTGACATTGCCATGGCGACGCCCCCTTACGCACTGGCGCAAGATGTTGCAAGCGCAGTTCGTTTATTTTTGGGCGAACTTTGGTACAACACGCCCGCCGGTATTCCATATTTCGAAGACGTCTTGGGGCAGTTGCCACCACCGTCATTGCTCACTGGCTACATTGAAAACGCGGCGCTCACTGTGCCTGGTGTTGTGACCGCGAAATGTATAATTTCAGAATTCAACGCCCGGGAAATTACCGGCCAAATCCAATTTATTGATGAAACGGGGGCCGCGAATGGCGTCACCTTCTAGCGTGCCAAAACTCCAGTTCACCCAAGCCGGATTGGTAGTCCCAGCCGAAACCGACGTTTTGGCGGGTGTTCAAAGTGACATGAATGCCGCATTCGGCGGCGGTCTTAATTCGGCACTGGAAACCCCACAGGGTCAGCTTGCATCAAGTCAAGCGGCCATCATCGGGGACAAGAACAATGAATTTGCATATTTCGTCAACCAGGTTGACCCGCAATATGCGACTGATCGTTTTCAAGATGCAATTGCGCGAATCTATTTCCTGACACGAAAACCGGCCACATCGACAGCCGTGGCGTGTACGGTCAGCGGCATCACGGGTACTGTCATTCCCGCTGGCACATTGGCGCAAGATACATCGGGCAACACCTATATCAATGAAGGTGATGTGACGATTGATTCAACCGGCTCCGTGTTGGCCAACTTTCAAAACGTACTGACTGGCCCGATTGCTTGCGCGGCTGGCACATTGACTTCGGTGTATCAAGCCATCCCAGGGTGGTCAACCATCACCAATGCCGCCGACGGCGTCATGGGCTCGGTGGTTGAAAGTCGCGCCGATTTTGAATACCGACGTAAAAACTCAGTGGCGTTGAATTCGCTGGGCACACTGCCTTCGATTTACGCCAACGTGTACGACTTGCCGAACGTGCTTGATGTGTACGCATTGGACAACCCCAAGGGCATTGCGTCATTCACGGGCGCAATCGCTGGCACGACATTGACGGTGAGCGCCATGGCCGCCGGTGCGACTTTGGTTGTCGGTAGCGTAATCACGGGCGTTGGCGTGACTGCAAACACCATCATCACCGCATTGGGCACGGGTACCGGCGGTGCTGGCACGTACACGGTCAACAATTCACAGTCAGTATCTAGCGTGGCAATGATGGCGACGGCGGTGGCCTTTGGTCCCACCAATTATCCATTGGCCCCAAATTCGCTTTATGTCGCAGTGGTGGGTGGGACTGATGCCGATATCGCCAAAGCCATTTGGACGCACAAAGACGTCGGCTGCGACTACAACGGCAACACATCGGTGATTGTGCAAGACACAAGCGGTTACAGCTATCCGCAGCCGTCCTATACGGTCAAATTCAATCGCCCGACAGCTTTGCCCGTCAAATTTGCAGTGCAGATCGCAAACAATCCCACATTGCCAGCCAACATCGTGGAATTGACCAAAGCGGCCATCATTGCACGTTTCAATGGTGCTGACGGCACAAACCGTGAACGCATCGGCTCTTCAATTTTTGCCAGCCGATATTATGCAGCCGTGTCTGCGGTATCGGCCAACGTGTCGGTGGTTTCCATTTTGCTCGGCAGCGCAACCCCCACGCTTACAACTTTGAGTGTTGGCATTGACCGAGCGCCCACGTTGTCGGCATCGGACATTTCGGTCACACTGGTCTAAATTATGTTGAATGTTGAACAAACCATCATCAGCCAATACGGCAACAGTTCGACAATTCGCCAACTCATTCAGGACATGAATGAGTATTTGGACCCACGCGCCGATTTTGAGACTTTTTACAATTTCGTGTGGAATGTGGAAACCGCGCAGGGTTTCGGCCTCGATGTTTGGGGACGAATCGTCAACATCGGGCGTGCTTTGAAAATACCAAACGCCCCCAATTATTTCGGCTTCAGTGACGCTTTGCCTGGCTCATATCCGTTTGATGAACAGCCCTTTTATGACGGCACTGTGGGTGCGACGCAAACATATTTGCTGGGTGACGATGCATACCGCCAATTGATCTTGGTCAAGGCTTTGGCGAATATTTCAAACACATCCGCCCCCGCATTGAATCAGCTTTTGCAGAACATGTTCGCAGGCCGTGGCCGTTGCTACGTGAACGATTTGGGCGGCATGAATTTGCGATATACGTTTGAATTCTTGCTGACTTCTTACGAATTTGCGATTATGACGCAGTCGGGCGCGTTGCCCCGTCCGGCGGGGGTGGGTGCTATACTCATCAATACCAATACGCCGGTTTTCGGCTTTTCGGAAGCTGGTACGGGGTCGGCCGCTCCCTTTGGTCAAGCCCCATTCATTCAAGAAGGTGCCGTTTATGCAGTCAACTAACGCCCCAGCAAAACTAGTTTTGCCTTTCGCCAACGCTGGCGCTAAAAACACAATCCCCACAGCATCACAAATCGGCATTACAAATGGTGCCGCTTCACTGACTGACGGTTTCCCCCCATTAACTCGCACGCCTTTGGCCGCCGGTGGTACACCACCATCAGGCTTGGACATGAACGGCATTCTTTATGAAATGTCGGCGGTGATTCGATGGGCCAATGCTGGCGGGGGTTATCCCTATGATTCCGCATTCGCCAATGACACCAATGTGGGCGGCTACCCTAAAGGTGCCCGCGTCATGCGCTCGGACGGTTTGGGTTATTGGTTCAATACCACCGACAACAACGTCACGGACCCTGAAGGTGCTGGCGCTGTGGCCGCTGGCTGGGTGCCCGATTTCTCAAGCGGCGCGACAGCCGTCACGATGACCAACGCTAACGTGACGCTCACGGCGTTGCAATATGGCAAACCAATCATCATCATCACTGGTGCGCTGACGGCCAATTTGAATTTGATTTTCCCGAATATCGCGAAAGATTGGATTGTCATCAACAGCACGACCGGCGGTTATACCGTGACGTGTAAGACTGCCGCCGGTACCGGCGTGATGGTCACATTGACGCAAACCATTGTGGGCGATGGCACCAACATTTATTTGGCTGCCGCCGTTTCCAATTTGACGAACGCTGGCGCTTTTTACAAGGTTGACAGCACGACCCCAGTTTTCACGAAAACGGGCGCGGGTACTGCCACCATCAAAGCGGGCACGATTGTGGCCGTTGCTGGCCTTTTGCAGACCTTTGCGACAGATACCAACATCACCATGCCGACGCTCACAGCAGGCACGGATTATGCCATTTACGCGTGTACTGATGGCACTTGCCGTGCTGATTCAAGCTTTAGCGCACCGTCGGGCTACACGACCGCCAATTCACGCAAAATCGGCGGCTTTCATTACGCCCCAGGCGGCAATGCGGCCGCGCAATCTGGTGGTGACACGACACCGGCAATCAATGCCTATTCCCTGTGGGATTTGAAGTTTCGACCTGTTGCCAGTGACCCGCGTGGTATGACGCTTGTTGCCGGTGGTTTTTGGATGGATATTTACTTAACCGGTGTGGATGCCATCACCAACGGTTCAAGCAAATACAACGTTTTGATGGCTGACGGTTCTAGCCCACCCAAAGTGCCAACGATGTTTGGTGGCAACGGAACGACCACTTATGGGTCATACAACTGGTGGCAAGCAATGGAGTTGGCGACCAGCTTCGGTAAGCGTTGCCCAACGCAACAAGAATTTATGTCCGCCGCTTATGGCACCACCGAAGCGTCATCGGTCGGTACTGATCAGAACAATACCATCTTGAATGCGGCTTACACGTCCAAATGGGGTGTGATTCAAGTCACGGGCGTTTTGAATCAATGGGGCCGTGAACGTGGCGGTGCATATAACACGGGTGGCTGGAATCCAGCAACAGGCACAACAGCAAGTCGTGGTTCAGAGTACAACGCGCCCAATGCGGTTGTCCTTGGGGGTAACTGGAGCGACGGTTCGAACGCCGGTTCTCGGTCCTCTAATTGGATTAGCGCCACGTCGGCCTCGGGCAGTACCGGCGGGTCGCGCTTTGCCTGTGACCACTTGCAACTTGATTGAGGGCGCGAAAGCGCCCGTCTAAATGGAACCAGTTAAGGAACTTGGCAAATGCTACGACCAAATGGCAATCGTGGAGAAATACGAACGGGTGATCGCCTATTTGTATCCGATTGCACAGTCGATGCCACGCAAACATGGGGTCGCCCGAGAAATGTTCTTGAAATGTCTTCTCGGGATGCCGGATTTATTTTTTCAAGCGGGGAAATCAAACCAAATTTCAAAAATTTACGTAGCGGACGCAGGACTTGCGCAGCTACGTTTCTGGATGCGATTTCTCCTTTCCATCCATGTACTTACACCCCATCAACAACTGACAGCACAAATACTGTTGGCGGACGTTGGGGCCATGGTAGGCGCATGGGTGAAAGGGAGACAAAAGCCGGGGCAACCTGGGTAAATAGGCGGTTCTCCTTGGGGGTAACTGGAACAACGGTTCGAACTCCGGTTCTCGGTACTCTAATTGGAATAACGCCGCGTCGAACTCGAACAATAACATCGGGTCGCGCTTTGCCTGTGGCGACATTACTTCATCGCTCCGTCAACGCCACGGCTTGGCGGGCAGACCAAATAAAGTGTAATCAGCCGGGTTTGTCCCCCTTCGGGGAATACACGCAGGGGTTCGGCATAACGCTTAGTAGGAAATCCAAAGGCGGAGCCGACTTTTTTATGGTAAAGAAGTATCGACATTTAATTGAAAAAATAACCGACATTGACAATTTGAGATTGGCGTATGAAAAGACTGCCAAAGGTAAAAAGTTGACATTCGGTTATCTCGAATTCAAAGAATTTTCAGAAGTCAATTTGTTGCGCGTTCAAGAAGAATTGCGCGACGGCACATACAAAATTGGCGACTACCGACAATTCACGGTCTATGAACCCAAACCGCGCCTCATATCGGCATTGGACTTCAAAGATCGTTTGGTTCAACATGCGCTATGCAATGTGGTCGCCCCCATATTTGAACGCACCTTAATGCCCAACACCTTCGCTTGCCGTGTGGGTAAAGGCACGCACAAAGGGGTTGAATATTTGCAAGCAACAATGCGGTCGATGAAAGCCACGCACTTTCTAAAAACCGACTATTCAAAGTTTTTCCCAAACATTGATCATGGCGTGTTGCATGCAATGATTGACAGAAAGATTGATTGTGAAAAGACGCTAGGCCTATTGCGCGAAATAATCCCGCTTGAAGGCCGTGGAATCCCAATCGGTAGCCTAACAAGTCAATTGTTTGCGAATGTGTACGGCAACGGCATTGATCGCTTTATTCATTTTGATTTGAAGCATCGGCAATGGGCCCGTTACATGGATGATATTGTTATTCTCGGTCATGACAAAGATCAGTTGATGGATTCATTTTTGCGAATCAATGACTTTTCAATGGACAAATTGAAGCTGAACATCAGCAAATGGCAAGTCTCGCCAATTTCGCAAGGCGTCAACTTTCTAGGCTATCGCATTTGGCCGACGCACAAATTGTTGCGCAAAGATTCGGTCACACGGGCAAAACGCAAAGTCGCGCACTGCATCAAACATAACGACATGGACACCCTGGCCAAGTTTGCAGCATCATGGCAAGGTCATGCAAAATGGGCGGATACGAACAACCTTTTCAAATGGATGGAAAACAGATATGGGCTCACTTTCTAACACGATCATCAACAGCCGCGAAGACCTTAACGCGATTGTCGACACACCCGAGCATGCGGCCTTTATGGCAATGCTGGGCGGAACCATTTACAGCTTACACAAAAACGACGAACTCAAAAGCTGGGAAGTCCTGACCGACACGTCCACAATTGAGCGATTCGGCTTCAAACTGCGAGATTTTTCAAAGACCACCAAGCCTGATTTGCCCGAGTGGGTGGACACTAGCGCCGCCAACCCCAAAGTGGTTGGCGTTGACTTCAATGGCGTCATGTGTAGCGCCACGCGTGATGATCAAAATGGCGTCACGGCGGTGTTGATCGCATCCCAATTTCAAGGTGACAAATTTGCACCGACGAATTTTTACTTTTCAAACGGCAACAGTTTGCAATTGACAAAAGACAACATTGCGCAATTCGCCAGCGTGTGGCTACCATTCCGACAAAGCTTCTTCGCCATTTCAATCTGATATCCTTACGGTTGTCGAAATCAATCAATAACTAGGGGTAAAAAATGGCAGAACCGAGTGCGTCAGCCGCCGGATTAGCGGCCACAGGCTTGACTATCTTTGGGGTATCTACTGGCCTTGACCCCGCCATTCTCATCGCCGGTTTTGCGGGCGGTGTGTGGGCGCAAAGCTACCACCCACCCGTGGCCATTTGGCGTCGGCTTTTGATGACCGCTCTCGCATCCATCCTTGCGGGCTATCTGACGCCCGCGATTGCGGCCGGTGTGGCATCATTCGACGCTATGCGCAATGTTGAAGTGTTGCAGCTACCAATTGCGGTCTTGGTGGGGCTCACGTCGCATCGAATTCTAGGGCCAGCAATCATGCGCTTTGCGTCCAAAAAAATCGAGGAGCTAGTCAAATGAATACGCTCAATTTGATTTTGCAAACATTGGGGTTGACCGCATCCGCGATGATATTTTTGCGGGTTGAACCCATACTTAATCAAATGAGCGCGAATTGTCGCTTGATCATCCGAATTGCATTCTGGTTGCTGGCCGTGGGTTCAGCGGCTTTGATCGTGGCGATCACGCAAGGATATTGCCCAAGTTTGCCGTCACTGTTGCCCCTGATTGGCATGGCCTTGTTGTTGATGGGCGAACGTCGCCTTAAAGGTTTGCTCTACTACCAACGACACACATTCCTATGAAAATCGAAATCACACGCAAACACTTCTTGCCCACTTGCACAGTGGGTGAACTGGTTATTGATGGCGAATTTTTGGGGCTCACCATCGAAGACACCGTGCGTCAAATTGCAGGTGAACCCGTGGCGGCGTGGAAAATACCTGGTGTGACTGCGATACCTGTGGGTACATATCCCGTGCAAATCACCATGTCCAATCGTTTCAAAAAGCCATTGCCATTGCTCATTGGTGTTGAAGGCTTTGAAGGTGTTCGCATTCACACTGGCAACACATCCAAAGACACCGAAGGCTGCATTATTGTGGGCAGCACATGGGATGGCACATCAGACTTTGTGGGCGGGTCGCGCGTGGCATTCGAAAAGCTTATGGCGGCAATTGAAGCGGCCCCCGATGGCTGTGAGTTGACAATCGTATGAATAAGGTCTACGCAAGTCTGATTGCCTTGGCTTTGGGCTTTGGCGGTGGCTGGATGGTCAATGGCTGGCGACTTGATGCCAAGGCCCAAGCGGAGCGATTGGGGGCCGCTAAAGCCACCATACGCCTGACTGACGGGCTTGCTGCCACCAATGATGAGAACTTGGCCAAATTGGAGAAATCCCAAAATGAAACAAATCGTCTTCGTGATTGCTTGCGCACTGGCACTTGTGGGCTGCGCATCCACACAATCTGCCCCACAACAGCCCCCAGCGCCAGCGTGGATACTGGAGAAGGGGCCGAACTTGCGGAGCCTGCTAGACGCGCTTATTTCGCCCTACGCGACGCAATCGACAAGCACCAAGCCCAACTAGACGCCTGTCAAGATCAATTGAGACTTAGGACGCCTTGATCTCTATTTGGGTGTCCCCATGCTTCGTGGCATTGGTTTTTATGGCAACGAGATTCAAATGGTCAAGCATGCCAAACAAGATCGTTTGCAATTCATCCGGCGTGAGTGTTGACCACTCGCCCAACATCTCTTCAAACACTTCATCCCCGCGTTGATTTACTCTAGCCATGGGACCACCTCTTGATGCAATGGGCAGCTTCTGTCATCCGAACGCAACGTATGTGTTCATCGAGAGTCCCTCGGTAATCCATGCTTACGATTTCGTCATAAGTGAGCCGCGCACGATGCGGTGAAAGATAGAGAGGTTCGCACATATCAGGATATCGCTCGGCCCATTCAGCATCCATAGTGACCGCATCTTTTTCACGGATATAGAACGCCACCGGCCCGTTTCGCAACCTCTTGTCGTTAGCCCCACCATATTCAAATAAAGGGACAACCCATCTATTCAACATCGATGTGGCCACAGCATCAAAAAATTTAAAAAAGACGAACGCGAAAACGACATGCACAATCATTCCAAAAATGTTCATTTGGTCATCTCCTTTTATCGATTTACACAGTCAGTGTTGAAACGCTTTTCGTAGTCAGGCCAGCGACCAACTTTCACCATTTCGCAGTAAAGGTCGCTTTCACTCCGCATCGCTTCAAAATCAACTTGTGTGAAATAGGCCAAAACGGCCACAAAAAAAACAATCAGTGTGACGGTGGTTTTCATGTTGTCATCCTGTCTAGAAAAAGTCGGTAGGCGGCTTGCATACCGTGAACATCATCGGCGGCACAATTGGCGCGAAATACTTTTGCCATTTCTTGAGCCACATCAACTGGCAGTGCATAAGGCATTCGCCATGGCGTTTTTTTTTGAATTGGCGTTTCAAATTTCGCAACCGCCTTCGCTTGTTTGGTGCGTTGATCAACATTGCCACATGCAGGTGGTTCAGGATCATTAACGTCCCAATTTAGCCCGCATGCTGCACAAATGATTTGGTCGCCATATTGGCGGGATTGGCATTGCGTTGACTTTCTCATTTTTGCTCACCTTTCCATTTTCTGTACCAAGGGGCCATGTAGATGGCTGAACGTGAGATACCGACCTTTTGCGCGGCCGCATAGGCGGTCAGTCCCTTTTCAATGATTAGCTTTCGGGCTCTCGCCATTGCTGCTGATTCACGCGCTGGCATCGTATTTCCCTTCAATCACATCAAGTGCGAACTGTTTTTGCTCGGCAATGGTGGCCAACAAAACCGTTGAACCTTCATCAAGCAAAACCACAAATGCGCGATACGAAATTTCGGCAATCTTGTGACCTTTGTAGCGTCTTCCGACGTGCGTCATGCATACCCCTAGACATTCACTTTCAGGGGCATTGCAGCCGCTTTGAACGAACTTGCATGCTCGTTGTCTCGGCGTAAGCTGGGCAAACGCGTCTTCAAAATATTCCATGATTGACTTTCATTGAACGGCTTGGTTTTCTTGGATGTGGGTGTTGCCAAACATTTCCGGCGTCAGCATGTTGGCAATCAAAAGGGCTTTGATATCTTCGGTGACGTCAGAGGCCAACATAAGCTCAATACCCTGATGGAATTCACCCGTAGGCGTCAATTTGACAAAGCGAATTTCGTTTGTCATACGCAAGGCCTGGCGCTGATGCGGCGTGCATTTGGGAAACGCTCGATGGCATGAATCACAGCATCAATGCTTGACGGTTGCAAATCGCGGTAAGTCAGATTACCGACTTTGACAATAAAAAATTTCATGCTGTTTTCTCCGTGGGTTACTTGATCAAACAATCGAAGTAGGCAAGACCGAGGCCGACAAGCCCTGTGCATAGAAGGCCGAATGTGACGATGTAGGCCACCACTATGAGCAACGTTGGCTCTTTGTTTGTGTGCATGCTGTTTTCTCCGTTTGGTTGTTGATGGCCTAAGTATACGATAAATAATTTATCTATGTCAACACATAAAAACCGACGTCTTTCAGCATGGATTCGGCCTTGCTGACGTACCATGAATAATCAATGTCATCGGGGAATTGTTCAGGCAGATTCATGCATGGCCGCGCACCATAGGAAAGGCTCACTGTATTGCCGTTGCTGGCGTACACAATGGGGCCAGGTGCTTGGGTGCTGTAATACCACCGCACCACTTTGCCCAAATATTCGGGGGTTTGTTGCTCAAAACATGCGGCATAGGCTGTGGCCGCTGATGCCAGCGTGTCACCACGTCGCCATTGGCGTCCATCTTTAACCCAGCCACTCGCCGCCAGCACGCCGACCATGTCGCGCACCAATGCACCTTTGCGCGGCCCTTCGCCCCACATCTTCACGCCGCCACCGTTGACCTTTTGGATGGTCACGAATTTGCGAATGTCACGGCATGCGGCAATGGTGTAAAGCACAGGGACACCCTTTGCCAAGAATTCGGCCGCGGCATCTGCGCAAATCTCGACGTCAGGGTTTTTCTTTTCGACCAATCCGCCCTTGCCGTACTCCCCTTTGCGCTTCACATCATCGGGCGTCTTGATCGCAAAATAATTGTTCACGTCCCGCGCGTAGATCGCTAGGTAATCGTCAGTTTCCATTTCCAAGCCGGTGCGCTTTTCCCATTCGGCAATCAGGGCTTCAGAGATATGCAACTTGTCACGCGGGCAGTTGATCACAATGCCGTCAGTGTTGGCCGAGATAACGGGTATGTCGTAAAGTTCGTGCCATTCAATCAGCATCAAAAGTGACAATTGGCCCGTCACCGTTGTTTGAATCAACATGGTCGGCGCAAACAAAATGCTGTAATGGCTGCCGGTCTTGCCGAAAGTCCCGTTGATCATAATCTTGCCGCCGCCGTCTTCTGTCGTGGCGTCTTCATACTCCACGGTCCCTTCAAAGCCTTCCTTTTTCAGCTTCTTGGCGAGGGCTTTGGCAAGCAAACGGGCGTCTTTAATTTCCCCGAATTCGCTTAAAAATTCCGGCCCCAGCGCCGGTGGGAACTCGCCGGAATTCAGCATTAAATTTGGGTAATAGCTGGCAACGTCCGGCATCCGTATTTGATGCGTGGCGTTGCTGACCGCGACCAACTTTTTCTCTTGAGAGTGCAATCCCCCAATGCCCATTTTGTAGGTCGACTGACCGATGACAATTTCCAGCCCGTCAAGCTGTGGCGGCATAACGATCGTGCCATTGATGCCAAGTTGAAAAACGGACTGTTGCACCAACTCAAGCGCCCGTTGCAATTGGGGCGTCGCATAGGAAATAAACGTCGGCACCTTATACCGAAATTTCAAATTCCAATCAATTTCAGGTTTGAAGATGCGCCGCCCCGTGGCCTGTTCACATCGATGCTTCAACACCGCTTCAGCCATTTGCGCATCGGACTTGCTGCGAAGGTCCAGCCCGTATTTCTTGCCAACGTGTTCCCGCTGGCGGATTTGCGGGGCTAGGGCATCAAACAGGGCTTCAAGGACGCCAAGGTCGTTTTCACAATAACTGTCCACTTCCACAATTTCAGATTCGGTCACATAGTGGCTGGGGTCATAGGGCAAATCGCGCATGGTCTTGTAATGGATGCGACCGGCATATTGCTTTTGGCTCCCAGCCCCCGGTGCGACTTCCATAATGTCGATATGGTCCGACGGCTTCCATTCGGGCAAACCCAATTCCCACGGCTTCGCCTTTTCCACAATGATGCGGTCGTTCAACCATTTCAATTGTTCAGCCGTGTAGCCCGACAGTGCGGCCGCCATCATGGGCACGTCGTAATAATTGCCGTTGAAACTGACCGCGCAAAATGCGTCAAACAACAGGCAGATGCGGGCGGATTCAACTGGCGTGAAGGACTGACCGGCCCGAAGTCTGAAGCTGTAAACCTGTGCGCCCCGTGGCCTGAATTTCAACAACCAGTAGTTTGGGAAACATTCAGTGTCGTAAAAAGCCACGGGGCGGCGGTCTGGGGGCGGTGGGGGCGGTGGTGCTATTTGCATGCAGGAATCCAGCCGAGCAAGTTTTCAAATTTAGCATCACCGGCAATTTCATAAGTGCCAGTTTGAGCGTTCTTCTTAACATAGCATTCGGCATGCGTGCCGTCTTTGCGAATGCCAACGAATTCAAAATCCACAGTGTTTGGCAATTCGCTTAAAGCTCTGATGCGCGTAATGTTCATTTTGTTATCAATACTTTTTGCCGTGTTCACCGCGACGGTTTTCAAGTTTGTGATCAGGTCGATTCGCATTGAATGCCAACTTTTCAGCGATGGCCCCACCGAGGTCAAGATTCAACGCACCGGCCAAATCTGCAATGCGGATAACAGCGTCGGCAAGTTCGACTTCAATCATGGGGCGGTGGGGCAATTTGTCGTCATTCAAATTCTTGCGGTGACCTTCCATGCCTTCAGCGATTTCCGACACCACCAACATGAGTTTTTCACCGACAACGTGCGGGCGTTCGATGATGGGTGCGCCGGTTTCCAAGTCGGTCCACCATCCGGCGGCCACACTAGCGCCATGACAGATTCGCACAAGTTCAACGCCGCATTGCGCGGCCAATTTGTCGTCGTTCAGTTTCATTTTTAATTCCCCAAAAGTAAACCCAGCCCCGAAGGGCCGGGGGTTGCGTTAGGCAATCATCATGCCGTGTTGAACAAGCAATGCGTCAGTCCAACCTTGTGCAATGTAGGCTTCATATGCCACACCGTTGGCCGCTGCCGTCATTTGGCGAACCGGAGCCGCTGGGGGTGCCACAGGTACGACCGGCACATTTGGTGCTGCTGGCGGCATCATTGGTGCCGCTGGCGGGGGCACTTGCAAGAATGCAGGGTTAGGCGTCACAGGAATCGCCGGTGCCACTGGTGGCATCATGGGCGCGTGAGGCATTGCCGGTGCCACTGGTGGCATCATGGGCGCGTGAGGCATGGGAATAGCACCAGCAGGGGGTGTCATGCTGGCACCGGCTGGCAATGCTGATTGACCGAATCCGGCGCTGGCCACATCGGGACCGAAGCTGATTTCTTGACCGTAGGCACGGAAACAAACCATGCTGTGATTCAAATAAATGCCGGGCTGACTGCTGGAACCGTTGCCTTCAACGCTGAATGCGACTTCAGCAAAATAGCCAGCTTTGCAGAAATCTTTTTGCATCACTTGCACGTAGCCGCCACCTTCTTGTTGGTAAACCTTCGGAGCAAAACCGCCCGAAAATTTCAAAATCCAGTGGCCGGGGTAGCCTTCGCGGTCGGCATTCTTACGACCCTTCTTATTTGGAATCTGCGAATCGCCATCTTCAATCTTCCAGGCGAACGCGGGTGATTGCGCAATGTTCGGAAAAGCCTGATTGCCAACGCCCCAAACTTGCTGACCCCAAGCTGTTTGCGCCCAATGCGTTTCGCCTGGGTTCTTAGGGATTGCCAAAGCGAAAAAGTAATTGACACGAGGTTGACCGGCATTAGGGCCATTCTTGATGACCAACGGTTTGCCTTCAGCATCCGTGGTTTGGGGTTCATACAAGCTGCCGTCAACGATGCGGCCAACGGGCGAAGTGATGTTTGTTTTTGCCATGATGTGGATTCCTTATTTTTCAGATGATGTGTTCTCGGCCACAGTGCCTTCGGTGCCTTCGGTGCCTTCGGTGCCTTCGGTGCCTTCGGTGCCTTCGGTGCCTTCGGTGCCTTCGGTGCCTTCGGTGCCTTCGGTGCCTTCGGTGCCTTCGGTGCCTTCGGTGCCTTCGGTGGCTTCGGTGCCTTCGGTGCCTTCGGTGCCTTCGGTGCCTTCGGTGCCTTCGGTGCCTTCGGTGCCTTCGGTGCCTTCGGTGCCTTCGGTGCCTTCGGTGCCTTCGGTGCCTTCGGTGCCTTCGGTGCCTT
>Ga0228701_1000484_pt1 | contig 33246 bp, 53 predicted proteins | sample McNCre117_Aug_MG_2_FD_178017 | JGI IMG/M metagenome (GOLD analysis project Ga0228701, IMG submission 178017) | Freshwater microbial communities from McNutts Creek, Athens, Georgia, United States - 11-17_Aug_MG | ecosystem: Environmental > Aquatic > Freshwater > Creek | place: USA: Georgia... | reverse complement strand
AGTCGTCGCAACCTCGATCTGTTTCCGTTCAAAAGATTCCTTAAGCACGTCCGCCTAGCTCCTTATAGGCCCGCACGATAGGCTCCGCTTCGGTCAGGAACTGGCTACGCAGTCCATCGTTCTGCTTCACGTACCGCATGCCCTTGTTAGATAACCACTGACTAACTTTAATTACTGGCCACAAGAATGGCTTAGGATCGGTAGGTGTGCTGGTTGTTATAGGATCGGGTAGCATCTCAGCCCACAGCATAATCTGTCTGACCACGCCTGGCTCACCGCTGGCCAGCTTGTGCTGATGTGCGGCCACACGTTCTAACCGCTTACCTTGCTCGTCTGTTAGTCCGGCAGATTCCAGCAGCTTGCCTAGATCATCACCGTTGCTCCTAGCTTTGCTTATAATGCCTCCTGCCATTGCGGCGAGGCTGATCACCTCGCCAACGGCTGTAAGCGTTTCTTCCCGCCTTGTATTGAGTTCCTTGACTATCTGTTTGAGTGTTTGCATTTGACCCCTTTCATTAGTGCGCCGATTTTAAATTTAGGCGTTTCACGTCGACGCTTTTCGTGATGACGCCTTGCCCGCTGTTCGTAAGACTTTCTAGCCGATTCGCTCTTGCCTGCCCTAAACCTGATTCCAAGCCTGTCCGATACGTCCAAAGCCTTCTTACTGACCGCCTGCTTGGTTATCTTGAACCGCTTCGCAAGGCTGGTCATAGATTCGGTAGAGCGGTTTAGAACGATCGCTAGGATGCTGTGATCCAGCGTATCGGTCATGTTTTGCATTGCTGGATGCTCTGGAGCCTTGGCCATTAAATACTCAATCACATTGACCGTATTAGTGATCCCGCATGTGCTTACTGTGATCGTTGCATAAGCCTCGTTTACCAAGTCCCGCAGGCTATCGATCATCATGGCCGGGTGAGTGTTTTTCCCCGGCATCTTTTCGATCATTTCTTGATCCATCATAATGAACGGAAATCGCCCCTATCGATGGTCAATGGATGGAAACTACGAACCCTATCAATGGATATCCCCTTAAAGGGGGGATATCCATCAATAGGAGTTCTACCAATTAACGGTGATAGAACATGAATAAGTGGTGATAGGGTTTTTAGCCTCATTTTTGATCCTCATTTAGTACGTATTTTTTAGCCTTTTCAGTGCCCGTATTTTTAATCAGACCCTCTTGCTCCCAAGTCGCCGTCAAGTCGCGGCTTTTTGTATGTCCAACCTTTGATTTATTGCGGATATAGCTTTGCAAATCGCCAGCACTAATTCCTTTTGATATGGCCTTTTTGTAATCCTCAAAATTAACCACAATCTCCGGCCTGCCAGCCGTCTTTCGTTCTGGTTCATCAGCCTCAATCCACGCCAGCCCTACATCGCTGTGACGCAAGTTCACGTGCGGCTGAACAGCATTTTGCGCTATAATGCCTTTAGAATTAAGATTAGACCGCTTGCCTCGCTTGGTTACCTCAAGCCTATAGATACGCTTTCCTTCGGCATCGTCGCCACAAGGCGCAAGAATTAATACGCTTCTTGCCCAATTAGTCAGCTCGCTTGAGCCAAATCCGCTATATGCCTTGTCTGCGCCTTGGTACCCATTGCCTTCTCGTACTGGCTTCGGGGTGTGATGGATTAACATCCACGCAAACCCAGCCGACAGGGATAGCGGATTAAGCATATTGCGCAGGAAAGCACTTGCCGTCTCCTGGCTGGATAGATCGCCTCCAATGAACGCCAGCAAGGGATCGATCCAGACTAGGTCGGGCTTATGCTTCTCGACTAAGCGGCGAACACGATCCACGAACTTCTCCCCGGTCGATGTGCAATCACGCACGATGGTCACGTTTGCCATAACTAACGCTTTCTGCTTTTCGGTTAGATTCATCGCCTTAAACACGCCTTGAATCGATTCGGCCACGTCTCCCTCGTCGTTCTCAGCTTGAATGATTAGCGACTTCAGCCCGTTGCCGTGCGGGTTAATACCGAAGAACGACTCAGCGATTGCCCAGGTGATTGCGGCCTGCATACACAGCACGCTCTTGCCAAGTCCACTGCTGCCAACCCACAACGCTGAGCCGCCACGGCATATCCACCGCTTGCCTAGCAGTTGCGTGATGTCGGCATCCTCCTTGAAATTGACTAACTGCTCCCAGCTATACGGCTCTGGAATATCACCGTAGATCGTGCGCTCCTGCCATTCCATATAAGTCAAAGTCGGTGCGCCACACTCGACTAACTCCTGCTGCAAACCTGTGGCCGTCCTCATCGCCCCTGGCAACCGCGACAACCTGCCAGCGTCTTTGTTTGCTGGATCAGGTTTCGAGTGTTCTAGGTGCTTGTAAATAAAGTCCACACGTTCAGCGAACTCCTTGGCATTGGCTGCCCGAATCTCCACCCAAGCGTGCAGGCTTCGTGATCCGCTCTTAATGATGGACGACGTAGGCAACCCACTGCGCTTAATGATCGCCCACTGTTCAGCCATTGTGCTTTCATCGAACTCAATCAGGCAGTGGCGGTACTTCACGATCGACTCCGCTTTACGATTCTTTCCGTTGTTAGCGTTGATCGACACATAGACGCCTACTGCATCCCCTTGCCACTCCTTCAATCCGTCGCCCTTAAACAGCTCTAGCCATTCCTCACGGCTTCGGGTCTCGCCTGCACCGTCCGGGCGTTCTCGGCCGTCCTTATCCTTAATCGATCGGCAGATATTTATGTAATCACCCACGTCGAAACATGTGGTCAAAAACTTATCTACTGGCCCACTCTCCACGCTGATCGGCATAGGCGGCACCGGCAGATCTTCACGCACGATCGCCCCGTTCTGATAAGTATACTTGGCCTTTGGCTTCCACGCCTCCCTGGCTGGCTTACTAAACGCGGATCTAACAGCACTGACGGCCTCATTCTGCGACAGCCCTACCTTAAACGCCCACTCTTCTGCGTTGGTCGTTGCGTCGAACTCCGTCAGCCCTTGGTCGCGCCACTGGCATGCCAGCTTAAAGAGCTGCGTGTTGCGCTCACCTTCAGCGGCCCCGTTCCGATGGATGGCTTCGATTGCGGGTGGTAGGGGTGCGATCATTTTTTGACCAATCCTTCCAACGCTTTCTTAATCACGTACTCAATCACTGCTTCTTGATCTTTTTTTAACTGCTTCAGTCCAAATGCGTGCAACGCCTTGGCCGTCCGAGCGTCATAGCTTACGTCGACTAGAACTTGCTTCGGTGCAGGGCGTGCTTTACCAAAAGTAATTTTGCCTAGATCCTTCATTTACGTTTTCTCCTCTTTTTGCGTGGCTTCACTTCTTTCCAAATTTCAAAGTCCTTGTCGCAATCCACGGACAACAACATCAACCGCTGATACAGCCACCCGCCCCAGCTCCACCGGGCGATCGTGTGGCTGACCATGTCTCCTAAGTAATAGAACAGGATTGAAAGCAGTTTCATTTTTTGGCCTCCATCGCCTTGGCCTTATAGCCCTCGGCCTGCTTAAGCATTTCGCTCGCCATAAGAACGGCCAGATCAAGCCGAGTACGCACTGCATCGTACTGCTTCTTCAGCAAATTCTTCTTCGCACGTTCGAGCACGGCGAGATGCCAGGTGAGGCGTTTTACGCTCATCGAACACACCACTTTCCGGCTGTATATTTACGGACTTTTAGCAAGTAATCCGTTGAGCAAATATCGAAAAGCCCAGCAAGCTCGCTATTGATTAAAGTGGTAGCCTTTTCTGGCGTAACAGCACGAAGTTGCTCCACTAGCTTGGCCGCAGTAGTTAGATTTACCTTGCTCGACGATATTGCGATTTCAGAGCCAAAGACACTGGCTATTCTTTTAAAACATTTTTGATGGTCATTAATTACTCGCTTGTCCCGTGTCTCGACTCGCCATCCATTTATTGTGCTACCATCTTTTAGCAGTTTTCTTGCTCGGTCTTTTAACTGCTCAATAATTAACGTCAGTCGCTCACATTCTCGCAGAATTAATGACAGCTCAGATTCGTTTATTAAATTAACCTCATCAGTGTTTTGGATTTTTAAGATTGCAAGCATAGCGTCTGATGGATGTTTCATTTGATTTTCCTCTCTCACCACTGCCCCATCCCCCAACGCATGCGATTAGCACGGGCCTCTCGCACACAGTTGGCGTACTCCTCCGGCGTGTAGGTGCAGATAATGCGGGCGGAGAACATGGTCAAGAGATCGGCTAGGCTCACAGCACCGCCTTTGGCAGCGGCCCCGCCAATTTGTAGACGTACTTGTTGCGATCGTATTCCAGCGGATAACCAAAGAAGTCACGCAGCAGATCGATGTCTCGCTGGATCGTCTTGTAGCTACATTCGAGCTTAACGCCCAACCTGGCACAGCTCGGCAGTGTCATATCTCGGCGCAACATTCCAGCGATCACGCCTAGGCGGCGGAACGTAGGGCGTGTATCGCCAAGGCCAGCGGCCCGATTGCGTTTAGATGCGAACGTGGCAGCTTTCGTGCTCACTTTATCACCTCCACCATCGCCACTTTCGGCAGACGCATCGCGTTAAACTGCTTTTCGCTCGAAGCAAACACGTCGATTACCGGCAACTTGCCACCGCTGGCCTTCTTGCTTTTTACTGCCGTGCCAGTATCCACGGCCACCCACTCCCGCTTCGCGCCCATCACGCGAATCTTTGACCACAGTGGAATGATGTCTGGATCAACGGCGCAGTGACGGCCGGCACGCAACCTAGTGCCAGTGCTCGACTGATAGCGACTGCTCCACTCATCCTCGCCCGGCCAGTAGCCAGTGATGCGCACTTTAATTTTCTTTACGTCGATCTTTTTGGCGTCCGGCCGCATGTCGATCATCACGTTCGACGCCTGCGTGGCGGGGAACCCAAAGAACGCCAGAAACGTCAGCACAAGGTTGCAAAGCGCTCTCATAGCCCTGCCCTTATGCGATCAATCAGATCGTTCTCACGACCTTCCGCAGCCGCCAGCGCAGCCTTCGCCTCCGCAAGCTCACGGGCCAGCGATCGCACGCGGTTTAGCAACTGCTCGTGCGTGGATTGTTCGGGTAGGATCTCAATCATTTTGCTTCTACCGTTGGGTTGTATTTTTTCTCGGCCTGCCAGATCACGCAGATGGCCTTAAACACTTCAAAGGCGGCCTCGACTTCCTCTGGACTCCACTCCTTTTCGCTAATCTCACCCGTCACCGGCTCGATATAAACGTTCCGGCACCATGTCGGTTCGTCGAATTGGGCAAAACAGTAGGCTGCTAACTGGTAAAGATCCGTGCTGTAACTATCGGCCTTTGCATTCCCCTTTTTGTCCTTTTTAAATTTGCGGGTTTTAAAATCGATCACCTCAATGCGAGGCATCCTAGAAAAAGGGTCTTTGTCATAGATCTCAGCAATTAAATCCACTCGGCCTGCGTATCCAACCTCCTCATTTACTAATACCTGCTCTGACGAGTGGATTTCGTGAACCTTTGAAAACCACTTCTTAAGATTTTCCCAATGTGGCTCGAATCCTTTGCGAAGATCCGCTGGCCTTTCTCCACCATCTGCAAGGATTTCGCAAAGGCTATGCGTGTATGTTCCCCGCTCTGCCGCTGCCTCAACTTCTTTGCGTGTGTCTAGGACTACCCGTTTAACAAAATCACTCTCAATTTCATTTTCTTCTTTTGGCAGCGAGATTGCCGACAGAATGGCGGTTTCTTGCAGATAATAAATTAGCCCAGGCTTTGCTAGAATGCTCATGCCGTTAGTCACGCTCGGTAAAGCATTCACTTTTCTCGCTTCTCGCAGTGTTCCGTGCACTGGTTCACCTAGGCGGGTGTAGTAGTGCGAGTTTTCGGCCTGCGCCGTGGCAATTAACGCAGCCATTACTGCCAATCCTTAATCAGTCGCATGGTCATAAGGGCCAGCACGACTGCGGTGGTTGGAAACACGATTTGAATTACTAAAGTTAGAATTTCCATGGGGGGTCTTTCTGGCCGAGGTGGGAATTGCCCACCCCGGCCAATGTGGTTAGAACGGTACGGGTGTTCCGTCGGCATCCAGCTCGACTACTGCTGGTTTAGGAGCGCCAGGACGATTACACTTCCTGACAAAATCCTTATCGACTTTGATTTTCGTTGCACCCGCCGGCAGGACGGCCTGCACATTAGCGTAGGTTGAACCATCACGTTCCGCATGTGTCACGAGGATCTGGCACGGCTTACCGATAAGCGTTTCCAGATCCAGATTCTGCGGTGGCGCCTTTTTGGCGTAGGATTTCAGATCTTTGAACAGAGCTGATTTCTCATGCAGGCTTAGTCCGTAACGCCGGCCGATGGTGAACGGCCGCCCGTCCTCCATCTTCTCAGCAATCTGCCACACCAGGCGGATCTGATGCTTCTTACCGTACTGCGTTTCCACCACGCCGAGATCCTCAACGTCGCAGAACACTGCGTCGTGATTCCCTTCCGGGGCTGGCGTGTATGACCCCCCTCTGCTTGCTACTATTGGCATATTTTTATTTTGCTTTCTTGGTTTGGGTTTCTTGGATTTGCTCCGACTACTCGTCGTCGCAAAAATCGTTGTTTCGGTGCGGTTGATTTAGATCTTGAAATTCACGGTCAGCTAAGTGCCAAGCGATCTCGTGCTTGCGGGCCAGTTGCTTAGCTTGGTCGATCTCGCCTCGGTTTAGCGCCTTTACAACCCGCTCGGCTGAATTGCGGCAGGCCATTACTTCAATGTTTTCGATCAGGCGGAATTTCGTCAGATCGGTCATCTAATTAACCCGTATTCTTTGATCATTTTCATGTACGTCTTAACGCAAGTAATGGCGTAGGTTAGTTCCGCGCTGCTTTGTCTCTTATTTAATGCCTTTAAAGCCGACAAAAGGGACTTGTGTAAATTAGGAATCCAAAAAAGTGTAAAGCCCTGTAAGTGAAGGCGACGATTTTGCCCGTAATGCAAAAAGTGAAGCTTTGTATCTGTGTGCAGTTCTAGTTTTTCAGTAGGATATTTGCTTAGCTTTTGTGGTATTTTATTTTTCATCCTTATTTATTTTCTTTTGCCTTAATCAGCCCCGACGGTTGTTGCCGTAGTAGTCGCAGAAGCGCTGAAACTGGTAATCAGAGTCAGCCTTTTCACGTTCATAGACTTCGTTTTCATAGTCAGGCTTTTCGTTGTTAAATTCGGTTGGTTCCTTTAATTCGCTCATTTTTTTTTCTCCTTGATGGCCATGCGGAACGATTGGGCAGTCATCGCCACTGCTTCGGCCGTTAGGCACTTGGTTGTGAAACGCCAGATGCGCCAGCCCAGGTCGGCGGCTGCTCGGTATTTTTCGCAGTCTTTCACCATCCCCATCCCTCGCCCGTGACGACCGCCAAACGGCAGGAACGCCCCACCGTCCAGCTCGATCGCACAGCGGGCGGATTTACAGGCGAAGTCGAAACGCCATTTGCGGGTCGGGTGGAACGTGTGCTCGGCCACCAGCTCCGGGCCGCCAGCTACCTTCCACAACACTAGAAATTTGCTGGCTAATGCGCTCACGATTGCGCCCTCTTCAGCAGGCTTGCAACAACCTCTTGAATGCCGTCTAGGTCATTACGCAATTTGCGATACTTGGTTTGCAGATCGATTAAAGCAGTCGTCTGAGAGAGCTGGGCCGATCCGTAGGATTGCGATATGGAAACGGGCAGAATCCCCTCTGCCTCTAAGTCTCTCACAGTAGCCGCAGACGAATTGAACGTCTCGGCCACGCCGCCTTGGCTTTCAAGTGCGGGGGCACCGTTGTCCTTGGCGTAAATCACAGCAACTCCTTGCGGATAAAATCAACGACCCAAAAAAAGATCGCCGCGCCAATCGTCAGGCCAGTGATTCCGCAACCGATCGCCAGTAGCCAGCCAAGGATTAAAACCGATACCTGAGCAAGATCCCGCATGACTTCCCACGAGATCATTTGCTGGCCTCGTGCTGGGCGTGCCACATACGGCACACGGCGGGGTTAGGGTGATAAACGAACGCTTCGGGGGTCAAATCGTACCCGCCGCGCGAATTTAAATTAAGTTGCTGGTAGTGAGCCTTTTTAGGCCCAGTAATTACCGCCGTGTTACTGTTTCGGCGTAAGTCATTGTAGGGATAAGCATCGGACGGGGTGGGATTTGAACCCACGGATCTATTTCCTTCTTTGATTTGATTGATTATGCTTTGCATGGTTGCTGTGTGTTATTGCTTTAAATTAAGCAAATGTTACCCTTGTAACTATGGCCTATTCCTACATTAAAAAAGGAAATCCGTGGTTTTATATTCGCTTTAAAGATCCCACCGGCAAGTGGCGCACGAAAAGCACCCGCTACCGAATTGATAATACCCTTCACCGCGCCAAGGCAACGGCTGAGGCCGCTCGACTTGGCGTTAATGAAAAACGTAAAGATAGCGGCAGCGATTGGGTTCACGATTTGATTGAAAATCACCCAGTTTCTCCTCTGACAAAAGTGTATTACCGGAATTGCTGGCGTCATCTTGCTCGTTTTATTAGTGAGAAAAAAATAACTCTGCAAGCGTTTTCTCCATCCGATTGTGAAATTTATTTGAAGTGGCGCCAAAGCCTCCCACGCACGTCCGGCGGCAAGGCTGGCAGGAACCAAGCGTGCCAAGATCTGAAGATTCTGAAATGGATTCACAGGCAAGGGCGACTGCTTGGAAAGATGGATTCTGTCGCTCTTCTGGATTACAGAATTAAGAGGGGGCCGATCTTCCGCGTTAAACCCATTTTTTCGGATAATGAAGTTAAAATCACCCGGAAGGCTCTCGCTGTGGAAGGTGTGCCCGAATGGATGAAGGTAAGTTTTGAGATCGCCCTGGCTACGGGCTGTCGCCTTCGTGAGACACAGATCCCGCTCGACTGCGTGGATCTGAAGAATCGCATCCTTACGTTCCCCTGCCCCAAGGGTGGCACGGGCAAATCCTTCAGCATTCCCATTCCGGCCGCAATCGAACCCATGCTCGCCAAGATGAAGGCCGAGGGACGCGAGGTCACCTGTATCGTGCCCCGCACGCGAGCCTCGCTTTGCTGGCGTCGCCTGCTCGATATATGCGGCCTTAAACGTCATTGTTTTCATTCCCTTCGGGTAACCCGCGTGACTCGATTGAGGCTTTCAGGGTGTTCGCAATCTGTAGCCATGAGACTCGTAAACCATTCTTCGACTCTAGTGCATGAACTTTACCAACGGCACTGCGTAGACGATCTCCGCGATGCAGTGAACTTAGGCCAGTCTGCATCAACCTCCACCGATCAAAGTCACTCGGGATTACCTTTCCCGCGAGCAACGGGAATCCAGGCAACGCCTGCATTTGCTTAATCCTTACGTAGCCCAGCCCGTAAGCGGCGCCTAATTGGCGTAGGGAAAGAGCTCGGTTCTCCTGGCGGAGTTTCATTGCACTATCGTTGAGACGCACCGAGCTCATAGAGGTACTATTGCTTATCCTTTTCTTCGAGCTGGGCCTCGATGAGTTGCGTGACTAACTGCGAAAAGGAAAGTCGGCGATCGTCTGCAAGTTTGAATCCGGCTTTTTTTACATCAAGCGGCAAATAGAGATTAGTTTGCTCATTTTCTATCGCTCGTGCCATAGGCGCACAATGTGCGCACAATGTAATGCGTCAACAGATTTCTATTATTTTTTTCTTTGATCTTGCATTGCGCACAACTAGCGCATATTATGCGTCTATGAATAAGCAGAGAACGAACATTTATCTGCCAGCAGACATTAAAAGAAAAGCTTTTGATTTGGCCAATAAGGGTGGTTTATCCCTTTCGGCATATATCACGCAGTTAATTCTGCGGGAATGCGCCATCGCGGAAGGGCGGATCAAAGGCAATCTTGCTATTTTTACCAAGACGAATAAAAAATAACTAGATGCAAACACGGCTCATTGTTTGTTTGTTTTTGGGGTTATGTTCTTTCAGTCACTCTCAAATCAGCGGTGATTCTATGCAAAAGGTGGGTGGCGGTGGCTATTCAGTGCGACTTCCTACAGATGCCCAGATGCAAAGAATGAAGCAACAGAGAGAAACTCCAATCGGTATGACTTCAAAAATGGTCTGGGTTACTCCAGGTAGTGTAGTAGCAAGGCATAAGATCGAAGATGAAATTATACTTGAAATTACATACGTTAAAAAAACCGACGAAGGCGAAGAAGGCACTACTTATCTTGTGGCCAATCATCCAGATGCCTCCCGCATTGCAGTGGGTGAAACAGCAAAGTGCATTGTAGTTGCAGGGCCGATTCGAGACGATTTTCAAGGCAGGCGCCTTTACTATTTTTTCGACAAAAAGGAAGTTACCGAATCTAATTTAATTCAGTTTAAGAATCGCTACGCCGACGTAGAGCTGGAGTGATAATTTTGTAGTAGGGCGTCAGGCGGGAATAGCTGCGACGAGGGCCATACTTGTTTTTGTTGGACGTATCTACCATAACTGCAAACTTCCGCATTTCAGCTCGGCCATTCCTCACCATGGAGTTCAGCATCTTGCTGGCGTGCGACTGTGTGTAGCCCCATATTTTTGCAATTTGAGCGGCACTTTTAAAGTCAGGCGGAACAGCCACAGCCCTTCGCTCGACAAACTCCTCAAGAGCGACCGCCCAATCTTTTACAGCGGATACCGCCATACTCCTCCTACTGGCGACAAGACGTTAACCGTGCACCCCTGCCCCCCTTCTACGTATTCGCCCCAGGCAACTCCGTGCTGCCACCTAGTAACGGATCGCATTCTCCTGGCGTAGTGCATGCTCGGAATATCCGCTAGGCAACCGATCGACCAGCCCACGGGTGCGCCGATGCTGCGGCCAGCCGTCCGATCCACGCGGTGCAGATGCCCCATGACGACAGGTTTGCGTAGCATTTCAACGTGGTCGCGTACCGCGCTGGACTCTGAATACATAAATCCGTGGCCGAATGCCGTCCCGCCCAGGTCGTGCCAGCCTGTTTCAATGTCGTAAGGCACATACTTCGCCTTTAGATCCTTGCACATGTTATAGATCTCCGATTTAGCCGACGTGCAACAGTGCGCCACGATTGCACTAGGAGAGTATTGTAGAGCCGTTAGGCGGTGTTCATGGTTTCCCTCAAAGATGTAACGTGGCGCAAGTTCTCGAACAAAATTAACCCCTGCATCAAAGTCCTCGCGGATAGACGAACTGCGTTCGGGAGAATCTGGATCTTTCCTTGCGCTACCCATCAGCCCGGAGAGATCAACAAAATCGCCAAGGTGTAGAGTGGTATCTGGATTCCATCGTCGTTTCATTTCTAGAGCAGCCTTGCACGCGGCCGCGTTCGCTAGGTGTCCGTGGCTACAGCTCACGGCCAACCACCGCTTCCACTTGCGGATGACTTTCATTTCTTATCAGCGGCCGACGGGAATCCTTCCAGCACGGCTAAGATTTGACGGCAACTTTCCCGCGATTGTGCTGCCACCACGCTCTCGTCGCTCGCCCCGATCAGCGCTATCTCGGCTATGACGGATAGCTGCATCTTTAGGGTGTGCACGTAGGTACATAGATCTAGCACTTCCTCCCACGCATCTTTCCACACGGGCCTACGCCAAAGCGCTCCACCGTGTTCCTCTTGTCCCTTGCGGTACTTAGCGTCCAGATCCTTGGTTAAATCGCGTACAATGCCAGCCAGATGCTTCTCGTGTTCTGGCGTCACCGCGAACTCCACGGCCTGTTGCTGACTAGGCTTGTGGCTTTGCTCTTTTTGCGGATGTCCTTGGCCACTACTTGTTCCACACCCTCGCGTGGAATGTCACGCCAGCTCTTGTAGTCGCTGCTTTGCAAGTGACCTGTTTCCCAGCTAATGCCGATCAAGTGGAATGTAATTCCCACGTGCTCGCCAAGGCGGAAAGCCGTCTCGTTGTCCCAGTCTGCGATCCACAGATCCGCGTTTTTGCCAGATTGCTTTAACGGCACCCAGTCGAACGCCAGCCCATAGTTATGATAACTTTCCCCTGGCTTGGCCTTAGTCACGATCTTGCTACTGCCATCCGTCCTGCCTTTCGCATAAAGCGCGGCCTGCTCCTCCATCGTTCGCCTTCCGCAGTAGATCAGCGGCTCGATTCGGCTCGTGACCATCTCATTTACCCATCCCCTCACCTGCTTTTGAAAGCTGGCGTCTAGTGAATCAATCGCCCGCAAGGTGCGGGAGCTGGCCTCAGAGAGGCTGGTCACTGCCTCGCTCGCTCTCTTTCAGTTTCTGCCAAGCTGTCAGATAACGCCTTGAGCGATTCCGCAAACAAATCTCTGTAAGCTTGTGGGCAGGGTGGATTTGTTCGTTCCGCTTTGTCCCAGGCGTAGATGAAGTACGAGATGCTGTCCGGGCTTGGCGGCGGGCCGTCCTGCGTTTGGGACGTGGTCGCACAGGATGCCAGTGCCAGGCTAAGAATCAGTAGGAGGGCGATGCGTCCACCACGCATTGATGTCTCTCTGTCTTTTGCGGCGTTCAAGTTCGATCGCTTCAAAGTTACGCTGAAGCGGTGATTTGCGTTTTAAGAACCAGAGCACGATCCCGATTATCCCGCCCAACGCCGTTAATATTCCGGCGATCATGAGTGGTTATTTTTTTGAAAATTTAGAAAGGAAATCGACGATCTTTTGGAGCGTGCGTTCTGGCTCATCGCCAGGGATAAACGTGGCCACGGCAGCAACGGCCGCCAAGAGTGCGGTAACTGCGCCAAGGGCGCCAAGCCAGTCAATTTTAAGTAGTGCGGGAATGATTGTTTCCATGCCCCTACCGGGGTGTCAAAACGACAGGCGGCGTTTAAGCAGTTCCCAAATCGTGCTGAATACTGCCCCAGATACTAGCGCCACTAGCCACAGTTTTGTTTTAATCGTATGGGCGTCGCGTTCCATGTTGGTTAGGCGGCCGTGGTACTCGCCGAGACTGGCCTGCGAGCGTTCTAGTAAATCTAAAATTACCGACTGTCGGGTTTCTATTCTTGCGACAGAAATTCTTACCTCTGACAACCGCTCTGAAAGTTCAGCGACTTGGTCGGTGCTCATAGGGTGGCGTTCTCAGCTCCATCCGCGATACGCACCCACTCGTTACCCTGGGCATCAGTCCAGCGAACAATAAATCCCTCTGCCTCTAAAAAGCGCAGGCTGGCAGTAAATTCACGCCAGCCAGGCGTGTTGCGATCGTCGGGCGCAGTCATTCATTTTACTCGTACCGAATTGCATCCACTTCTTCATTTGTGGTGCAATTTAAAGCCATTGCCTTACAAGCTAAATATTTGTTACGGCACTCATTAATCCATCCCAAGATCTGCAACTTCTTTTGTTCATCATAGATGCCATTGGCACAATTACGCTCGTCGGTTTCAGTAACTTTAGTACGGATAAGTTTAGTAGTCAGTTCTCCCCATATTTGCTTTCGCTCCGCAATAGCTTCTCCTAATGTTCTTGTATCTTGCCTAGAAATTAACTCTCCAAGATGATTATATTTTTCAAATGATGGCATAATTATTGTCCTAAATGAAAGCCAAGCGCACAGTTGTTATATGGATAAATATTTTGCGGAGAAGAGGTTAAATCAGTTGCTAAATGAACAGCATTGCCTGGGTATAATTGAGGCCAACATGGAATACCGAATGCTAGAATAGCAGATGCGTACCCATAAAACTGACCTACCAGCGCTTGAGAGCGCTCATTAAAACTACGAAGAGTAAAATCAGAATTGCCTGCACCATTTGCAGTATACGTTTTAACAACCAAAAGGCTTAATCCAACTGGAAGAATCCAAGAAGATGAAAAAGATACGCTTTTAACACCAGTAGATGCGGTAGATATTCCAGATATGTAAGAATTTGTTATTTGAGTTGTTGGCTGAAGAAAGTTTGAATGAGATTGATATGCTGAGATTTCTAGTGTTGGCGTATTTGTTTGAGTTGCTGCCGTAACAACTTCATAACTTACTGTTGAAATTATTTTGGATGTGTTTGTCCAAAATGGCAAAACATACGCATAATAAGAGTTTAAGTTTATAGTTCCATCTAAGCTTCCATACCCAATAACTGGCGGAATAAGCTGTGGAGATTGAACTGATATATTCCCAAAAATCTTGTTACCAGCTTTAGTCAGCATCGCCTAATCCTTAACTTGTTTGACTTACTCTGGCCGTTCCTGCCGTGGCGAATACTGCTGTATGAGCCAGCGTAACTTGACCCGCTGGGCATTCCCAATAATCGCCAGCGGATAGACGCACTTGGTAAGCCACGGTTGTGCAGGTGCCTCCAGGGGATATGTGCAAATTGCCAGCTCCTTCATTAAACACTGTTAGGACTTCCCTGCCAGAATCTGCTGAGACAAGAGAAGTAGATGCGGTTGTGCTGGTAAAATTACTGTTAGCTACAGTTGTGCCTTGAGCCGGTGTAAATGTAACTACTGTATTGGCAATTGTAACGCCGTGAGTCACACAAGAGCCAATGGTGACGCTGTTGCCAATGGTGACGGACGAGATGCTGATGGGAACCGTCCCGCTAATGCTTGCCGTAACCGATCCTATTTGCGCCGTGCCTGCGACCAAAGCAGGCAGCGAGCTAACCGTGACGGTGGTGGATGTAAGCGAGACGGGCTGAGTCGCTTGCCAGAATGTTCCAGATACAGGCACTGTTCCACTAATAGATGCAGTTACAGAGCCAATGCGGTTTGTACCCGAAGGAAGAGCAGAGCCGATGGTGACTGTGCCAGAGACGGGCAGCGGATTTGCTGAATTTACAGTGCCTGTTTCACTTGCAACTACAACAGGAACAGCATCTCCAATATCTGTTACTCCATCAGCACATTGAATGATTGGAATACGTTTAGCAGTTCCATTTGCATGGTCATATCCGTAAATATTTGCAGTCACAGTGCCGCTAACTGGAAAATCTCTTTCTAATCCAAACGTATTCCCATCCCCATCTCTCAACGCCTCCACGGTTGAGAGACTTCCTTGGATAACATTTGCGTCTACCGTTCCATAGATGACTTGCGTAGCTGGAAAATTGCTAATTGTTACGGCTGCTCCGACTGTCACAGTAACGTTTTCCAGCGCATTTAAGCTGTTGGAATCTAGCGCAACTGTAACGACGTTGGCCACGGTCACAGTGCTAGAGAGCGCCCCTGAGATAACGGGTGTACTTAATGTTACGACGGTGGGCGTTTCGGTGATCTGCAGGTAAATATCGCTCATATTACTGTTATCCTTGGACTTAATGTCACAGCGCCTTCCAATAGCCTAGTTGCAATCCCAGCGGTAGTTACTTGTATTAGGTCATACTTTGCCCCGGCTGTCGGTACGAGCAGGCTTGCGGCCGATGTGACGGAAAGGCGGAGCTGGCCACCGGCCGCTGATACCACGCTTGTCGCAATCTGCGTGACTACCGTTCCCCCAGGCATTTGGCGGATCTGAGCTGTGAACGTGCGACCCGTAAGGCTAATTGCCCCTTGAGTGGCAGTAGTTATGAATAGATCGCGAGTCCAATCCGTACCCTGTTCAATGGTAATGTTGTAAGAAGCGGCCATGTGGATCTCGGATAGGCCAATGTCAAAGATCGCGATTGTTCTTAATAAACCACCGAGTGCTAATGTTTAAATTGCCAGACACACCCGCAACGTTCCAGGAAGTCCCAGCAGGTATGCTTTTCCCGTCTACGCTGAGCGATGTGGTTGTAGGGTGTGTCGACGGTTGATTTGAGTCTTTTGGAGCTAACCCCTGCCAGTTTACGGTTGCTGGGGTTCCGCCAAAAATAAGCATAGGCCATATTGTCTTTGTTTCTGGATCATAATGGGTGCCGTACTGAGGCGTGGACGATGACGGCTGTATGGTGAGAGTACGCGAGAATGCGAATGTAACTGTGTAGGATGCGTAAAAGTAGCGTGTATTGTCTTTAACTCTGGAAGTTATGTTAATCGCCGATGTTTGGCTGGACGCATTAAAGGATGTAATCGGAGGGTCACCCAATCCGGTAGTCCCTATTAACGCCCCCGTGCGCCTATAGCTGGCATCAAAATACACTGCTGCGGTATTTGATTGTACGCATGGATTGTGGCGTTGTTTCATTAGCCAGTCCTCTGGGATCCTACCGTATTGAAAAGGGTCAGTGTTAAAGGTTGAGCTTGTTATAAGCGTGGTTGTGCCGTTGCTGTTGTATTTTGGAGTTTTATTTTCGCGACCAGTGCTGACCGATCCAACTTTGGAAATACTTGAGAATGTTGTAATTTCCCTGATTCCAAGTCCATCTGGAGCGGTCTGATACGAACCAGACAACGTCACGTCGCAATCCCAGACACTTTGATATAACCAGTTGAAATATTTATCGATCGGTACGGATACGCTACGTCTGGCAGCCCAGAATGTTGCAAGCTCTGGATTTTGAGCAAGCCAGCTTGGATTTATGGCAGGCTGCCCATACCTAAAGCATGGGCTAAGGTGTCCAATGTCTGTCAGCATAACACTCCATCCACATGCGCTCTGGTCAGTCGGTCATGTTCAGATATGAATGCAACCCAATCTGGATGTATGTCGCCGTTTTGATGCACGAATTTTGCAACACACCACGGTTCTGGGCGTAATGCCTTTGGAGAAACGCGAGTTGAGAATCCGTAGATAGATGCGTACATAACGTAGCGCGGGTCACAACCAGACAAGAGCAGATCATGCATTAACAAACCGCATGATCCAAATCCGTGGTTTGTGTAAAAAACACGCCATCCACCCTGAGTCCTATAAAGCCTGGGAGCCGGATCGGGCGGGTCTTTCTGGTCAAAATCTCCAATAGGCAGCCCGTCATTTACAAGGCTTTGGATGGGTTGCCCGGACGATATGCGCCGCGTTTCAAGCCTCATGCGTAGTACGCATTTACATATTCTTGAGTCAATGCCAGAGCTGGATATCCAGAATAACAGAAAAGCGGAGTCATAATGTCTGTGGTTACGTTTTGAATGATTTTGTAATTGTTGCTTCCATCATATTCTGGGACATAAAGCCCTAGAGAAATTCTAGAAAATGATTGTTTCCCGCCTGTTACCTCTGTCCGTAAAAATTCTTTGCTAGAATCTTGAGTCTTAATGGTAAGAGCTTGAATTGAAAGATCAGATATGGATGCTTCAAGATAGATGCGTGCCGCGTTTTGAAACGTAACCCACTTTTTAGTGTTATCTGTTTTAACTTTATTATCACCCACAAGCCCTTCATTTGCCCAAAATTCGTATGTAAATCCCTGTTTTTTGCGCACTTTTAATTTGAATGGATGTTCTATAGGGGAAGAAACACCGCCAGCGCTTGCGCGTATTGAAAGAGTTGTCCCAGACGTGCTTCTTTGAACGTCATATCCAACACCTGGCTGAATCCTAGATTGATCTACCGCCTCTCGCAGCTTATTAAGTTTATCTACGAATTGCCTGACGTCAGGATTACGGGCTACCTCAAACGGCCCGCACTGGAAGCTGTCGGGTTTATCGCTGGCCATAGCGGCCTAACTAATCCGTGCTTGAATGGTAATTGGCACTTGAGCCAGAATCGTTGTATCCGTTCCGCTCTTTTCTTCAATTTGCAGGTAGGCAGAGGCTGACGTATTTCCGTTCAAGATAGATGTGACTGATGCGCTAGATAGATCGATCTGCTTTTTGTAATATACGGACGAGGCAGCCGCATCAATCGTAACGTCTGGCACAGATGTGTATCCCGTACCACCAGTAGTGATTGAAATGCTTGTAATAGATCCGTTGCTTATTGTCGCTTGTGCGGCGGCCCCAGATCCTCCGCCACCCGTAAACGTAATGGCTGGAGCTACAAGATACCCAGCGCCCTTGCACGTAACGGTAAAAGAAGAAATTTGGCCTCCGAGATTTGGTTTTGTTACAACTACTCCAGGCACGCTAGTATATCCACGCCCGGGGTTTACAACGCTAAAGCTTTGGCTTGTCCCAGATTTTACAAAGTTTACAACTGCCGTTGCGCCGCCAGCAGGAGCGGCAGATACCGTGCAGGCGAAAGTTCCGTCAGAATATCCAACGCCAGGCGTAACAACGGCCACCGTTCTAATCCCATCCCCGCTGTTGGGTGCGCTAATAGTGATGGATGGCGTGCTGGTATATCCATATCCGGCAGATACCAATGAAAGCGAAATTGTGCCATCGCCATTCAGACCAGCAGAGACAACGGCTGGCGTGGCGCCAGGTGCTGTTGCAACATAGTTTAACGAATCAATAGTGATGGCTGGCGTAGTAGTCCAATAGCCAGAACCCGCGCATGTGACGGTAATTTGGCTTATCTTTTTATATGCGACTAATGTTACACTGCTTGCAAAGCTTGTTCCATAACCTGCACAGACTACTGCCCCAGGAACAAGATACCCAGTATTGGATGCAGTAAGAAGCATTGAGCAAGTAACTGCTGCCCTAGATGATGAGGCTGAAGATGTGATATTAACTGCGATTGATGATCCTGAAGAAAAGTCTCCGCTTGTTTGTTGAATTGTTGCTCCAATCAGTTTTTTGTATGGAAGAAGAGGATAGACGTATGTTTTACTTTCAATGGATTTTTTTTCTCCATTTATATAGGTCACATCACCCCACATTCCGATTGAGCTAATAGAAATTGATCCGCCTACTGTAGTGTAAGCGCCAAGTCCGTTGGGTGCATACAGTTTAGTGTCGTAATAAAGATTTAGAGTATTTGAGGTTACTGATCTGACGTAAGCGTATCCGCTAAGACTGTCTAATCCTAATTTATTAGCCGTATCTCCATAATTATTGGTAAATTGTGTTTCAGTTCCCAAGTATAAATTATGCAAATATACCCATGTGTTTTCAGATATTGCGGAGGCATTGGATACTTTAATATCTATTGAATGCCCGAATCCGTTTTGAAGATAGCTCAAAGTGGTAATGCTTCCACCGGCAGTTATTGTAGAGGCGGCTCCGTTAATTAAAGCCCAGACTGATACACTTGGGACTGATGTGATTGTTGTTGGCGTAGCAAAACTCATTAAAGAGAAGTCTGGAACAACAAACACATATGGGTTTGCAAAATATCCAGATCCAGAAGATATGACAGTTGTTGATACTATGTTACCATTTGCATTTATTTCGCATGTTGCTTTTGCGCGACGAAGAGAATTGTAGCCATTATTATCAAATCCCAGATTGTTCCATACGCCATCAGTTATTCCTTGACCCTCACCGTTTCCTATTGTCAGGACGCTTGCTGGATAGGAAAATGAGATTGTTGGAGCGGTTTCGTAAAGATTACCTGCATCAATAATATCGATTGAATCAACGCCAAGACCTCTTTTGCCATCAGTATAAGCATCATCATTTTCAATCGTATTTACTGATATTCTGCGCATTCTTGCCGTAAGTCTTGCGTTCGAGAATGTTGAAAAAACAGGAGTTACGGTAACTACGCTTGGACTGTTCAGACTAGCCGTTACTGTAGCTGTAATTGATCCAAGCATAGACGCAAGGCCGGTGGCCGTAACCGGGCTTGTGATCCCTACTGTGGCCGCGCCAGTAGCCGAAAGCGTTACGACGGAAAGGGTAAGTGCGGACGCAACGCTAGACGATCCCAGCGCTCCGATCCGCACGTTCACGGCGCTGGCTGCGGATGTGTATTGAGCCATCACGCCAGTAGTCCTCGTAAGCAATTCCAGCTCTAGGGTTGGCTTGTCTCCCTGATATAAGCTGGGCGTAGCTGCAATCTGCGTGCTGGATGATCCTGTGATCAGCTTATTGTTGTCTAAATCTACGTAAAGGTGAGGCATAGGATTTTAGCTTACTGAGGTGTCAAAAGATCAAGATCCGTAGAGGTACGTGTCCCAACCACCCTCCCCGCTCATCTCGTACTCTTCAGTGACTGTGTAGGCTCCACTCGCGCCCCTTGCGGATACATTGATCAGCAAAAATGTTGCGCCATTGGGAGTTCCTGGCACAGCGCCTCCTGGCGAGGATATCTTGCCTACTTGTTTTCCTGAAGGCGGCGAAGATGCTTGGTAGGTTTTTCGCACCACCATAGAAGGCACGTAGTATGATTCTACGCCTTTCGCAAGATACCCATATAGACTTCTGCATCTGCCAATATCCCCAGAAACAAGGGAATCGGAAATATCGTCAAATGTTTTGCCAGGCGTTTGAACTGTATCCTTAATTAACTTTATATCTTCAGGCTTAATAAATCCGCCCGTAGAGATTTGCGATCCGCCAAAGTTGGGATGCGCTTCTATTGGTACAGTGCGAACGGCAGAAACATATTCATAGGATGTTCCAGTGTTTAAAGCAGAGCCTTGCCCCGTAAAGCCTGTGCCTCCTGAAGCAGTTAAATCTGTCTCAATTTGATACTGCGTACGGATTTGCCCGGCTTCTGATTTTGTGACAGACCTGGATCTTATGGTACCGTTAATGCCTGACGGTTGAGGAGCTTCCTCAGTTCCAACATAAGTAATTGTAATTGTCTGTTTGCCGTCTTTATCAACAGAAGTCGTGCGGCCCGGCTGTTCGTAATATGCCATTATTGTGCTCCTTGTGATGCGCCGAATCCTGGTATGCCGTCAACAATCTCGGCTTTTACTTTGAATTTTCCAGACGCTAATCCGCCGTAAATGTCTTTTGTATAATCCTGTCCGCCGATTCGTGCGAATTGGCCGCCACCTCCAACTTTCTGCAATGCGTCCGCAAGAATGGTGAGTTTGTTGTCGCCCTTTAAAGGTGCAGCTATCGCATCCATGTTAGGCATCGCCCTGTTTCCTGGGTTTGCCGATATTGCCATCCGTTGATCAAATTCCTGCCCACCTCTTTGGAATGCGTCGATCATCTTCTGTGGCCCGTTCATTAGTTCCTTTACGTTCCCTGCCAGTAGGTCAGCAATCTGGCCGCCGAATTCGTAAGCTACTGCTTGAAGTTGAGCAAACAGTCGCAACATAGGCGTGCCAAACTTGGCGGCAATATCTCCAAACAGATCCGTGATATTGTTTTTAATCCGAATAAACTCATCCTCTAACCCCTTAAGCGCACCTGCTGTCTCTGTGGAGAAAGAACGCATGCTGTCTGCTTCTTCACGTATGGATTCAGCACCCTGCCCCAAAAAGGCAAGCATACCAGGGCCTCCACGGCTCATTAGGTCTTTTGCTAATGCAAAATCCTTTCCAGCCAATGCGCCGCTATGAAGTGCGTCGGCAAATTTCATTAGCTTTTCAGTAGGAGTCATTGTTACAAGTTCGCTACCAGATATTCCTACTGCCTTAAATTCTTCACGCATTTTTGCTGCCTCTTCCCCTGTTCCATTAAATGCTTTTTGAGCGTTGGCCTCCATAAGTTGCATTGCTCTTGCGAGTGTTTCCATATCCACTCCAGACAACTCTGCTGCGTTTGCCATTCTCTGCAGCTCATCGGATGGAATTCCAAATCTCTTAGCTACGTCGACAAGGCGAGACGCCTTACTAATAGCCCCCTCAAATCCAGCCGCTAGGCGTTCCAAACCAAACACGCCTGCAAGGCCAGCCATCAATTCATGCTTAAATCGTGCCGCAGAGTTTTGTAGCCTGGCAAATCCAGTCTCAAATGCCGTCGTCTCAAGTCCTACCGATACTTTTACTTCACTCATTTAAACCCCGCGACTTTGGAAGAATGCTTAATGGCTATATCGATCTCTTTCACAATCTTGTACTTGGCTATGTCAAGAGCGTGCTGACCTTGGCTTGGCGACAATACTTTCGACACCCACGGAACCATGTTTGTGAAGGTAATGCGCGGATCTTTTTTTCGCATGCTTTGATCGTTGACCATGCCGCCAGCTCGTTTCCCAGCGTGTCTAGTTACCCACTGTGGTATGCCCCTAGATCCACCCAAAATCTTGGCGCATGCAGCCCAACCTCCCTTGGCTATGCCTGACTTTTTCCATACGTTCTGCTTGTAGGATGTTAAATCGGATTCTGAAACCACGCCTCGCGGCCGCTCCTGATGCCTGCCCACGTCCTTTGTCTGACGTTTGGAGTTTGCGTTCTTAACATTCCCACGCCCCGGCGTTCTCATCGTTTGATGAAAAGCTTTCATCTGACTTTTTGTCATATAAGTATCGGTATCAGTAATCCAAACCGTGCCGTCTTTGCGTGTTAATACTAAGCGTTTATTTGTTCCGCCCATAACCTCTTTGAAATAAGCCATACTTTGTGAATTAAGGCTCACAAAAATATAGTTTAGATCCCTAGCGATTGCCCTCATGCCTTGCAGTCTGCCCTGCTCATCTCCAAACGGCTGTGTCTGATAAGCAAGATTTACGCAGATTAGACGAGTTGCTTTTTTTAAGGCTTCTGAAACGTTTTTTCCTTTCAGCGCCATCCATTGTTTAAGTGCTTGCTGAAGTCGAGAATCGTCCACCCGCATGTAGACGGGCTGCAATCTCATTTTTGCCCTGCCTTTACCCGATCAATTACAAGCTGTTCCTCCGGGCTAACAAGATCGATATCAGACCCCCTCTGTTTTGCGCACGCAATGTAGTACCAATGGGCTAATCCTATCGGCATATTCCACGATCTGGTTTCGCCAAATCCGTGGCGAACAAGCCAAGCGACAAGATCTAGCGCCATGGGTAGCGGGCATTTTGGCGCCTCTTTTTTGTCAGTCTTATCGGCTGTCCAAAGCATTGGAACTGCATTGTAGTCGTTAAAATAGGCTACAAGTTTTTTAGATTCTTTCTCTAATCGCTCTCCTATTAAAAAGGTGTTTCGCAGAATTGTGAAAGCGTCTGCTTTAAGGTTGAATGTTGGCCACTCATTTGAACAAATCGCCACAGCGGAATGGAGATCAGCCAGAGTAAGTTTTCCCTGGCCTAGCCAGATTGGCGATTGAATGGCCTCAAGAAGTAGAGCGTGCCAAAGCGAAAAAGGCTTTAGTCTTTTTCCGAGTACGTGGTGATCCAGATTAAGAACACTCTCAGCAAACTTTAAATCTAGGGACATGAGATATGCCCCAGCGTATCAATCGTTTTAAACCGCGTAATCGTATGCAGTGCCGCGAACTGAGATTTTTTTAACGTCTCCAGCGGTGCGCTTTGTTTCTGTGCTGGTTACTAGGAAGGTTTTTCCCTTGTAGGTTACAGATGTGCTTGCAGAAAAGCCGTCATCAATGCCCTCAATACTGATATCCAGTTTTTTGTTGTATGCTTCCGCAACTACTGGAGCTGTGTTTGCAGTTCCTGACTCAACAATGGATGTATCTACTGAGCCGCTAATAGATACGTTTGTTAAAGCCAACCCATTTACTGTTCCTGAGAATGCCATACTATGAAATGGTTGTCAGTTGCGTAGTGTTAGTTGTTAGCCTATTTGGCTCAACAGGGCTTTCCCTGTATTCGTACGATGTGATTCTGGCGGTAGTTCCCATTGACCCGGTAAAAAGCGTCGGCAAAGATGCGCTACCAACGGTTTCTATGGTTGCCTCCCCCCTTGCGTACTTCTGAAAAACAGTAACAACAGCGCCAGTTGCCCCAACGATTGGAGCAAGTTCATTGGTCGTTACTACTGATTCGGTGACGTTAGCGCTTGCGGTTGTTCCGTAGGTGTATGCCATACGCGGGAATATTCCGTGTCAATTAACGTGTCACAAAAAAGAATGCTGAAACCGTGTCGCCCATGGCTTGTTCGTTGCCAGAGCTTTTTTCGTCGGCAATATAAGAGCCATAAACCGTCATTCCAGAAGTAATTGCGGAGCAGATGGCCGAGTTGTTTCTAAGTCTTTCGCAAGTCCAAAGGTAGAAGGCTGAATGGCTGACCGTAGTTCCAGTTTCCTGCATAGGCGTAATCACGGTCGCATCGATTCTTATCTTTCTATCCGCGCCAGGATTGCCGTCGGATATCGGCTCTGCCGATTCAGCATGAATAATCAGAGCTGGTACCTGTAGATCGTCGATCCGATGCCCCGCTTGAATGTTTAGGCCGCTAGGCTTGGACGGGCTGACGGTGGTTAAGTAGCTCGTTAGGGCATTTTCAAAGTCTAGGCGTAAGCTCATCTCACATCCTCTGGGCTGTTCAACGTAAGGCTAGTGGTGCCGCTATCTCTGTTAATTCCAGATACCCTCTTGCGAACTCCAGCAACTGTTATGACGCTCATTAGGCTAGGCGTGGTAACGCCTGCGCTTACATAGACGAATTCACTGCCTTGTGGATCAACCATGCCGCCGTATCCAAGCTGGCTCGTTTGTTCGTTTGCAGCATAAAAGCCTGTGACAATTACCCCGCCAATAGAGGCGGTAACGGGTGCGGCTGCAATCGCGTCAGAAAGGCCGCTGGTCATAAGTTGTTCCAGCTCGGTCACGATGTCTCCTTTATGTCAAAGCTAGCTTTTCTCTTATCCGACGGAGTCGTTCTGCTGGCGGAAAAACGCCGCAAGGGTGATAGAGAAAGTCACCCGGCTGCCAGTGCGATCCAGGCGTTCCCTCTTGCCCATTGGGATGCGTCCATTCGCAAGAGTTAAAGGAGCGTAGCGGAGCAATCGTTACAAGATCTCCCATTTCCTTAGCCAAAATCGCCAGCCAAAATTGCCAACCGCCTGGCAATGGCGACCAGATCTCTGGGTTTGCAGTAATTCCATTAAGCAGCCAACGGGTGCGAAATGTATTTTTCCAAATTAGACTTCCGCAGTTAATTTTATTCCACTCAATAATCCCCTCTTCGCACACGGTGACGTGCGGCCCAAGGCAAGCCAGATCGTGAAAAGGTCGATCCATATCGGTGATGACTGTGTCTGCATCCAACGTCCAAATGATGTCGTAATTTGCTTCTAGTAAATTTGCCAAGCGGTTCGTAGAAACGGCAGCCTCGTGGTATGGCAAGTTGTCTGCGATCAAACTGTATCCGTGGCGTAGGCAGTAGTCGGCCTTATTGGCAATCGTTAGCCGAGCCAGCTCGCTAATGTTCTTAGATACGCTTGTAAATACAGCGGCTTTCACGCGGCCTCTTTTAGCAAGGCGTAGGCAGCAAGATTGCCGCCTGTGCCTTTGTTATTTTGAAGCGCATCTGGCCCTAACCCCTCCTGGCGAATCTTCATTCCGTTTTTTCGATTTAGATCTGATGTGTAGCAAACCAATGTAGCCACTCCTGCTTTACGTAGCTCCGTGGTGATCATGTAGTCATCAGCTAAAAAGCGAGCGCGAGCTACGGGACTTAACCCGGCAAAATCATTGGCTGCAACGGCAGGCCATAGATCGGCTCTCGGCATGTCCGAGCGTCGACACATAACGCCGCCAAACCCTTCCAAAATCTCAGCGTACCCGCCGTGATCTATTGCTTCTGCGTAGCCATTATTGCCTGTCATAAAAAATCCGCAGACTCCGAGCGCCGTTTTTGGTCTGTTGTATAGTTCTTCAGCGAGGGTCTGCAAAAGTCGCGGGCTGTAGAGAATGTCGTCATCCAGCCAGCAAATCATATCGTCGGGATCGCCGCCGACTTCCAGCGGGCCGATAAACTTTGTCGCAGGGCCGTAATCCTTTGTGCGGTGAATTTGTAATTTACCAGAATCAGCCAGCTCTTGTATCTCTTTTGGAATACTCCCAAAGCGTTCCCCTGTTCGCGCAAGTTTTTCAGGAACGGATAGAATGATCTGGTCTGCTGAACGTGATTGTTTAAGCAGGCTTTTTATTGTCGGAAGAATTGTGCCAATACGTTTTGGCGTTGTAGTTAAGCCAACGATGACGCGACCTGCGCGATCAATAGGATCTGGCAGTCTTTCCGCACCTTGTGGAACAATGCCGTTTTCAATCAAATCCAGATCCCAGCGTAGTCCGGGCATTTGCACGTTCTTTGCGGTAACGGTAAGCAAAATATCTCCAGCCGCTGCTCCAATCGCTTCATCGGCTGAGTGAACGATGCGATGGCGATCCGCCTGCTTGTTCCCGCGTTGCGTTATCAGCATGTGCTGAATTGCCGCAGGATCGTCTGCCGTATCTGTATACAGAGCTAGTGATCGTAAACACTCTTCAGGCTCTCCAGCGTGTAGCACAGTAATTCTACCCCAAGCTGTTCTGAAACCTTCCCTTACCATAACATCAGCATCTAGGTTTTGTTTGTTTGCCCGCAAACATTGCGCCATGAACTGCCGAGGCAAATGTTTGTACCAACGATTCTCCTGATTCCAATCCGTTGTGTGAGGCATTGAATCAACCATTTTTAAAATGTGATAAGCGGAGACAAAATCTTCGTGATCCATTCTATCTGCCGCCAGCAATCCGTGCGCCTCACGGCGTAGTGGGCAGAGCGTAATGGCTTTGCCTATGTGCTCTAATCGCTTTGCACGATCGGAAAGCATCATGGAGGCTTGGGTGTGGAGCTGGTAACGCTCGGCTGGGCCGAGATCTGCGTGTTCCAACGCCAACAGGCAAGGCCCGATAGCTTGCTGATATTCGTTTTTTAGAAAGTGCTCTTGCGCTAGGTAGTACCACTCCATGCCGATGCCGTTAATACGGCTTGCAATGATCCGTTTGTTCCGTTCTGCGCTGGATATCTTTGGCCCGTTAGGGGCATGCAGAATTTTAAGGTGCTCCGCTACTGCAATCTTTGCGTTTTTTGCTGGGGTTACTCGTTCGTGGATCTGTCGCTCCCAATAAGCCGGGAGTTTTCCGTCATTCATTCTGCGGAATATTCTCTCTCTTCGATTGTTCCTCATTCCTGAGTTCTGGACGTCGTAAGTGGTTACCAGAATATCCCACTCCGTTTTGCCTGCCTCTCTGGCCATAATGGCTTGCCGATGTGCCTCTGCCTGACCCGGCTCGAAGATGTCGTCGCAATCTGCCCAGATCACGTACTTACCCGTGGCTAGGCCAAAAGCCTTGTTCCTAGCGGCTGCAAAATTATCGATATGAGGCCAATCCTTAAACTCAGGGCTATTGTGGTACTCCTCGCACACTAAAGCCTCGCCTGCGGCTTCCTGAGCGCATTGGCGCACGTTTTGCGCATCATTTGCGCCTACTGCCGGAACGACTACGACTTGATCCCATAGGCCACGGGACGATTCAATCAGTCTACGCAAAATCGCCCCCTCGCCGGGGCCGGCGATGAGGGCGATTGAGACAAGGGGGGTTTTCATTTTTTAGGTGGGAAAGCTCGGACGCACCCCCCGATGCGTCCGAGCCACCCGAATGATTCTGTAACTTAGACCAAGCGAACCAGTGAGCTGGTCGATCCACGTCCCACGCCGAACAGCAAGATGTAGCTGCGGTTAGTGGTTCCGAGGGTCGGATTCACGAACTCCCTGACGGCCAAGGAAAGGCCGCTGGAAGGATCGGTCACTACATCCTGGCTGCCAGGATAGTTGTCGAGAGCTTCGGGCACGCGAGCCGCGACGATGAGGGCTTCTTTCTGAGCCGCAAAACCCTTGGACACTGCCGAGGGAAGCGCGGTGTAGGAAAACACCTCAATGCCGTTGACCATTCCAATGGAGCCGGTTTTCACCGTATCGCCTTGGATCTGAGCATTAGCAACAATGCTGCTATCGTTCAGGAGGCTGGCTTTGTTATCCGGGGAAACGATCGCATAACGGTCGTTCGACGGAACTTTGTTGTTATCGAGCGTATAGCCCAAGCTTACCACGCCACGATAGCTCAACGCACCGGCCGCAACCGTGAGGGTCGAGGCGTAGGTGGATGTGACGAGGTCAAGCATCTTGTCGGCCATCGATTTGCCCAAGGCATAAGCTGCCGAGGAAGCAAAGCGGTTGATCAGGTCGATCGAGGAGCTGTATTTCTCGTCATCGCGGATGGCGTAGGTGCTGTGGATTAAGTTGCTCAAGCTGATGGTGGCATCAGTCTGAGTGCGATCCTGGGCAACGTATCCAGCCGTTGTGCTATAAGCACCGGCGGTTCCTACGGTCACGAGGTGGGTTGTGATGGTGTCGTTCATGCGGGCCGGGACATCTGAGAAGTCCGTCACCGCTTTGGTTAGGAAAGGCAGGGAATCAACAAGCGTGGTCAGTGCGCGTTGCGCAATGGCCTTGCCGTTAGAGACCGAGCCGAGTGTGTTAGCCATGGTTTTTGTATCTCCTGTGGTGGGTTATCGTGCGAACTTGATTTGTTTAAAAATCTCCGCCGCACGACGGGGATTCTTTTCTGCGTTGAACTGCGCCAGCAATTCTACGCGAGAAAGTTGTTTGGAAGTTTCTACTTCGATCGGCTTAATGCCACGGGAGGCTTCAAGCTCAATCACCTTTGCGGAAAGTTCGGCCTTTAAAGCAGCGGCTTCGTTAGCCACGGGTGCTTCTGGCTTCACTTCTTCAATCTTGGCTTTGGCCTCAACCTTGACGGCTGGCTCTTCAGCTTTGACTTCTTCCTCTTTTACTTCGGGTTCGGAAAGATTGGTTTCTTCAACCTTGGCGGCCATGGGTTCTTCAACCACATCGCTGACCGCATCAGCCGTCAGCATCGCCATGATCGCGTCCAGCTTTGCGTTGATGTCAGAGAGGGTTGGTTCAGCAGCTTTCACCGCTTCCTCTACCGGGGCCGCCGGTGCAACGGGCGCGGCTTCTGCCAACGCTTCTAATTTGGCTTCTTGAGCCGGAACGTTTTTGTTCATGGCTTTTTGATTGCTGTCAACCCGTGCGTGAAAAATTCCTGTCGGGTTTGCTGCGGGCGATAAAACGAGGTCAACGCTGAATAGGTTTTGGACGTCGGCCAGCATCGTGCCATCGGCCGCTTCGCGCGGGATGCCAGAAAAGCTAATGGAAAACCCAATCTGCCCAGGAAGAGTGCTGATGAGTTCGCTAAAGTAGGAAAAGCCGTCGTGGCTTTGAAAGAGAGTTAGATCCGCACGAACGCGACCGCCATCGAGGCTAAAGTTTTCAAGATACCCAATGATATTTGAGATGCTGGAACTGTGGTCGCTGAGTACCTTTACCTGCCCAGCTTCGTTTCCGCGTTCGACCACTTGTGTGAGAGTATCCGCATCGATCACCATTCCGTGCCCTAAAGCTGGGCCAGCAGTGATGACGCTAATTCCTTTAAATTTCTTTTCGGCCATATCGGCCAAGCCGCGTCAACTCGTTTTCTTTTTGCGGGGCTTTTTGTCTTTCAGGCCAAGGCTTTTCGCCACCATATCCAGCTCTTTAGAGGATAGGTTAAAGTCGGCGTCGTCCTTCATAGTAAAAGTTTGGGTCTTAGCTACAGGCTCAGGTGCCGCCTCAACAGGAGCAGTCAGAGTCATAGTCTCAGTAGGCGCTGAAAGTTCTGGAACTGGAGCCTGTGCTGGCACTTCATCTGCCGGAACTGCGCTGGGAGGAGTTACGGCTGGCTCGGCTTGCGATTGGTTTGGAATGAATTGCACTTCGCTAACTGGAATCCCAGCGGCTTCGCACTTTGATCGGATGTAGGCTTGTTCCGCAATCTTCTGATCAATCGCGTCCTGCCAATCCTCTCCCCTAGCGGCGTAAATATCCGCATAGGTGGTTAGGCCAAGTTTCAAATCCTCACGATCGGCTGCGCTGTCCCTGCCTGCATCAATCGTGGTCTGACGAGGTGTGTGATAGGTCGCTTGCCACCACCGATCCATTCCACGCGGAGGAATCAGATCACCGCGTTTGATTGCTTTGGCTAGTGCCCAAAGGCGAACCCTAGACACGAGCTGATTGATTACGGTTTGCGAAATTTCATCAAATCTGCGCTGGGCTTGTGCCAGAACGAATCTCTGCGATGGGCCAGAGAGATCCGCTTTCCATAGGTACTCGTAAGGCAAGCCAAGGCCAGAGGCTACGGCTCGCAAAAACTGATCCATAAACTCAGTCAAGTTCGGGCTAGGCCGATCGTCTTTGATCTCGCGAATCTTGCGACCGTTTGGAACGTTCCAGATCGCGCCCGATCCGAACACGCGGTCTGTCGTGATTCCTTCTGAGTTGGTTGATTCAGGGCCAAAGAATCCAGCACTTCCCTCGCCTTCCAATGCTAATCCGATCGCGCTGGATCGCTTCACGCTGACCATTGTGTTGCTCAAAATTTCTTCGCGGTCTTGGATTAGGTTTAAGCATGTGACTAATCGTGAAAGGCTGCGCAGCTCGTCAGCTCTGTCGCGTTCTGCCAGTACGATTAGATTGGAGGCTTGAATCTCTGAATACTTATCTGCGTCGCCCGTGTTGATGTAGTAGGAGAGCGGTCGACCTTGGGCATTCACCCGCACGCCATCGATCACCCGTTTCTCGCCTTGTAAGTAGTCTGGAGTTTCGCAGCGGTGCGCCTCGACCATCTGAAGCATTGGCCAGCCGTCACCGTTATCGGTTAGCAAAATAAAGACTTCGTTATCGCGTAGGCAGGTGCGGGTGGCGATTTGCTGAATGGTGCTCCAATCCAAAAGGCCACGGATATCGCAAGCACGGCCCCAATTCTCCAGCCATTCCTCGGTCGCCTTGTTCCATCCCTCGTCGCTTGTACGGGATTGCATTTTGATGCCAGGGCCAATCGAATTGCGAACCATGCAATCGATTGCACCACGGACGACGGGGCTATTGTAAAACCAATAGCGAGCCAACCCTAGAACCTGCTTGCGGCTTTGATTGGATACGTCAGTGCGTGTATCCTGCGGAGTTACGTAGATGTGCTGCCGCTTCGTGTAATCCTGAGCACCTGCCCTAACAATGCGACCAAACCAAGAACCCAAGCTCATGTATTGATTGGCGACATTACGCCAAAGTTAGGATAGCTCATCTGGCCGTTTGATTTTGTGAGGAAGTTTTCAAGATCAGATGTGGTGGTAAAATCTTTTACCTTTGTCCAAAGTTCATAGGCAGCTTGCGCAATGTTGGATGGGCTGACGCCCGGTTGCATTTGATAGCTAAAAGACTTTCCAGCAACAGATGCGCTCATCATCACGCGACCTCCGTTATTAAAAGTGCTGTATTGATTCGCGGCGATTGCTTCAAGTGCAAGACGTGTCGCAACCGGATCTTTTGCCGACTGTATCCAAAGGGAAAAAAGCAAACCTCGCTCCACATCGCCAAAATCGTGTCAATCATACCTGCGTAAGCGTCGCCTCTGCCGCAATGACCTTCCCGTAAACGGCAAGGCCAGCCAGGTATGTTTCGCAATCATATAAGTGATCTTGTCGGCTTTTGATCCGAATCCACTCATACACGTCTTTGCCAGTTTTGCGGTTAATTCGATGAGCCTTGCGATGACTTGCCATGTGCTCCCGGTAATCTGGGCTTACGTCGTGCGCCACTTCCCACAGCGGCCCCTGCCCTCGACGCAACCAAGCGAGCAAATCCTGGCACGCTGGCGAGCTTAGAAGGAGCAGGTGGCAGCCTGCGTCGGTAGTTTGTTCGGAGCTGTGGACGCTCTTAATTCGTGTTCCGTTTATTTCGATCAGATAGTGCGGCCGCTCTTCGCCCTTGATTGCAAGAAAACCGTAACGAGCTGCTATTCGATAACAATCTTGAGCCTCATAACCTGAATCAATGCAGGTATGGCGTGGCTTCACTCCAAGATCTTGAAGCGTCTGCGCAATGTCCTCGATCGTTCGTCTGTGTCCTTCCTCAATCAGTCGGCTTGATCCATCCCTAGCGAACGCACGAACCACAAACCAGTAGCCGTCTATCTGTCTATCGATTGCCGCTAGTTTAATGTGATCAGTTTCCCACTCCTGCTTCTTTGCAAACGCTCCAGGGGGAATGCTGTTCAGCTCGTTATCATCAAACTGATCCTCCCAAGGCATCGCGCTCCACCCGTTCACAAATCCTTGCAACCCGTGCAGATAGTGCTTTTCAGTTAAAAACTTTTTAGCCGCGTCAGCAAATCCCAGCGTGCTTGAATACCAAGACGGCAGGCGAAACGATCTGCGCCCTATCTCAGCGTTAGGATTGCCAGCAATCCACTTGCCTTTTTCAATCGATTGTCTGCGATTCCTCTCGCTCCACTTGGCGTCGCACTTTGTGCAGTGGTAAGTTGCGGTTTCAGTAACCTTGCGCATGTCCCATTTTCCATCCTGCGATCGTGCCGTTTCATCCCACCTTATCTGCCCGAACTCCATCGCTTGAAATTCTCCGCACGCATAGCACGGGACGTGGAATGTTTCTTGAGATCCTGCTTGATAGTTAATCCAGATGTCGCCCGTAGAAAGCGTCGGGGTGCTTGTAAGAACGTGCTTACGTTGCGGGAAAGATTTAGTGCGCTCCAACGCTAGAGAGTAAGCGGCCGCGTCCTTTTCTGATGGTGGAGCAAAAGAGTCCAATTCGTCCAAAACGCAAACGCAAATCGGGCGTGAACTAAGATTCGCAGGTGAGTTACTGCCAACCAAACTTAACGTGCAGGTAGCAAACTGCATTTCCATTATCTTAAAATCATTCATATCCACGGGAAACAGTGCCTTTACTGGCTTGCACTTTTGGAACAGTGGAGCCAATCGCGTCTCGCTGTACGATCTAGCCAGATCCGCGTTTGGCATTACCAGCAACGCGGGGGCTGGATCGTTTGCGATTCTGTACGCAAGCCAGACCGCAAGCGTTAGTGTCTTTCCTGTTTGTGATCCCCAGCAAAGCGTGACGGTGTGCACGCCAGGATCGGCTAATGCTTCCAGCACTCCCCGCACGTAAGGCGTCCACGTTGTACTGTAAAGGCCTGGGCGAGCCGTAAGCCTGCTATCCAGTTGAATGTTTTTCTCCGCCCACTCGATCACCCCTGGCGGCTTTTCGTAGTGCCAACGCAGTCGCGCCCTTCGATGCAGTTCCGACTGCGCTTTGGTCACAGTGCCGCCTCTACCTGACGCATGATCTGTCCCACTTCGTTTTCCACCTCTGCCTCAACCTCAACCGCTGGCCTGTTGGCGCAGATCGGGGCCAACCGTTTTGCCATTCCTTTAAGTAGCGGGATCAGAGCGTTATCCCTTGCGGCCAAAATCTTATCGGCCTCATCGACTGGCACCATCGTGCCCTCTGCCTGATCAATGTCTGGCCGGTCGCCCTTCATCCTGCGCAGTGCTTCGACCAGCTTTGTGTAGTTACTGATCAGCTCGGAGCGATCTGCCCGCGTGTCGTCCTTTGCCGATTCCCCAAGGCTGGCCGCCAGATCCTCAAGCCGTTGGATCTCGACGTCCAATCCCCCGCCCTTCGCCTTCACAAGCGGCTGCGCCTCCGCCTTCTTGCGCTGAAGGTAGACGGTCGCACGGGATTTGCCCGTAGCCGCCATAGCCCTCTTAACGTCGTGGTTTACTGGTCTAGCCATAGGACGCAACTACTACGGGGCCACACTCAAGAAATTGACGGCAGTCGTCGCAAC
>Ga0228701_1000482_pt1 | contig 33350 bp, 30 predicted proteins | sample McNCre117_Aug_MG_2_FD_178017 | JGI IMG/M metagenome (GOLD analysis project Ga0228701, IMG submission 178017) | Freshwater microbial communities from McNutts Creek, Athens, Georgia, United States - 11-17_Aug_MG | ecosystem: Environmental > Aquatic > Freshwater > Creek | place: USA: Georgia... | reverse complement strand
GTAGTACACACCCGAACCCACGCCAAACTCATCGCGAAGCGCTGCTTGGAAGCCGGCACGATCATCCACCACGCGAATCGTGTACTGGTGATAGACGTGAACCGCACCCGGAGCAACCGGCGGAGTCACCACGCCCTCGAGGTTGGCATCGAGGAAGGCTGCATTCGCTTGACGCGTGGCCGTCCATCCGTCGATTTTGGTCAATTGCACGCGACCAATGGCTGCGTGGATGTCGGTCATGCGCGCATTGAAACCGACTACTTCGTTTTGGTACTGCACTTCCATGCCCTGGTTGCGCAGCAGCTTGACCTGGCGAGCGAGTTCGGGGGTGTCGCACACCACCATGCCGCCTTCACCGCTGGTCATGTTTTTCGTCGGGTAGAGGCTAAACATCGCAAAGGTTCCGAAAGAGCCGACCGGAGCACCATGGAGGGCAGCGCCGTGAGCCTGCGCGGCGTCTTCAAACAGAAGCAGGCCGTGCTTGTCAGCAATCGCACGCAACTCGTCAATGCGAGCGGCGTGACCGTAAAGGTGCACCGGCATGATCGCCTTGGTGCGTGGCGTGATGGCTGCCTCGACCGCGCGGGGGTCGAGCGAAAAGTATTCGGGTTCAATGTCGGCAAAGACCGGCGTTGCTCCGGTGAGGGCAACTGAGTTACCCGTGGCAGCAAAAGTGAAAGAGGGCACAATCACTTCATCGCCGGGGCCGATGCCCGCGGCGAGAAGTCCGAGGTGCAGACCGGCCGTTCCCGAGTTGACGGCAACAGAGACTCGACCAGGCACGAAATGCTGCGAAAACTCAGTCTCGAATGTGGCCACTTCAGGGCCTTGGGCGATCATGCCCGTGCGCATCACCCGGTCGACCGCTTTGCGCTCGTCTTTACCGATGATTGGTTTCGCAGCAGGAATCATTCCACGAGCCATTACGCCTGTTCCTCCATCAGTAGACCTTCAGATTCACGATATTTTGCACCTGTCTCGGGACAGACCCACAAACCTTCTCGCTGCTCGAGCCGCACACCGGCCTTGCCGACCCAGCCCAGACGACGTGCAGGAACGCCCGCCATGAGAGCGAAGTCCGGGACATCTTTGGTCACCACAGCTCCGGCGGCGATGGTCGCCCATGCACCGATGGTGACCGGGGCAACACACACCGCACGAGCGCCGATAGCGGCGCCTTGACGAATCGTCACACCCACCGGATGCCAGTCGGTCCCGCTTTTCTGGGAGCCATCCGGGTTTATCGCGCGCGGGTAGGTGTCGTTGGTGAGCACGACAGCTGGACCGATGAAGACACCGTCCTCGAGAACGGCGGGCTCGTAGACCAGTGCGTAATTTTGTACCTTGCAGTTATCGCCCATGACGACCCCGGTGCCGATGTACGCCCCGCGACCAACGATGCAGTTGGCGCCCAGTCGAGCCTCTTCACGAACCTGTGCAAGGTGCCAAATCGAGCTACCCGCACCAATCACGGCGGCCTCTGAAACGTCGGCAGACGGCAGGATGCGCACGTTGTCGAAAGTCATCGTTTCAGCCAATCATCGAAGGCGCGCGTGAGCGCAGATACCAGCCTCAAGCCTATCGGGGTCTGCCAGAATAGAGTCATGTCGTCCAGGCCTTCTGCGCAATCCGGCACATCCAAGAATCCTGATGTGTGGGTTGTTATTCCGCTGTACAACGAAGCGCAGGTGATTGGCAAAGTTATCGACGAGCTCCATGCCAAGTTTGAGAACGTGGTGTGCGTTGACGATGGCAGCACCGACGGTTCGGGCGCCATCGCGGCAGCCCACGGCGCTCGCGTGGTCACCCATCCGATTAATCTCGGTCAGGGCGCGGCCCTGCAGACCGGCATCACCTTCGCCCGCGTGCGTCCCGAAACTCAGTACGTCGTGACCTTTGATGCCGATGGGCAGCACCGCATCGAGGATGCCCTCGCCATGCTCCAATTGGCTCGCACCGAGCACCTCGGTTGCGTATTCGGGTCGCGCTTTCTCGACGATCGCACCCAGCCCGGTTTTCTTAAGAAGGTTGTTCTCAAGACGGCCGTCGTGGTTACCAACTTCAGCACGCACATGAAACTGACGGATGCGCATAATGGCTTGCGCGTGCTCAGTGTCGATACCTGCCAGAAGATCAATATGCTTCAAGACCGCATGGCGCATGCCTCTGAGATTGTGGCTCAGATCGGCAAAGCCCATGTGACCTGGAAGGAATACCCGGTCGAGGTTCTGTACACCGACTACTCCAAGGCCAAGGGGCAGTCGCTCCTCAACGCGGTCAATATTTTGTTCGAACTGATTGTGAAGTGATCATGAACTGGATTCAGGTACTTCTGGTCATCGGCCTGCTGCTCGTCGGCTTTTACCTGGTGCGCGCGCGACCAAGCGCCAGCCATCTCGCCCTGCGCCGACTATTTGTCATTCTGACCACCATCGCCGGCGTCGTCGTCGTCGTGTGGCCCGGGCTCCTCATCTGGCTTGCCCACTCCTTGGGCATTGGTCGTGGTGCTGACCTGCTTCTGTACGGTCTCGTCGTGTTTGTGCTGGTCGACTCGGTGTCGAACTACAAGCGCAGCGTGAACCACGCCCGCACCACATCCGAGCTTGCCCGCGCATTGGCCCTCACTGAGGAGCGCCTCCAAGAATCAATCGAGGAGCTCGCTGCACTCAAGCAGAGCACCTCGACGAAAACGACAAAGAAATCGGCCGGCACGCCGATCGCGAAGAGAAAGTAAGCACCGACGTGAAAATCGCAGTCATCGGAATGGGCAAAATCGGTTTGCCCCTGGCCACCCAATTCGCATCCAAAGGCCACCAGGTCGTGGGCGTCGACGTGAACCAGCACACCGTAGACCTCATCAACGCGGGCACCGAGCCGTTCCCGGGTGAAGCCCACCTGCAAGAGAAGATGGCCGAGCTTGTGCCCGCCGGCAACCTGCGTGCCACCACCGACTACTCCGATGCCATTCCCGACGCTGACGCGGTCGTCATCGTTGTGCCCCTGTTCGTCGATGAGAACGCCGTCCCTGACTTTGCCTGGATGGATCAGGCAACCGAGTCGCTCGCAGCAAATCTCACCGCCGACACCCTCGTCGCCTACGAGACCACGCTCCCCGTGGGCACCACGCGCACGCGCTGGATGCCGATGCTCGAAGCCGGCTCCGGATTGAAAGAGGGCAAAGACTTCCACGTCGTCTTCTCCCCCGAGCGCGTCCTGACCGGTCGCGTGTTCGCCGACCTACGCAAGTACCCCAAGCTGGTTGGCGGTTTGTCACCTGAGGGTGCAAAACTCGCCGTCGAGTTCTACGAGCAAATTCTTGACTTCGATGACCGACCCGACCTGGCTCGTGGCAATGGCGTCTGGGATCTCGGCAGCGCCGAGGCTTCCGAGATGGCCAAGCTCGCCGAGACTACCTACCGCGACGTCAACATCGGACTCGCAAACCAGTTCGCCATCTTCGCGGCAAAGTCCGGTATCGATATCTACCAAGTGATCGAAGCGAGCAACTCGCAGCCGTACAGCCACATCCACCAGCCCGGCATTGCCGTGGGTGGCCACTGCATTCCGGTTTACCCCCGTCTGTACCTCTGGAACGACCCCGAGGCGACCGTGGTGCGCGCGGCTCGCGCGGCCAACGCCAACATGCCGAGCTACGCCGTCGGTCTCCTCGGCGCCGCGCTCGGCGACCTCGGTGGAAAGTCCGTAGTCATCATGGGTGCGGCTTACCGCGGTGGTGTCAAAGAGACCGCCTTCTCGGGCGTCTTCGGAACGCACACTGCTTTGGTCGATGCTGGGGCAACCGTGCTCGTGCACGACCCGATGTACACGGATGCTGAACTTGAGCGCCTCGGATTCACCCCGTACCACCTGGGCACGGCCGTCGACGGTGTCATCTTCCAGGCCGATCACGTCGAGTACAAGAAGCTGACCGCGGCTGATGTCCCTGGCGCTACGGCCGTGGTTGATGGCCGCCGCATCTCGAGCGAAGCCGCCTGGCCCGGTGCCGTCTACACGGCCATCGGAATTCCGCGCGACTAACGGCGACGCGCATGGGTGACTCACGCATTCTGGTTACGCGGCGCGGGAGCATCCTGCACATCGAGCTCAATCGGCCCGATAAGCGCAATGCTGCCGATGTGCAGATGTTGCGTGAGTTAGCTCTCGCTTACGGTGAACTGGATCGCGACCCTGCCTTACGCGTGGGATTAGTGAGTGCCGTGGGCGACCATTTCACCGGTGGCCTCGACCTCGCTGACGTTGGTCAGCACCTCAGCGCTGAGGGCCTTTGGTACGTGCCCGAGAGCGGCATCGACCCGTGGGGCGTACAGACTGCTCCAGTGAGCAAGCCCGTGGTTATCGCGGTGAACGGCACGTGCCTGACTCTGGGGATCGAGCTGATTCTCGCCGCTGACGTGGCCGTGGCAGCGAACGATTCGGTCTTCGCTCAGCTCGAGGTGAGCCGTGGCATCTTGCCGTTCGGGGGCGCGACCTTGCGCTTCGCACATCGCTGTGGCTGGGGCAACGCCATGAGATGGATGCTCACCGGCGACCGATTCGACGCACACGAATCCCTGCGCATGGGCCTGGTTCAGGAGATTACCGAGCCCGGCGCGCACGTGGAACGTGCGCTCGAGATCGCGAACACCATTGCCCTCGCCGCGCCATTGGCCGTGCAAGCGACACTCGCCAATGCTCGCCTTGCAGCAAACCAGGGACCGGACGTTGCCGCCGCCGACCTACAGCCCGAGCTCATGCGCCTCCTCCAGACGAAAGACGCAACGCGCGGATTCGAAGCCTTCGCCACCCGAACTCAAGCTGAATTTCAGGGCGACTGATTTCGACAGTCTCAATCCAAGGATTTCGACAGGCTCAATCAGCGGGAGCTGAGCCGCGCTTCTTCTTTTTCTCTTTGAGCGAGAGCTGCATGGTGACGGTGCCGATGTCTCGATTGAATTTGAAGCCGACGCGACCCATGCGCCCGACCTCGACGAATCCGAACTGCTTGTGCAACACGAGCGAGCCATCCGCACCCGAATCGGCGATGACCGCAATCATTTCGCGGTAGCCGCGTTCGCGACATGCAGTAATGAGCTCGGTCATGAGGGCACGGCCCACCCCACGATTCACCGAAGCCGGACGCACATAGACCGAATTCTCTACGGTGAACCGAAAAGCGCTCTTCTGGCGCCAAGGTGACACCAGAGCGTATCCGTGAATCTGACCGGTAGGCGAGACCGCAACGATTATCGGAAAACCGTGCTTAGTGAGGTGCGCAAACTTTGCCTTCCACGCGCGCAGGGTCATCGCCTTCTCATCGAAGGTGACCACGGTGTTCAGCACGTAGTAGTTGTAAATCTCGCGGATTTCGGGCAAATCCGTCGCGGTTGCTTCACGAAGCGTGAAGCCAAATTCAACGGTTGGCTCGGGTTGTTTGCGCAAGTGATGGGGCAGCACGCGCGTGCTTTTCACCAAATCCCGAGACAGCATGTGTCCATCCTAGGCTCGCTCACCACAGCGGCGTCTCTGCGCCGTTCCCGATCCAGTCGATTGGCGCAGCACCCTGTTGCTCGAGCAATTCATTGACCTGCGAGAAGGGCTTCGCCCCAAAGAAGCCGCGGTGCGCTGACAACGGGCTGGGATGCGCCGACGCAACGATGGCCACGCCCTCGAGTTCCGAACGCACGGTGTTCGCATCCGCACCCCACAGCACCGCGACCAGGGGGCCACCGCGCTCGACAACCGTGCGCACAATCTCGGCGGTCACCAGTTCCCACCCGATACCGCGCATGGAGCCGGCCTCGCCAGACCGAACCGTGAGCACACGATTGAGTAGCATGACGCCCTGCTGCGCCCAATCGGAGAGGTCTCCCGAGCGCGAATGGGTAACCTCCAGGTCGGTGCCCAACTCGACAAATATGTTGCGGAGACTAGCCGGTAGTTGGTGCGCATCGGCAGCAACCGAAAACGCCATGCCTACCGCGTTGCCCGGAGTGGGATAGGGGTCTTGCCCAATAATCAACACCCGCACCTGATCAAGGGGCTGTTCGAGCGCACGGAACACCCGATCCTCCGAGGGCAGGACCTGCCCGCCACTGGCGGTTACTCGCTCGACTTCCTGTGCCGCCGAGTCGAGGGCATCGCGAACACGATCGAGGGTGGGCATCCACGACGGATGCACCGTGCGCAGCCAACGCTGCACGAGCGAATGGTTCACTTGTCGTGGTTGGAGTTCTTGCGTGCAAGCTCACGCGTATGTGCCTTGTTCACGAGCTCACCGAACCACGAGACCGTGAGACCGGTGATCGCACCGACGATGAGCACACTGCCCAGCATCAGCAGGGTCGCGTAGATACGACCCGGAATCGTGATGGGCACCACATCGCCGTAGCCCACCGTGGTAATCGTGACGATGGCCCACCAGACCGAGTTGCCATAGGAGGTGATGCTGGCACCAGGCGCACCCCGTTCGGCCGAATAGACAAAGAGCGAGATCACGTACGAATAAAGAAGAGCAAATGAAACGAGATACACGACAACACGAGCGCGGACATTCTTGCCTTCACGCCCCGAAAAGTACTTGAGGCGGCCGAGGTAAACAAGTAACAGGAACGGGCGCGCGAACGGAATGATCAACGAAATGATGTCGATGATGTTGTGACGCAAGAAGGACTTCTTATTGGCACTCAGCCGGAGCCGAATAAAGAAATCAATCCAGAAGGCAATCCAGACCACGAACAAAATCGCGATGAGATAGGCATCGAATCCGGCGAAGTAGTTGAGGTCATCCAGAATCAATATCGACATCGCGATGAGAAAGAGGAACGAGGCGATAATCATCGCCACGGTCGTGCGAGCCTCGTACTGAATTTCGCGCACGCTACGCTCGCCTCTCCAGAACAGGTGCGTGGTTTCTTCCTCGGGTACGGGCTTCTCGACCATGTGTCTAGGCTAGCCAATTTGCTGCGAAGCCCGAGGCGGGATTGTTACCGCGTGTGACAGGCGCCATTGATAGCGAGCGTGACCTCCTCATACATTCAGATAACCCATTCTTTTAGAAAAGGAACAACCATGAGCAACAGCCCAGCTGAGTGGAAGTTTGAAACCAAGCAGGTGCACGCCGGTGCAGCGCCTGACCCGGTCACCAACGCCCGCGCCACGCCGATCTACCAGACCACGTCCTACGTCTTCAACAGTGCCGAGCACGCGAAGAACCTCTTCGCGCTAGCCGAGTTTGGAAACATCTACACGCGCATCATGAACCCGACTCAAGAGGTCGTGGAGCAGCGAGTGGCAGCACTCGAGGGTGGAACGGCAGCGCTCATGGTGTCCTCGGGACAGGCAGCTGAAACCTTCGCCGTGCTCAACATCGCTGGCGCCGGTGACCACATCGTGTCGTCGAGCTCGATTTACGGTGGAACCTACAACCTGTTCAAGTACACGCTGGCCAAGCTCGGCATCGAAGTCACCTTCGTGGAGAACCAGGATGACGCTGACGAGTGGCGCCGTGCCGTTCGTCCGAACACCAAGCTGTTCTTCGCGGAGACCATCGGTAACCCGCGCGTCAACGTGCTCGACATCGAGCTCGTGTCGAAGGTGGCACACGAGAACAACCTGCCACTGATCGTGGACAACACCATCGCCACGCCGTACCTCATTCGTCCGCTTGAGCACGGTGCCGACATCGTGATTCACTCGGCCACCAAGTTCCTCGGTGGACACGGAACCGTTATCGGCGGCATCATCGTCGACGGTGGAAAGTTCGAATGGTCGAAGAACGTCGACAAGTTCCCCGGACTGACCGAGCCCGACCCCTCGTACCACGGCGCCTCGTACACCGGCGTCCTGGGTGATGCCATCGCGTACATCATCAAGGCCCGCGTTCAGCTGCTTCGCGACCTCGGTGCATCCATCGCTCCGGCGAGCGCATGGCAGATCATCCAGGGCATCGAGACGCTGTCGCTTCGTATCGAGCGCCACGTTGAGAACGCCAAGAAGATCGCCGAGTGGCTCGAGGCTCACCCGCAGGTGGAGTCGGTGAACTACGCCAGCCTCAAGTCGAGCCCCTGGTACACCAACGCCAACAAGTACGCCCCCAAGGGCGTCGGCGCCATCGTCTCGTTCGAGATCAAGGGCGGTGTCGAAGCCGGCAAGAAGTTCGTCGACAACCTCACGCTGTTCAGCCACCTGGCCAACATCGGTGACGTGCGCTCGCTCGTCATCCACCCGGCCTCGACCACGCACAGCCAGTTGACCCCCGAGCAGCAGCTCACCACGGGCGTCACCCCCGGTCTCGTGCGTCTCTCGGTTGGTATTGAGAACGTGGACGACCTCATCGCAGACCTCGAAACGGGTCTCGCAGCAGCGAAGTAACCTGCTCAATCAGACGCTGGTGCCGGCCTTCGCAAACGCGAGGGTCGGCACCACTGGTTTAAGCTGGTCACACCATGGAATGGCAGAGATCCGGAGACACCGCCCCGTCGGCGTTCATCACCGACGAGGAAGTTCGCGCGCTTGCCGGCAAACCGCCGGTCACTGGCGCGTGGCGTGATGGCGACCCGGTTGGTAACCGCCAGTTCGCCAATCTTGGGCCCATGGACTTCGAGCTTGGCGGTCACCTGCCGCATATTCGCGTGGCTTATGAGACCTGGGGTGAACTCAACGAGGCCCGCGATAACGCGGTTCTGATTCTGCACGCCCTCACCGGCGACTCGCACGTCATTGGTGAGGCAGACGCCGGACACATCACTGACGGCTGGTGGGCTGACGTGGTCGGTCCAGGCAAGGCCGTGGATACCGATAAATACTTTGTCGTGGCACCGAATGTGCTTGGCGGATGCCAGGGAACCACCGGCCCGGCGTCGCTGGCTCCGGACGGGCACGAATGGGGCGCCCGCTTTCCGTACACCACCATTCGCGACCAGGTAGCCGCACAGGTTCGCTTGAGCGACTACCTCGGCATCGAATCCTGGGCGGCTGTCATCGGCGGTTCGATGGGCGCGATGCACTCGCTGGAGTGGGGCATCGAGCATCCGACCCGCGCGAAGCGTCTTGCCGTGATCGCTGCACCAGCAGCAACCAGCGCCGACGAAATCGCGCTCAACACTGTGCAGGTCGAAGCAATCAAGATTGACCCACGGTGGCGCGGTGGCGACTACTACGAAGCTAACGACGGGGATGGGCCGCACAACGGCCTCGCTTTGGCGCGCCGAATTTCGTTCCAGAACTTTCGCACGCCGGCCGAACTCAACGACCGCTTCGACCGCTCCTCGCAGAGCGACATTTCGCCGCTGGGTAAAGGCGGTCGCTTCGCGGTTGCGAGCTACCTCGACTTCCACGGCAATAAGTTCACCCGGCGCTTCGATGCCAACAGCTACATCGTGTTGATTGAAGCGATGAACTCACACGATGTCGGACGCAATCGCGAATCGATCGATGCCGCCTTGCGAACCATCACGGTTCCGACCTTGGTGCTCGGCATCGAAAACGACAGATTCTTCCCGTACGCCGGGCAGCAACGCATCGCCCGTGAGGTTCCCGGCAATCTCGACGGCGACGTACCCTTCACCCTGAAATCAGATTTCGGTCACGATGCGTTTCTCATCGAGAGTGCTGAAGTTGGCGCGCAGCTAGCCCGCCTACTCGCGACCGAGGTCTAATCACCAGCACCAGCGCCCACACCCAGAGCGCAAGTTCGCCGATGTTGCGCACGCTCAGCACCAACAGGCCAATTGGGCGTGTGTCGACGACGTCGCTGTACATCCAGGGGTAGATGACCTGAGTCAGCAGGGCGAGTAGGAGCGCAAAAATGGCGAGCAGAGCGAAACGTTCGCGATCGAGCACCAACCCGGCGACAATGGGCGGGATGATCCACGCGATGTATTGCGGCGAACCAACCTTGTTGAAGGCGATGAGGGCCATCACCAGGGTAAGTGTGGCCGCCGGTAAGTAGGCCACCGGTGCGATGCGACGGCGGGCGACGAGTGCAATAACCGCAACGCTCGCCGCGAGCGCGGCCAACATAACCCCGGTCATCGCGGTAGCCACCAGGTCGACGCCCTGGCCAGAGACCTGATAGGTCAGCAGGTCGTTGTCGAAATAAACCTTGATGTCCCCCGCATGCGCCGAGGCGAGCCACAAGAAGGGGGTCGCGGCGGGTGATTCAATCTGCAGACCTCGGCTGGATTGATAGCCGAAGAAACTAAACACGTTGAGTCCGGCGCCAGCCACCAGCGCGATGGCAATGATCGCTGCCGAAGCGACGAGGAACGCCACCAGGATGCGCCAACGCGCGCGAACCAGAAGAAGCGCGGCCAACAGAATCGCGCCGGGCCAGACCTTAATCCATGCCCCGCATGCCATGAGCACGCCAGCGAACTTGGGGCGGGTCACTACGAAGAGAATTGCCCACACGGCCAGCGGCGTGGTGACCGAGTCGAGCCGACCCAGCACGATGGGGCCGAGCGCGATGACGGCGCCCGTCCACCACCAGGCAGCCCACGCCCGTGGCGCTGGGCTCTTAAATCCGCGCACCAAGTAAAAGAAGGCAATCAGGTCACCGATCGTGACCATGATGAGCCAGGTCATCACGTAGTTATTGATGCCGGCAATGGCGGCGAGCATGATGGGCGCGAGCGCCAGAATCGGGTACACCCACACGGTGTTGATGCCGACGATGAACGAGCCATTCTGGGCATTCTCCACCCAGTACCGGTAGACCCCCGACACATCGCCCAGCGCACCCGGAACCACGAGTACGGCCACCGTGATGACCCACACGTGGGCCAGAATGAAGCCCGCCCAGAGTAATCCCGGGTGCTCGAGCAGGCTTGGGGTGCGCGCAGCGCTCACAGCAATCCCGCCACAATCGAGGGAATCTGTTGGGCAACGTCGAGCGCGACCACAGGCCCACCGCCCGAGGCCTTCTCGCCGGCGGTGGCGTGAATGAGGGCGGCCGTCGCGGCAATGGGGCCCAGAGCATCCGGCTCGGCGAGAATGCGCTGCGCGTGAGTCGCGACCAGGGCGCCCAAGATTCCGGCGAGCACATCTCCCGTGCCAGCTGACGCCATCCAGTGGGTATTCGAAGGCACAACCGCGTGAAAACGCGCACCTCGCTCGTCGGCGGGCGTCGCAATGTGAGTAACTGCGCCTTTAAGCAGCGTGGTCACGACCAGTGCATCGGCGGCTCGTTCGACCCACTCCTGGGGCTTCCGGGCAATGGTGGCGTCATCCACCTCAATGCCGACACTCGCAAGCAAGCGCGCGCACTCACGGGCGTGCGGGGTAATCACGCACGGGCCGGTGATGTTGGATGCTCGCCCCAACATGCCCGCATCGAGCACAACCGGAGCACCCGAGGTTGCCGCCCGCTCAATCTCGGCCACCTGCTCGGGCGCGACCGAGGCAGGGTCGATGCCTGACCCGATCACGAAAGCTTGGGATTGCCCCGCCACAACCACGGTCTCGGGCCGGCGTTCGAGCACCAAACGAGTGGGCTCGGCCGGGCCGATGTACCGCACCATGCCGACACCGGTGCGCGCAGCTGCCTCAACCGTGAGCACCGCAGCCCCGGGGTAGTGACTCGAGCCGGCAATTACCGTCACAACGCCGCGCGAATACTTATCGTCGCCGGCGGCCGGTGCGGCGACCCAGGCGTGAGCCGCGCGAGCATCCCAACGCACAGGTTCAAGCGACGACGACATGTTTACAACGATAGTTTGTAGCTATGACTGGGCCCGCTCTGTTTGAACCTTTGACCATTCGCAACACGACCTTTCGCAATCGCGCGTGGGTGCCACCGATGTGTCAGTACTCGTGCCTGAATAGCGATGGCGTACCCGCTGCCTGGCACATGGTGCACTACGGCGCGATGGCCACCGGCGGTGCCGGTCTGGTCATCGTCGAGGCCACCGCGGTTGCTCCCGAGGGCCGCATCACACCACACGACACCGGAATCTGGAACGACGCCCAGGTCGAAGCCTGGAAGCCCGTGGTCGCGTTCATGAAGTCGCAGGGAGCCGTCGCTGGCATCCAACTCCAGCATGCCGGCCGCAAAGCCAGCATCTGGCCCGACTGGGGATTCGACCAAACCGGATCGATGCCGTTCGAAGATGGCGGGTGGGAAACCATCGGCCCGTCGGCAATCGAATTCCCCAGCTATCGCGCCCCGCGCGAAATGACGCTCGAAGACATCGGCCGCGTGCAGGCAGATTTTGTCGCGGGTGCGCAGCGTGCTGTGGCCGCTGGTTTTCAAGTGCTCGAGATCCACGCCGCGCACGGCTACTTGCTGCACGAGTTCCTCTCGCCCGCGAGTAACCAACGCACGGACTCCTACGGTGAGGCGCTCGAAAACCGTGCGCGCTTGCTCGTGGACATCGTGCGCGACATCCGCGCCGCGGTCGGCACTGAGCCGGTAATTTTCGTGCGCTTCTCAGCCACCGACTGGCTGCCAGATGGCTGGAACGAAGCCGAGTGTTCGCTCGTGGCCAATTGGTGCCAAGACGCCGGCGCAGACATGTTTGACGTGTCGAGTGGCGGAAACGTGATCGGCGTGACCATTCCCGTGGGCCCGGGCTACCAGGTGCCGCTGGCACACTTCATCAAAGATCACTCGCACGTGCCTACGACTGCCGTCGGTCTCATCACTGAAGCCGAGCTCGCGAACAGCATCGTTGAAGACAAGCGGGCGGATGCAGTACTGCTCGGCCGCGAAAGCTTGCGTGACCCCCACTGGGTGATGCGCGCCGCGGTCGCCCTCAAGGCGGAAATCGAGTACTGGCCGCCGCAGTACCGACGCGCGAAGCCGAAGTACTAAAGGCGGCGGGTAGCGTCGTTTACTTCGCCGACCAGCTCTTCGATGATGTCTTCGAGGAACAGAACACCCAGCGTGCTCCCCGAGTCGCTGAACACGCGCGCGAGGTGCGAGCCACTGCGCTGCAGTTGAGCGAGCGCATCCTCAAGGTCGGTCTCAGCGTGCACTGATTCCAGGCGGCGGATGCGCTTGCTCTTGACCACGCCGGTGCTGGTGCCGGTGGGGTCTTCGGCGTCGAGAATATCTTTCAGGTGCACATATCCGGTGAGCTCGCCGGCGGCATCGAGCACGGGAAAACGCGAGAAGCCGTGCTTCGTGATGGCCTGTTCGACGGCCTCCACGGTCACCGGCTCTTGCAGGCTCACCAGCGCGTTCACCGGCACCACGCTGTCTTTGGCCTTCTTCGTGGTGAACTCAAACGCTGCCGAAAGCGTGCCGGAGGAGTCCTCGAGCGTTCCTTCGGCCTGGGAGTGCGAGACGATCGTGGCTACCTGCTCGAGCGTGAAAGTGCTCACCGCCTCTTGGCGCGGCGTCAAACCACACATGCGCACGAATCCGTTCGCGATGGTATTCAACAACCAAATGGCTGGACGCAGCACGCGTCCAATCAGCACCAACGGGCCAGCCAGCAACAAAATGGCACGATCCGGAACTGAGAACGACGCATTCTTGGGAACCATCTCACCAAAAGTCACGTGCAGGAAGGTGACCAGAACGAGTGCGACCACAAAACCAATCACGCCCAGTGCTTCGTGCGAGAGCCCAGTGAATCCGAAACCCTCCACGATGAGGTCGTGAATCGACGGCTCCGCAACATTCAGAATCAGTAGGGATGCCACGGTGATACCCAATTGGCAGGTCGCAAGCATCAGCGCCGCGTGCTCAAGAGCCCACAGCGCCACCTGGGCCGACTTCTTACCCTGGGCGGCCAGGGGTTCAATCTGCGAGCGCCGGGCCGCGACAAGCGCAAACTCCGCTGCCACAAAGAATGCGTTGATGAGCAACAGAACGATCAACCAAATCAAACCCGTCCAAGCGTTCACTGGTGATCACCCGCCTCAAATGGAGTGAACCGTATGCGATCAATGCGGCGACCCACCATGTGCATGACGCGGAATGTTCCGTTGTCATCGCTCACCTCGTCACCGACGGCGGGAATCACACCCAGCAAGCTCATGACGTAACCGGCCACGGTTTCGTAAGGTCCGTCTTCGGGAATGCTCAGACCGGTTTGCTCGCTGAGCTCATCAGGGCGGAGCCCGCCGGGGAAAGTCACGCTATCGTCGCGCGCAATCACGCCCGCACGCGTGCGGTCATGCTCATCGCGCACCTCGCCCACGAGCTCTTCAACGAGGTCTTCGAGGGTGGTGACCCCAGCGGTGCCACCGTACTCGTCCACCACGACGGCGAGCTGATACCCGCGGCCACGAAGCTCAGTCATCAGAGCATCCAGCGTCATCGTGTCGGGCACGCGCAACAGGTTCGTGGTCATGATCGCTGAGATAGGGACCTCGGCCCGACGCTCACGCGGCACTGCCACCGCGTATTTGACGTGCACCACGCCAACCACGTCGTCGAGGCCTTCATCCACCACCGGAAAACGCGAAAAACCGGTCGTACGCGCCTTGTCGAGAACAGCAACCACCGAGTCTTCGGGGCTCACCGAAGCAATCTGCAGGCGCGGAGTCATCACGTCGCTCGCCGTCAATTCGCTGAAGGCCAGCGTGCGCCCAAGCAGTGTCGCTGTGTCGCGTTCCAGCGTGCCGGCTTCAGCGGAACGAGCCACCAGCGAAGCCAGTTCGTCAGAAGATCGCGCTCCCGACAGCTCTTCGCGCGGTTCGATTCCTAAGGCCCGCACAATCCCCGTAGCCGCCGATGAAAACAGCCACACCACCGGTCGAAAAATGAAGGTAAAAACCACCTGAAAACCGATGACGAAGCGCGCGGTGCCGAGCGGTGCCGTCAAGGCAAATGACTTCGGGATGAGCTCACCGAAAATCATCGAAAGTGTCGTGGCGATAATCACAGCCAGGATGCTCGCCACCACGCGAGTCGCCGCCTCGCTCATCCCCCAGCTCACGAACAGCGGCGCGAGCAACTCCGACAATGCCGGCTCCATGAGAAAACCGGTGAGCAGGGTGGTCAGCGTGATACCGAGCTGGGCGGCGGAAATGTGGGTCCAGGTGTTCTTCAACGCCGAGATGATCAGGCCCAGCCCGCGCTGCCCATTAGCGCGCATGGCCTCGAGTTCGGGCCGATTCAGCGTGACCAGCGCAAATTCGGTCGCCACGAACATGCCGGTGCCGAGCGTGAGCACGATACCTGCGGCGAACATGAGCCACTGAAGCCACATAGTTGCCACTCTATCTTTTGTCCCGCCTGGTGGACTCCTTTGGTCTCGGGGGTCACGCAATCACCTCAATCTTGACTAGTCTTGATTTCGAAATTGTTCGCGCCGTGCGGGCGCGACTCTCACCCAGACATCAATGAAAGATGGGGCGAAAAAAGCCGTGTCCAGCACCAGCGAAACTGGCGGAGCCGACGAGTTCGGCGAAAACATTTGGCTCGTAGAAGAGCTGTACGAGAAATTCGTCGTCGACAAGAACTCGGTCGATCCGACCTGGTGGCCGACTCTCGAGAAGTACGGCGCTCACGTGGGCAACCAAACACCGGCTGCCGCCCCCGCACCCACCGCTCCGGCGATGCCGCCGATTGATGCCGCTCTGGCTGCGACTGGCGCACAACCTGTTGCCAAGACCACATCGGTTCCGGCCAAGGCAAACCCGATTCCCGCGGATGCTCCGATCATCGAAGCGGCCGGTGCGGCTGCTGAATCTGAGCAAGAAGACGTCACGACCATCCTCAAGGGCATGCCCAAGACGTTGGCCGCCAACATGGACGCCTCCATCTCGGTACCGACCGCGACCAGTGTTCGCGCCGTACCGGCCAAGCTGCTCATCGACAACCGCATCGTGATCAACAACCACCTGTCGCGTCGCCGCGGTGGCAAAGTCTCGTTCACGCACATCCTGGGTTGGGCGCTTATTCGCGCGCTCGAGGAGTTCCCCAGCCAGAACGTTTACTACGACGTCATCGACGGCAAGCCTGCAGTCATCCAGTGCGCTCACGTCACTCTCGGCCTCGCCGTTGACGTGCCCAAGCCCGATGGCTCACGCGCCCTCATGGTTCCCGGCATCAAGCGTGCCGACACCATGACTTTCGACCAGTACCTGGCCGCCTACGAAGATCTGGTCTCACGCGCGCGCAACAACAAGCTGGTCGCCGAAGACTTCCAGGGCATCACCGTGTCGCTCACCAACCCCGGCGGCATCGGAACCAACCACTCGGTTCCCCGACTCATGCAGCGTCAGGGTTGCATCATCGGCGCCGGTGCGCTCGAGTACCCGGCAGCTTTCCAAGGTGCCAGCGAAAAGACGCTCACCGACATGGGCATCGGCAAGATCCTCACGCTGACCTCGACTTACGATCACCGCGTGATTCAGGGCGCTGGCTCGGGTGAGTTCCTCAAGAAGGTCCACGAACTGCTTATCGGTCAGCGGAATTTCTACGAAGATATTTTTGCCGCCCTGCGCATCCCCTACAAGCCCATTCAGTGGTCGGAAGACATCAGCGTTGAAAAGGGATCGTCGCTCAACAAAACAGCTCGCGTTCAAGAGCTCATTCAGGCGTTCCGCGAGCGCGGCCACCTCATGGCCGACATTGACCCGCTCGAGTACGTGCAGCGCACGCACCCTGACCTCGAAATCGAAAACCACGGCCTCACCCTGTGGGATCTCGACCGCGATTTCGTAACCGGTGGCGTCACCGGACAGAAGTCCGCTCCGCTTCGCAAGATTCTTGGAGTGCTGCGTGACTCGTACGTGCGCACCATCGGCCTCGAGTACATGCACATTCAAGACCCCGAACAGCGTCGCTGGATTCAGGAGCGAGTCGAGCGCCCCTACGAAAAACCCAGCCACGACGAGCAGCTGCGCATCCTCGGCAAGCTCAACGAGGCCGAGGCCTTCGAAACCTTCTTGCAGACCAAGTACGTCGGTCAGAAGCGCTTCAGCCTTGAGGGCAGCGAGTCGCTCATCCCGCTCATTGACGCGATCATCCAAGAAGCAGCGGATGCTGAACTCGACGGTGTCGGAATCGGCATGGCCCACCGTGGTCGCCTGAACGTACTCACCAACATCGCGGGCAAGACCTACGGTCAGATCTTCCGCGAGTTCGAGGGAACCACCGACACCGGCACCGTTCAGGGCTCAGGAGACGTCAAGTACCACCTCGGTACCGAGGGCACCTTCACTTCGGCCAACGGCAAGACCATTCCGGTCTCGCTCGCCGCAAACCCCTCGCACCTTGAGACGGTGAACTCGGTACTTCAGGGCATCGTGCGCGCCAAGCAAGACCTCAAGCCGATTGGCACCTTCACCACCCTGCCGATTCTCGTGCACGGTGACGCTGCCATGGCTGGTCAGGGCGTGGTCTACGAAGGCATGCAGATGTCACAGCTGCGTGCGTACCGCATTGGTGGCACCATCCACATCGCGGTCAACAACCAGGTCGGATTCACCACGCTCCCCTGGGAGTCGCGCACCTCGGTTTACGCAACGGACGTAGCCAAGGTCATCCAGGCTCCGGTCTGGCACGTCAACGGCGATGACCCCGAAGCGGTCGTCCGCGTTGCCCAGCTCGCGTTCGAGTTCCGCCAGAAGTTCAAGAAAGACGTGGTCATCGACCTCGTCAGCTACCGTCGCCGCGGTCACAACGAGGGTGACGACCCCTCGATGACCCAGCCGCTGATGTACAACCTCATCGAGGCCAAACGCTCGGTTCGTCGTCTGTACACCGAGGCTCTGGTTGGTCGCGGTGACATCACGCAAGAAGAGTTCGACAAGGCACAGGCCGACTTCCAGGCCCAGCTTGAAACCGCCTTCGCCGACACCCACGCGGCTCAGTCGGGCGAGGGCGCTGCCACCGGTGGCGTCACCTCCTCGGCACCGCTGTCGATGGATGTCATGGAGCCAGCCCAGACCGGCGTCGATGTCTCGGTCATCCACCGCATTGGTGACGCGTTCAACAACGTTCCCCCGGGATTCACTGTGCACCCCAAGCTCCAGCAGCTTCTTGCCAAGCGTGTCGAGATGAGCCGCGAAGGTGGCATCGACTGGGGCTTCGGCGAGTTGCTCGCGTTCGGTTCGCTTCTGCTCGAGGGCAAGCCGGTTCGTATCACCGGTCAGGATGTGCGCCGTGGAACCTTCGTTCAGCGTCACGCCATCTTCCACGACCGCGAGAACGGTCAGGAATGGTTGCCACTGGTCAACCTCTCTGACAACCAGGGTCGCTTCTGGATCTATGACTCACTGCTCAGCGAGTACGCCGTCATGGGCTTCGAGTACGGCTACTCGGTTCAGCGTGAAGACGCTCTGGTTCTGTGGGAGGCACAGTTCGGTGACTTCGCCGATGGCGCGCAGACCGTCATCGACGAGTACATCTCGGCTTCCGAGCAAAAGTGGGGCCAGCGCTCCTCGGTCGTGCTGCTTCTGCCGCACGGCTACGAAGGCCAAGGCCCCGACCACTCGTCGGCTCGCATCGAACGCTTCTTGCAGCTTTGCGCTGAGAACAACATGACCGTGGCTCGTCCCTCGACCCCCGCGTCGTACTTCCACCTGCTGCGCCGCCAGGCCTACGCCCAGCCGCGCAAGCCGCTCATCGTCTTCACCCCGAAGGCCATGTTGCGTCTGCGCGATGCCGCCAGCAACGTGCAGGACTTCACGGCTGGCCGCTTTGAACCGGTGATTGATGACCCGCGTCAGCTCGACCGCGGTGCCGTGCAGCGTGTCATCGTCACCGCAGGCAAGCCGTACCACGACCTCATGGCTGAGATCAGCAAGACCAATGAGTCACGCGTGGCTGTGGTTCGTATGGAGCAGTTCTACCCGACGCCCATCACTGAGCTCAACGCTGTTCTGGGAACCTACCCGAACGCCGAGCTCGTGTGGTTCCAGGACGAGCCTGCAAACCAGGGTGCCTGGCCGTTCATCAACCTTGAGGTTGCTCCGTACCTGGCTGGTCGCGCCATCCGCAACATTTCGCGCCCCTCGGCTGCCTCACCGGCTGCCGGTAGCGCGAAGCGTCACGCGGTTGAGGCTGCTGCGATCCTCGAAGAGGCGCTGCGCTTCTAGTGTTGCTGTTCGGCGCGTAGGCGTGCCATCACCTGAAGACGCAAGTCGTCAGGTGCGGTCTCGTCGCACGCGCGCTGCACGGCTTCGCGCAGCACAACCTGCAGACGCTCATCCGTCGTGCAGTCGACGCAATTCTCGATGTGCTCGCGAATATCCGAGGCTTCTTCGCTGCACAGTTCGTTGTGCAGGTACTCTTCGAGATCTTTCTTTGCCTTGTCGCAACCGCAATCAGCCATTGGTGCCTCCCGTGTGTGCCGCGCCGATTCCCTGTTCGCGCGCATAGTCAGTGAGTTGTTCACGCAGCAGTCGTCGCCCGCGGTGCAAGCGACTCATCACGGTTCCCGTGGGGGTATCCATGATGTCTGCGATTTCTTGATACGAAAAACCTTGTACGTCGGCGAGAAAAACGGCGACGCGAAACTCTTCGGGGATGTTCTGCAGTGCATCCTTGACGGCACTGCCGGGCATGTGGTCGATGGCTTCTGCCTCGGCCGAACGGCTCGACATCGCCGTGCGTGACTCGGCATCACCCAGCTGCCAGTCTTCGAGTTCTTCAACCGAGCCCTGGAACGGCTCCCGAATAGCTTTGCGGTAGGAGTTGATGAACGTGTTTTCGAGAATGCGGTGCAGCCAGGCCTTGATGTTGGTGCCCTGCTCGTAAGAATCGAAGGCGGCAAATGCCTTCATGTAGGTCTCTTGAACGAGGTCATTCGCGTCGGCGGGATTTCCCGTCTTGCGCATCGCGTGGGCGTACAACTGGTCAAGCAACGGCATCGCCTGCTCAACAAAGAGCTCCTGCTTGGCTGCGTGATCAGTATCCATAGGGTTCAAGCCTACGCGCACTGGTCGTTCGAGCACGGTCGCTGACATATCCACCTCCGGTAACCTAGAACCAATGTTGACCTCGCCTTATTCCCGACCGGAATTCGACCCGTATCGGGACAGTGACGCTTCGGGCGCGCCCGAAGGCGACTGGGCAGCTCCCACCACGAGCAATGCACTGAACGCGACGCTCAGCTTGCCCGGCTCGAAGTCGCTCACCAACCGAGAGCTGGTGCTGTCTGCTCTGGCGGATTCCCCCTCGATTTTGCGCGCACCGCTGCACTCGCGTGACTCGGCGCTCATGGTCGAAGCCCTGCGCAACTTGGGCGTGACCATCACCGAAGTGCCCGGCGACAGCCCGTACGGCCCCGACTGGCACATCACCCCGGGCGAGCTTTCGGGCAGCACGACCATCGATTGCGGCCTCGCCGGTACCGTGATGCGATTCATGCCGCCCGTTGCCGCGCTGGCTCTGGGCCCGACGACTTTTGACGGGGATGCCGCAGCTCGCCGCCGCCCCATGGCTACCACGATCTCGTCCCTTCGTGCTCTCGGCGTTGACGTTGCCGATGAAGGCCGGGGAGCGCTGCCATTCACCGTGCACGGCACCGGAGCGGTGAACGGCGGTCCGCTCACGATTGACGCATCCAGCTCAAGTCAGTTCGTCTCGGGTTTGCTTCTCGCCGCCGCGCGCTTCGAGCAGGGGCTCGACCTCACTCACGACGGTGAGCGACTACCGAGCATCCCGCACATTGATATGACCGTCGAGGTGCTGCGCGAGCGCGGTGTGAAAGTGTCGAGCCCGAGCCTGGGCCGATGGGTCGTCTCACCCGGAGCCATTGCCGGTCGCGAAGTGGACATCGAACCCGACCTGTCGAATGCCGCGCCTTTTCTCATCGCCGCAGTCGTCAGCGGTGGCAGCGTAACCATCACCGGATGGCCCGAAACCACCACCCAAGTCGGCAACGACCTCATCGATTTGCTGCCGCTCTTCGGAGCGCGCGTCGAACGTTCGGGGTCATCGGTCACCGTTTCGGCAGGCGAACGCATCACCGGCGTGACGCTAGACCTCACTACCGGCGGCGAACTCGCGCCCAACCTGGTTGCCCTGGCAGCCCTCGCCGACGGTCCCAGCACCATCACCGGCATTGGCCACATTCGCCACCACGAAACCGACCGTCTCGCAGCGCTCGCTACCGAAATCAATAAGCTCGGCGGCAAGGTCACCGAACTCGACGATGGTTTGCACATCGAACCGGCGCCTCTGCGCGGCGGGCAGTGGCTCTCCTACGACGACCACCGTATGGCAACTTCAGGCGCAATCATCGGCTTGCGCATCCCCGGTGTTGAAATCGAAAACATCGCGTGCACGAGCAAGACGCTGCCCGAGTTCGCCGAACTTTGGCTTGGCATCACAGGAGTTTCTGCCTAGTGAGTTGGTGGGACGACGGCGACGACGAGCAGCACGAGCTCGATGAATCGGATGTTCGCATTCGCCCTAATCCCAAGGGAAACCGCCCCCGCACCAAGATTCGCCCCGAGCACTCAGATGCCGTGATCGGCATGGTGATGTCGGTGGATCGCGGCCGTTTTTCGGTGCTCGTCGATGCGGGAACGCCCGCCGAGCGCCAGGTTACGGCGTCACGGGCTCGCGAGCTGGGCAAACAAGCGATTGTCACGGGTGACCGAGTTGCCCTGGTTGGTGACACTAGCGGAGACGAAGGCACGCTCAGCCGCGTGGTTCGCATCGAGGAGCGCTCGACCATCCTGCGTCGTAGCGCCGACGACACCGACGCCGTCGAGCGCGTGATTGTGGCCAATGCCGACCAGATGCTCATCGTGGTTGCGGCAGCAAACCCCGAACCGCGCGTGCGTCTGGTTGACCGCTACCTGGTTGCCGCGCTCGATGCCGGCATCGCTCCCGTTCTGTGCATCACCAAGACCGATCTGGCCGACCCGACCGAATTCTTGGCCAACTTTGCCGGTCTCGATCTGCCCATCGTGACCAGCCGATCCGACGACCCGCCCCTGGCCGAAATCGGCGCGATGCTCGTCGGGCACACGACGGTCGCCGTCGGGCACTCCGGCGTCGGCAAATCAACCCTGGTGAATGCGCTGGTGCCGGGCACCGAACGAGCCACCGGGCACGTCAACGAAACCACTGGGCGCGGTCGTCACACCTCGAGCTCAACCCTCTGCGTGCGCTTCGAGTCTGCTGCGGGCACCGGCTGGATTGTTGATACACCTGGCGTGCGCTCTTTTGGCCTCGGGCACATCAACCCCAACAACATCCTGCGTGCCTACACCGATCTTGACCGCATTGGTCAGACCTGCCCGCGCGGCTGCACACACCTGACCGATGCCCCCGACTGCGCCATCGCGGAGGCCGTCGAAGCGGGAGCACTCGGTGAGAGCGGGCACGCGCGCCTCGACTCACTGCAACGTCTGCTGGCAACGTTCGCCTGAGTAGCTCGCGCGCGCAGGCTGACTTAAACTGAACCCATGAGCACTCGACTTGAAGTGGGCAGCAAAGCCCCCGCCTTTACGCTGCCCGATCAGAACGGCAAGCCGGTGAGCTTGTCTGACTTCGCCGGCAAGAAAGTGATTCTCTACTTCTACCCGGCGGCGATGACCCCGGGATGCACGAAACAGGCCTGTGACTTTCGCGACAGTCTCACGTCGCTCCAGTCGGCGGGTTACGTCGTTCTCGGCGTGAGCAAAGACACCTCAGCCAAGCTCAAGAAGTTCGAGGAGCGCGACGCGCTCACCTTCCCGCTTCTGGCTGACCCGGAACTCACCGTGCACAACGCTTACGCGACCTACGGCGAGAAGATGATGTACGGCAAGACCGTTCAGGGTGTGATTCGCTCGACTTTTGTCATTGACGAAAAGGGCGCCATCGAAATGGCTCTGTACAACGTGAAGGCCACCGGCCACGTGGCCAGCCTCAAGGGCAAACTCGGTCTCTAGTCGCGCGTTCGGGTTGTTACTGCGGCGACCGGGCGAGTGAACAAAAGCACGCCGACGGCAACGGCGAGAGCGATCATCCCCACAGCAATCGCGGGCCAAGCCCCCTCAGCACCGACCATGCTGAAGCCGACCACGGCCTGAATCGTCTGCCAGACCAGAGTGCCCGCGCGAGTCCAGACACGCATCCGCAGCAGACCGATGGTGAGCGCCCAGAGCCACACTGCGCACAGCACAAACAAGGCCAAGAGGAACAAAGCACCCGCGAGTGACTCGATGTGCGCGACGAAAAATTGAGCGCCGAACCAGATTGCATAGGCACTGGCACCGAGCGCTTCTACACCCACTAATACCGCCACGAGGATGAGCAACGGCGGACGTCGCACAAAATTCATCAGAACTCTTTTCAAGAAAAGTCTTTACAAACCTTCAACCACTATGTCACCCTTAACAAGTCGAGTTGCGACCCACGTGGGTGTGGGCAAGTGAGTTCGAGAAATTTGAACCGGCTTGGGACTATCGCTTCGACATTTTTTATTGGTCCGAACGTCTGCATTTCGGACAATTTTGCATGCTTCAGGCACACGGCAATGTGCGCTTGAGAAAAACAAACAAAGGAGAAACTCATGGATTGGCGCGATAACTCAGCCTGCCTCACAGTTGACCCGGAACTTTTCTTCCCGGTCGGCAACACTGGCCCGGCTGTAGACCAGATTGACAAGGCAAAGGCCGTTTGTGCCCGCTGCTCAGTAACCGAGCAGTGCCTGCAGTACGCCCTCGAGACCAACCAGGACTCGGGCGTCTGGGGTGGCCTCAGCGAAGACGAGCGCCGCGCTCTCAAGCGTCGCGCCGCCCGCGCACGCCGGGCTTCCTAAGCGCAGCTCACTTCATCGAGTGCCTCGGCTTCGGCCGGGGCACTCGTGCTTAAACCGGGCCCGTGATGTAGGCGATGGGACGCGTTGCCGTGTCGGCAATCTCCGGGAACGGCAACGGGATCTCGACGCGCACCAGAGTTCCGCCACTCTCGCGCGTCTCCCACGAGATTGATCCGCTCAGCTCGCCTTCGATGAGGGTGCGCACAATCTGCGTACCCAGACCGTCGCCAATTTCGCCGGCGTCGCCCAGTCCGTGACCGTCATCGCTGATGGTCACGGTGAGTAGGCCGACGCTGCGGCGCGCATCCACTTCAACCGTGCCAGTGCGACCAGCCAAACCGTGCTCGACCGCGTTGGTGACGAGTTCGGTGATGGCCACGGCGAGCGGGGTCGCGTACTCACTCGGCAGAATGCCGAATGAACCGGTAGCTTTCGGACTGACCGTGGTTCCCTGGAGCGCAGCAACCTCGGCGCTCAGCATAAACACACGCTGGAAGACCTCGTCGAAGTTCACGTTCTGGGTGAGACCCTCAGACAGAGCATCGTGCACCACGGCAATACTGGCTACGCGGCGCATCGCTTGGGCCAGCGCATCCCGCGCTTCGTCACTCTTCGTGCGACGGGCCTGGATGCGCAGCAACGAAGCCACCGTCTGCAGATTGTTCTTCACGCGGTGGTGAATTTCGCGAATCGTGGCGTCTTTCGTGATGAGCGCGCGCTCTTGGCGGCGCAGTTCTGTTACATCGCGACACAGGATGATGGCGCCGGCGCGCTCACCTCGGTGCTTGAGCGGAATGGCGCGCAACGAGATGGTCACGCCATTGGCTTCAACGTCGGCGCGCCAGGGTGCACGACCAGTGACCACGACCGGAAGCGACTCATCGACATTGATCTTTCCGGTCAGCACCTGTGACGTGACATCGGCAAGTGACTCACCCTCGAGCTCATCGCGAAAACCGATGCGGTTGAAGGCCGAGAGCGCGTTCGGGCTGGCAAACGTGGTGATTCCTTCGACATCGATACGAACCAAACCATCGGATGCGCGCGGCGCTCCCTGGGTCGGGGCTGGTGCCGCATCGAGATCAGGAAAATCGCCCGCGGCGATCATGTTCAGCAGGTCATCGGCACAGGTGTTGAAGGTCTTTTCCTGACGCGAGGGCGATCGGTTCTCCGAGAGGTTCGTGTGCAAGGTGATGACCGCAATCGGCCCGCCCTGCACCTCGGAGTCAGAGCCAACGGTTCGACGCACAACGGGAATCGCCTTGACCCGTGTCGGAGTCTCTTCGAACCAGGCCGGCGCCGATGAATCGATAATCTGACCGGTTTCGTAGGCCTCGGTCACTTGCGAGCGCCATTCCGCTTTGATGGGTTGCCCCACGAAGTCCCGATAGAACAGGGTGGCAGCGCCCGAGGGGCGCGCGTGAGCGAGGGCCACAAACGTGCGGTCGCGCGTCGGAATCCAGAACACGGTGTCGGCGAAGGCAAGGTCGGCAATGAGCTGGGCATCGCCCACGAGCATGTGCATCCACTCGATGTCGGCCTCGGTACCGATACCGACTTGAGTCATGATGTTGCTGAACGTCGACATAGCTCTAGCCTAGGCTGATGCCATGAGTCGCAAACACCCGAACCGGCACTGGTATCAGTCCCCCGGCCTGTGGTGGCCTCTTGGCGTGATCCTTTCTCTCGTGATTGTGGTGCCCCTCGTGTTCAATGTCTCCCCCTGGCCCGGTGCGCTGATTATCCGGTCCATTTTCAGCAATAGTGCCCAAAAGCTTGTAGCGGTCATGGCCCCCTACGCGCCAACCAGTGGCGTCGATTCGGTCCTCAACATCGCCTACCAACCGAGCAACGCCAAGACCCAGCTAGATGTCTACTACCCGACCGGCACAACGAAGCCGCTAGGAACGGTGGTCTGGACCCATGGTGGCGCCTGGATTTCGGGCGACAAGGCGAATGACCGCAGCTACTTTCAGATTCTGGCGAGCCACGGTTACACCGTCGTGGGGCTCGACTACGGCTACGGTCCCGAAGCGAAATATCCCACGGCGGTCTTTCAGATTAATGACGCCCTCAACTTCGTGGTCGCCAATGCAGCCAAGTACCACGTTGATCCTTCCCGCATAGTGATGGCGGGTGACAGCGCCGGTGCCCAGCTCACCTCGCAGCTCGCCGCCCTCACCACGAACGCGAGCTATGCCGACCAGCTCAAGATCACCCCCGCGCTCAAGCCCGAACAACTGCGCGGTGTCGTGCTCAACTGTGGCGTGTATGACATGAGTGCCATGATCAACAGCCCGAACCAGATGCAGGCAATTCAGACGTACTCGAATTCAGAAGCTGCGATGGAGAAGATCCTCACCTGGGGTGACACCACTGCGCTCTGGGCATATACCGGCGACCGCAACCTCGGTTCGTCCGCCAGCATCGAACAAATGTCGACCATCAACTTCGTGACCAAGAATTTTCCCGCCACGTACATCTCTGGCGGAAATGCAGACCCGCTCACCGCGCACCAGTCGATTCCGATGGCGGCCAAGCTCACCGCCTTGGGCGTGAGCGTGGACAGTCTGTTCTGGCCGGACAACTACACCCCTCCCCTGCCGCATGAATACCAGTTCCACCTCAACCTAGACGCGGCGCAGACCGCACTGACCCGCACGCTCGAGTTCCTCGCGGCACGGTTGGGCTAGGTTTGCCCCGAGCTCTACTCCTCGGTGGTGACGTTTAAGGCGACCTGCGCCGTGAGTACTGTCTTGCCATTGACCGGCCGAATACTCCACGTGTGTGTCATGTCATCGAGTACCGATGACCCGTAGCCACCGCTCGCCAATCCGGCGAGCACCTGGCCGTTGTTGACCACGCACACCTGGACCAGGCCGTCTGCGGGTCGATCAAACTCGACAATGATCTCAGACGCCTCACCATGCTTAATGGCGTTATTGACACCCTCGCGAATCACTTCAACCACACACTGCGTAGCTGTCGCATCGAGCGCGAGCTCGTCAAGCACAGGTACGGCCTCGATGACATCCAGTGAGGTGGCATCTCCCCACACTTGCTTGATCTCGTCGATGAACAGGTCAAGATCGGGGCGTTCCAAGTCGGTTTCAGCGAGTTTGGCGAGTGCGGCATCCATGTCATCGAGGATGCGCGCAACCAGCACCTCGTCGACCCGATCCACCTGCTGCAAACGCAAGGCGGATGCGTAGAGCGCCGACTGCACCGGGCCATGCAAAACGTTGGCAATGCGCTTGGCATTCACGTTGAACTGTTGGCGCATGCTGGATACCGCAAGATTGAGCAACCCGATTATCTCGATTTGGCGTTCGAGGGCATCCGATCGAAGCAGCTCGACGCTCAAGTAAAAGTAGATCGCCAACGAAATGGCGATGATGAGCGCGACGTACCCGATGACCAAATTGCGGGGGACGTGCACGATACCGGCAGTGACAAGGTAGGCACCGGTCATCCCGATGGCGGCATGAATGATCGTGTACACGATCGCGCCAAGAAAATAGGGCATGGGCACTCGGCCCAGAACCAGACGGGCTAACCACAACACCACGAAAGTGGTCAGCGCGACGAGGGACAGGGTGAGAATGACCTCACCCAGAGGGATGTGCGTCGTGAGCGATCCAGCAGTAAAGAGCACGAGGAGGATAACGAAGGTCCCCGGCAGGATGAAGCGACCAACCGGCATGAGCTGGGTCAGGTTGCGCCAGTAAAAGAGCGGCTTGCGATCAACCTGCGTGAGCTCGATGGCCGTCTGTTCCCGAGCGAGCGAGGCGCTCAACGGGCGAATCACCACGTCCACGGTGTCCCGCAAATCGAGGGCTACTTTTGCGGCATCCTCGCGCGTTTGAACGCTGGCCAGGATTACGCGAAGGGATTCCATAGTCGGCGCCAATGCGGACATGGCTCGATCAAGCAAAAGCAACCGCTGCTGGCGAATGCGTTCACCCATGGACTGCTTGAGTTCCTCCAGCTCGACCTGGGTGGCGAACAACCCATCGGCCGCAACGCGGTACGTGCGAGCGGCGGCAACGGCCAGGGCGCTCAGGCTCAACACGAGAGACATGAAAATTGCCCCACCCAGGATGCGCGTGACCAGCGAACCCGGTTGAGCGATGCCCAGCGCGACAGTAACCGGCACGAGCGCGAGCCCGCGAACCAAGCCCGCCACGACAAATGCAATCAGAGTGAGGCCCGGGCGCGAAGGACGCTCCCGAACCGGCAAGACCGTGGCCCGAAAAATGAGCAACACTGCAACGGGTACTCCCCAGGAAATCCCCGTCAATAGCCACCAGAGCCACAGCGGCCCTTCGTCGTTCGCGCTGTACAAGATGATGACCGACACGATCGCCGGAATGGCCAACAACCCGAAAACGGGCGCCGTCAGCGCGTATCGAGAACCGAACATTGCCCACGCCGCTTCTCGCGAGAGTCGGTACGCCTGTTTCGACATCGTCCTAAAGAGATTCGAGTAACGCGGGGGTACCCAGGGCAGCCATGTACGCTCGTGCAGCCTCGACGCGAGCGTTGCGATCCGAGGAAGCATCAATGCGTAGCACCGAGAAGATGCGGGTGAGCATGCTCTCGACTGACCCAACGGATCGTCCGCGCGCCTCAGCAATTTGCTGATTACTTCTCCCCTGCGCAACCATCTTCAGCACCTCGAGCTGCATGCGAGAGAGCTCGGCCAACGGACGGTGCGGGTCTTGATCATGACGCTGGCTGCTGTTCACCCGACCAACGAGCACAGCTTCGAGCGCATCCACGAGCTCGTTCGAGTCGAGCAGCTGGGCCTTGCGCAGATAGGCGGCACCGGTAAAGACATCACGTGACTGGTGCCCGCTAAATCGACCATCGGGCAGGTTCGTCAAGAACACAATGCCGAGAGCGGGATTCTCGCGAACCAGCGCCTCAGCGAGATCGAAACCATCGAGTCCCGGACCGAGATTGATATCAACAATGATGGCGTCAACGTCGGCCTCGTCGAAGACCTCACGCGCTTGGAGCGCGTTGGCAGCCGTAAATACCGTGAAACCGCGAGTGCCCAGAGTTTGAGCGAGCAAGTCGCGAAGCAGCGCCTCGTCTTCGACGATGAGAACTTGGCGCTGGTACACGGCTACAGTCTAGGAAAAATCGCTGTCCGGTTCGAGGATGAGCGAAACATCCCACTGGCGGCGACCGGCGTTCAGCACACCCTGGCTCTCGACCAGGTAGCAACGGCCACACAGCGGTTCGTAGGTGAGGTGGTCATCGTCGATAGCCATCTGGTCACCGGCGAAGACAAACTGCCCATCGATTTTGCGGGCGTTGAACTCGGCCTTCTCACCACAGCGGCAGATCGTCTTGAGTTCTTCGAGGTCGTGCGAGATCTCGAGTAGACGACGGCTACCGGGGAATGCAACGGTCTGGAAGTCGGTGCGGATACCGAAAGCGATGACCGGGATGTTGTTGAGGATTGCGATGCGGAGCAGGTCATCCACCTGAGCTTCGGTCAAGAATTGTGCCTCGTCTACGAGGAAAACCGAGACGTCTTTGCCGGTCTGGCGACGCAGCGCGTCGCGAACATCCTCAAACACCCCGTAGACGTCGGTGTTCGCGCCGATGAGAAAGTCGCTCTCACGGGTAATACCCGTGCGCGAAAGAATCCCGAGGTCGCCCTTGGTGTCGATAGCCGGCTTGGCAAGAACCACGTTGTGGCCACGCTCTTCGTAATTGTGCGCAGTCTGCAGCATCGCGGTGGACTTGCCGCTGTTCATTGCGCCGTAACGGAAGTGGAGCTTGGCCATAGTCGTTGCCGTCTTTCGTTGAAAAATCTAATCCGGCCGAAGGCTTAGGCCTTGAGACCGAGCGTTGCCGCAGTCTCTGCCAACGACTTGCGTGCGCGAATCGGTTCTGGCGACAGAGGTGCTTCGTAGCTAGGAATCATTTTACGAATCTTCGCCTTCCATGCCGGGAGACTCTCGGGGAAACACTTACCTAGAACATCGAGCATGACCGCGACCGAGACGGATGCACCGGGCGAGGCGCCGAGCAGACCGGCGATCGAGCCGTCTGACGCGGTGACCACCTCGGTTCCGAACTGAAGCACACCGCCCTTCTTCTTGTCTGCCTTCATCACCTGAACGCGCTGACCGGCGTGGATGAGCTCCCAGTCTTTGCCTTCAGCCTCAGGGAAGTACTCGCGCAGCGACTCAAGTTTCTTGTGGTGGCTCGCGGTGAGCTCGCCGACCAAGTACTTGATGAGGTCGAAGTTGGTCAAACCAACCGCGATCATCGGAATCAGGTTGTGCCAGCGAATCGAAGCGGGCAGGTCAAGGTACGAGCCCTTCTTCAGGAAGTTGGGGCTGAACCCGGCGTACGGGCCGAACAACAGCGAGGTCTCGCCGTCGACGACACGAGTGTCGAGGTGGGGCACCGACATGGGCGGTGCACCCACGGAGGCCTTGCCATAAACCTTCGCCTGGTGCTGGGCAACCAGGGCCGGGTTGCTGGTCTTCAAGAACTGCCCCGAAATCGGGAATCCGCCGTACCCACGAGCCTCGGGGATGTGCGACTTCTGCAGCAGGTGCAGAGCGCCACCACCAGCACCGACGAACACGAACTTCGCCTCAATGCTCTTCGGGGTGTTGCCCACGCGGTCACGCAAGGTGACCTTCCAGTTACCGTTGCGCAACTTGCGCAGCTTGGTGACCTGAGTTTCGTACTCGATGGATGCGCCACCGCGCTCGAGGAAGGCCAACAGGTGCTTCGTCAGCGCGCCGAAGTCGACATCAGTGCCCGACTCAATCCGCGTCGCCGCGAGGGGCTCGCCAACCAGACGGTTCTCGATGAGTAGCGGTGCCCACTCGCCGATGACCATGGGGTCTTCGCTGTACTGGATGCCGGCGAAGAGCGGTTCGTCTTTCAGAACGGCGTAGCGCTTGCGCAGGTATTCAACGTTCTTCTCGCCCCACACGAAGGTCATGTGCGGCGTGGTGTGAATGAAGCTGCTCGGGTCGGTGATCAGCTTGCCGGCGACCAGGTATGACCAGAATTCGCGGCTGAGCTGGAACTGCTCGTTGATGGCAACGGCCTTGCTCGCTTCGACCGATCCATCGGAAGCTTCGGGCATGTAGTTGAGCTCACACAGACCAGCGTGACCCGTGCCTGCGTTGTTCCACGGGTTCGAGCTCTCTTGAGCCGCCTCGGGCAGACGCTCCACCAGAGCCATCGACCAATCCGGCTGGAGCTCTCTGATGAGTGTGCCCAGAGTGGCGCTCATGATGCCTCCACCAATGAGGAGGACGTCTACTGGTTTCGAAGTCATTCGGGTACCCCTCTAGCGACTTGCGGCGATAACTTCGGCAATCTGCACGGCGTTGAGGGCAGCACCCTTGCGCAGGTTGTCGTTGCTAATGAACAACGCCAGACCACGACCGCCGTCTACGGTTTCGTCTTGACGAATACGGCCCACGAAGCTCGGGTCGGCACCGGCCGCCTGCAGCGGGGTCGGCACCTCTTCGAGGGCAACACCGGGTGCGCCAGCGAGCAGCTCGCGAGCGCGTTCGGGGGTGATTGGCTTGCTGAACTCGGCGTTCACGCTGAGCGAGTGGCCAGTGAATACGGGCACGCGCACGCAAGTTCCAGCGACGAGAAGCTCGGGGATTTCAAGAATCTTGCGGCTCTCATTGCGAAGCTTCTTCTCTTCGTCGGTTTCGTTGAGGCCGTCTTCGACCACGGATCCGGCGAGCGGGATGACATCGAACGCGATGGTACGCACGTACTTCACCGGGGCGGGAAACTCGAGTGCCGATCCGTCGTGAACGAGTCGGGTGAGGTCGCCCTGCTTGACCGCGGCCTGAACCTGCGACTCAAGCTCTTCGGCGCCGGCAAGGCCCGAACCCGAAACCGCTTGGAAAGTGGTGACAACGAGACGCTCAAGACCAGCTTCTTCGTGCAGTACCTTGAGCACCGGCATCGCGGCCATGGTGGTGCAGTTCGGGTTGGCGATGATGCCCTTCGTGGCCTGCGCGATGGCGTGGGGGTTCACTTCGCTGACCACGAGCGGAACATCCGGATCCATGCGCCATGCGCTCGAGTTATCGATCACGGTTACGCCTGCCTCAGCAAAGCGCGGAGCGGCAGCCTTCGAGCCAGCGCCACCGGCCGAGAACAGCGCGATGTCGAGACCGCTCGGGTCTGCCGTGGCGACGTCTTCTACGACGATGTCCTGACCGCGGAACTGCAGGGTCTGACCAGCCGAGCGGGCGGTGGCGAAGAAGCGGAGCTCCTTGACCGGAAAGTTGCGCTCATCGAGCAGACGACGCATAACTGCGCCCACCTGACCGGTTGCGCCAACGACGCCTACGTTGAGGCCTTCTGCATTGATTTGGGTCATCGTCCGGTACCTCCGTGAACCTTGGCTTCAACATCCGAGTCGAGGCCGAAAGCGGTGTGCACAACTTCCATTGCCTTGTTCAAGTCTTTGTCATCGGTAACAACGGAGATGCGGATCTCACTGGTCGAGATCATCTCAATGTTGATGCCGGCCTTCGAAAGCGCCGTGAACAGCTGAGCTGAGACACCCGCATTGGTGCGCATGCCAGCACCGACCACCGACAGTTTGCCGATCTCGTCGTCGTAAATAACCTTCTCGAAACCGATCTTCGCCTGTGCCGCGTTGAGTGCATCGATGGCAGTCTTGCCGTCGGTTTTGGCAACGGTGAATGAAATATCGCTCAGGCCGGTGTCAGCTGCGGGCACGTTCTGCACGATCATGTCGAGGTTCACGCCGGCTTCAGCGATGATCGTGAAGATCTCGGCAGCCTTACCCACGACATCGGGGATGCCGACAACAGTTACTTTGGCCTGGCTGAGATCGCCGGCAACACCGGTGATGATTGGCTCTTCCACTGGCTCTTCTCCCTCGGTCGGGTTGTAAACGATGGTTCCCTCGTTGTGGTTGAACGAGGAACGAACGTGCATGGTGACACCGTGACGGCGAGCGAACTCGACGGCGCGAATGTACAAAACTTTGGCGCCGTTAGCGGCGAGCTCGAGCATCTCTTCGCTCGTGATGCGGTCGACCTTGTGGGCCTTCTTGACCACGCGCGGGTCGGCGGTGAAGATTCCGTCGACGTCGGTGTAGATCTCGCACACATCGGCATTGAGCGCTGCAGCGAGGGCAACCGCGCTCGTGTCGGAGCCGCCACGACCCAAGGTGGTGATGTCTCCGGTGGAACGGTTGAAACCCTGGAACCCGGCAACGATGGCAACAGCACCTTCATCGAGCGCCTCGCGGACACGACCCGGGGTGACGTCGACGATGCGCGCGGCGCCGTGCTTCGCATCCGTGATCATGCCGGCCTGGCTGCCGGTGAATGAACGGGCGTCGACGTTCAACGAGCGGATGGCCATGGCAACCAGGGCCATCGAGATGCGTTCACCCGCGGTGAGAAGCATGTCCATTTCGCGCGGCGCCTCGACCGTGCTCACCGATTCGGCGAGGTCGATCAGCTCATCAGTGGTGTCTCCCATGGCGCTGACCACGACAACAACTTCGTTCCCCGCATTGCGCGTCTCAGCGATACGGGCAGCAACGCGCTTGATGCCTTCGGCATCGGCGACGGATGAACCGCCGAACTTTTGCACGATGAGACTCACGAACGAACTCCTGAACGGGTGGAAGTGGGT
>Ga0228701_1000481_pt1 | contig 33414 bp, 32 predicted proteins | sample McNCre117_Aug_MG_2_FD_178017 | JGI IMG/M metagenome (GOLD analysis project Ga0228701, IMG submission 178017) | Freshwater microbial communities from McNutts Creek, Athens, Georgia, United States - 11-17_Aug_MG | ecosystem: Environmental > Aquatic > Freshwater > Creek | place: USA: Georgia... | reverse complement strand
TATACTATTGAAAATTTAATTTAAATCTAATATGAAAAAAATCCTAGTAATTACTAGTCTTTGTGTCTTTATGACAACATGCATAAATGCACAAAAAGTTGACACTGCAACTAGTCAAAATGGAACTAAAAAAGAAGCCCCTAGCAAACCCGGTCCCAAAGCCTTTAAAGACTTCATTACCAAGAAAGCAATTAGTCAAAATGGGGTATTTACCACCCATTTTATGGAAGATAAATTCTACTTCGAGATTCCAGATAGTTTATTAGGCAGAGAAATGCTAGCCATTACACGTTTTGCCAAAGTAGCTGGTGGCGCCAGAAAATATGGCGGTGAAGAAGTGAATGAACAAAGCTTGGTTTTTGAAAAAGGCCCTGGCCAAAAAATATTTTTACGTGTTGTAAGCCTAATTAGCCGTGCAGATTCTACTCAGACCATTGCAAAGGCTGTTAAAAACTCATATTTAGATCCCATTATTGCGGCATTCGAAGTAAAGGCTTATGGTAAGGACTCAACGAGTAGCATTATTGATGTAACAGATTTTTTCAAAGGTGATAATCAAGCTGTTAGTTTAAGTAGCGGAGATAAGAGAAGCTTTAATTTATCTGTATTAGCATCTGACAGATCCTATATCGAGAGTATTAAAACCTACCCTATTAATATTGAGGTAAGAACTGTAAAGACTTATAACGCTAGCCCTAGCCCTACTGGTATGCCTAGCAGTAGTCCTGCCATTCCTGCTGCCATCAACGCAGGTGCGGTGACTTTTGAGTTAAATACCTCTATCTTATTATTGCCTAAAACACCTATGCCTAGCAGATTATTCGACCCTAGAGTAGGTTATTTTGCCGATAATTATGTTGAATACTCTGATAATCAACAAAAAGTAAAGAACCAAGTTTTCGCAGTACGTTATCGCCTAGAACCCAAGCCTCAGGATTTGGAAAGGTATAAGAAAGGTGAATTAGTAGAGCCTATTAAGCCTATTGTATATTATATTGATCCTGCTACTCCCAAAAAATGGGTACCTTATTTGATTCAAGGTATTAATGATTGGAATATAGCTTTTGAAGCTGCTGGTTGGAAAAATGCTATTCAAGGTAAAGAATGGCCCAATGACAGTACTATGAGTTTGGAAGATGCCCGTTTTTCTGTGATAAGATATTTCGCGTCTGATATTGAGAATGCTTATGGCCCTCAAGTACACGATCCAAGAAGTGGAGAAATTTTAGAAAGCCATATTGGCTGGTACCATAATGTAATGAATTTAGTACACGATTGGTACATGATTCAAACTGGTGCTGTAGATACGGGTGCTAGAAAAATGCTATTTGATGATGAATTAATGGGCAATTTAGTACGTACTGTATCTTCTCATGAAGTAGGACATACTTTAGGGTTGAGACATAATATGGGTAGCAGTAGCAAAACTCCTGTTGAAAAATTAAGAGACAACCAATGGTTAGAGAAAAATGGCCACACTGCTTCTATTATGGACTATGCACGTTTTAACTACGTAGCGCAACCAGAAGATCATGTAAGTAGAAAAGCTTTATTTATGGCCATTGGAGATTATGACAAATGGGCCATCAAATGGGGTTACACCTATACTGGATTGCAAGACAAAGAAGAAGACAAAAAAGTAAACAACAAATGGATCGTTGATAACTTAAGCAAGAATCCAAGATTATGGTTTGGCGGTGAAGGATACAATGCAGATCCTCGCGCACAAACAGAAGACCTAGGAGATAATGCCGTGACTGCAAGTGAGTATGGTATTAAAAATCTAAAAAGAATCATCACTCAGTTACCTGACTGGACCAAAGAAGAAGCAGATAGGTATGAAAACTTAAACCAAATGTATGTGCAGTTGGTTGGTCAGTTTAATAGATACATGAACCATGTAGCGAAAAACATTGGTGGCGTAAATGAAACTTTTAAAAGTGTAGAAGAAAAAGGAGATGTATATAGTCCTACTCCGGTAGCAATGCAAAAATCTGCATTGAACTTTTTGCAAGTACAATTATTTGCTACTCCTAAATGGTTATTAGATAATGCTATCTTAAATAAGATTTCTAATCCAGTTGCAAATGAAAGAATTCAAAATGTTCAAACCAATGTATTAAAGAGTGTTTTAGATAAATCTAGATTATATCGTTTAACAACTAGCCAAACTAGATTTAACACTTCTACTTATGCATTACATGATATGATGGAAGACTTAAGAAAAGGATTGTTCTCTGAGCTTGCTAATCATCAAGCTACAGATGTGTATCGTAGAAATCTACAAAAAACCTATGTAGCGGCATTAGGTGACTTGATTGATCCACCAGCTAGCCCTGCAGTAGGTCCACTTCCATCATTTGTGCTTGCTCCTATTTCTGATGTTAAAAACACAGATGTGGTATCAGAAGCAAAAGCACAATTGAAAAAATTAGCATCGGCTATTACGAGCAATAAAGCGAGTTTTAATGATGCTAATTCTATCAATCATTTTGATGATTTACAAGATCGTATCAAAAAGATTTTGGATCCAAAATAAACCTGTTACTATTAAAGAATAGTCATGAAAAAGGCCCTCAAAATAGAGGGCCTTTTTTTATAAGATGCATTGAGCATATTTAACCGCATAAAAACTTATTCGTATCTCAAAGCGTTGATCGGATTTAAAGAAGCTGCTTTCATAGCCGGATAAATACCTGCAGCCAATCCTACTACAGAACAAATGGCAATCCCAATGACTACCCACATCCAAGGAATCACAAACCCGGTATGCAAGACCATACTAAATAAATTGCCTACCAATATTCCAAGAACAATGCCAAAGAAAGCGCCTAATAAACTAATTAAAATACTTTCAAATAAAAACTGACGACGCACATCTTGTTTTTTCCCGCCAATAGCTTTAATCAATCCTACTTCTCTTGTACGTTCATTCACAGCCACTAACATAATATTCATTAAACCAATAGCAGCGCCAATTAAAGTAATCATACCAATCGCTCCTGCTGCCCCGCTAATGCCCGCCAAGAATCCAATAAACATTTCTGCGAATTTATCACTCTTGTCAATTACAAAATTATCAGTTTCCGTTGGAATCAATCTTCTTGCTTTTCTCATTTGCTCAGTAGCTTCGTCAATCGCGGGCTCTAATTCTGTAACATTATTGACCATGACCCCAATTTGATAAGAGGCATTGCTTTGATATTGTCTAAGGTTTTTAATAGAAGTAACGATCACGTCATCCTGACGCATCATAGCGCTAGATCCTTTTGATTTCAATAGTCCAATCACTCTATAGGGCTTGCCGCCTACTAAAATAATTTTATCTACGCTGCGTTCAGGTTTATTAGGGAACAATTTAGCCGCCACATTGCTGCCAATTACACAAACATTTCTTCCACTTTGAAGATCTACATTATTTAAGTTTCTGCCTTGAGCAAGTGTATAACCACTCACTGCTAAATAATTCTCATCTGCACCAAACATGCTAATTTGAGGATTGGTCTTCTTGTTTTTGTAATGTAATTCATTATTGCCATTACCTCTTCTATATACTGCTACCTGTGCGCGATTAAAACTATAATGTTCTTTAAAATAATTGGATTCTTCTAAACGAATCACTTTGTCCAAATTTGACTTTTTCTCTTTTTGTCCTTTTTTAGATTTAGCAAACTCATCTCCATTATTAGGACCACCGCCCATTCTTACATTCATTTCTTTATAGCGAATACTAAAAGCATTGGCTCCCATAAAAGAAAAGTTTTCCTTTAGGCTTTGATTCATTGCCGATATGGCTGTAATGATCCCAATTAAAGCCATGATCCCAAAAGCAATAATCGCTACGGTAATGCCTGTTCTTAGTTTGTTACTTTTTACAGTACGCCAAGCTAGGGCAAATGAATCCTGAATGGTCATGTTAAATAGTTTATCTATACCCTAAAGGTAGGATAGATTCAATTATAGCGCCCTTTAAGCTCGCTTTATTTGAGGAACGGCTAAAAGTATAGATAATTGAACAATAAGTTAGGAAGGATGCCTAAAATGATCAATACAACTGCCAATACTAATAACTTATAAGTATAGCTTTTTGGCAGTTCATGGATGGCTGGCTGACCCTCCACAAAATACATAGCTTGTATTAACTTGAAATAGTAGTACACACTTACAGCCGCAAATAGAATTGCTACGATCACAATCCATAGTCCAGCACCTGCAGTCAATATAGCGTTTAGCATATAGTATTTAGCAAAAAAGCCTCCTGTAAGTGGGATACCTGCTAATGAAAGTAAAAACAAAGTAGTCATGAAAGCCAATAGCGGATTTGCTTTTGCCAATCCATTAAAAGCTTCAAAGCTATAGTCTTTCATTTTTACAAGCACCGCAAATAAGCCAATTGTAGCTAAAGAATATACTACAGCATACAATAAAATACCTTCGTTTGCAAAATCAGAAACACCATACAATGCAAATAACATAAAGCCCGCTTGTGCAATGCTTGAATAGGAAAGCATTCTTTTTACACTTTTCTGAAACACAGCCACAATATTACCTACTAATAATGTTGCTACAATCACAAAAGACAAGATCAATTCCCAAGAATGTCCTAATGCCTTTGCTTGTGCATGAAATACAGAAATAAAAGCAAAGAATCCCGCTGCTTTTACAATAGTGGCCATAAAAGAAGTAAATACTGTAGGTGCTCCATCATATACATCTGGTGTCCAAAAATGAAAGGGTGCTGCTGATACTTTGAAGTTCATGGCAGCAAAAATTAATATCAATCCTGCGGATAATAAATATTGTTCGATGGCAAAACCTTTAGAAGGCACAATTAATGGTGCATTCAAATGAAAGCTTCCATTAGCTCCGTAAATAAGCGTGATACCTAATAACAAGATTCCAGTTGAAAAAGATCCCATTAAGAAATACTTTAAAGAGGCTTCATTGCTCAATAAATTCTTTTTATCAGCACCTGTTAAAATATAAAGCGGAATAGAAAGAATCTCAATACCAATAAATAACATTAATAAATTATCAAAAGAAGTTAGAATGCTTGCACCACACAAAATGAAAAAGAATAACGCGTAAAAATCAGCAGACTGGTGTCCAATTTGATCAATTTCTTCGGCATTAATCCATACATATAAGAAAGTGATGGCAAATAACAAGGTATTAGCATACAAGCCAAATCTTGAAAAAGACAACATGCCCTTGGTATCCATATCTAACACATACCATCCATTTAATTGTGCCAAATTCGCTACTATGAGTACCAACAAACCCACTAGTGCTATATTTTTTTGTAAGCGCTCACTTTTAAAACCCCAAGAGCTGAACATTAAAAGCACCCCTAATAAAGCTGAAACGATAATTGCATTCATTGCTAATTCTTTTAAATTATTTTACAAACAATTGTTGTAAAGTATCTTTTGTTAATTCAAATAATGGTTGAGGATATACTCCTGTTACAAAAACAATCACTATCAAAACAATTAACACCGCTTGAGCAGGCTTATTGATTGTCATTTTTTGCATGTGCTCACTTAACTCACCATAAGCTACTTTTTGCACCATATTTAAAGAATAGATAGCCGCTAAAATCACACTTACACCGGCAAAAGCTGCTGCCCAAATATTGAATTGGAACAAACTATTGAACATTAAAAATTCTCCCACAAAAGCATTGGTCAATGGCAAAGCAATATTGGCGAAAGAAAACGCTACTAATAAAATGGCTAAAGTAGGTTGTTTTTTTGCCATACCTCCCATTAAAGCCAAGGAAGTAGTGCCTGTTTGTTGCTCAATAATATCCGCAATAATCCACAAGCCTAAAACATTGATACCATGTGAAAATAATTGTATCAAAACCCCTTGCATGCCTATTTCAGTTTGACTAAAAATAGCAGCACTCATTAGTCCAATATGTGCAATAGACGAATAAGCGATTAATTTTTTAATATTATCTTGGCGTATAGCAATAAAAGAGGCATATAAAACACCAATAACTGATAAGGTTACCACCATATTAGCATGCGCCACAAATGCTGTTGGGAATAATGGCAATAACCATCTTATTACTCCATAAAGGCCCATTTTAACCATCACCGCACTCAATACCATCGTAACCGATGTAGGTGCTTGATCGTATGCATCTGGTTGCCATGTATGCAAAGGGAAGATGGGCATCTTAATGGCGAAAGCAATAAAGAACAATGCAAAAACAGTCATCTGTTGTCCACTGCTTAAATTAGCATGTTTAAAAGCTGCTAGTGAGAAGCTATGATCTTGCGTATGCATATATACCATGATAATGCCTATCAACATAAATAAAGAGCCCAAGAAAGTGTAAATAAAAAATTTAAAAGTAACAGCAATCCTTTTCTCGCCACCCCAAATGGAACACAAGAAGTAAACAGGTATCAATGCCAATTCCCAGAAGAAATAAAACAATAAAGCATCACCTGCCAAGAAAACACCCATTAAGCCAGCTTGTGTAAATAACATCAAGGATAATTGTGTGTTTTTATTTGCCACATTATTTTTACTTGTCGCCATAAATATCGCTGGAAAGCTAATAGCAGTTAACAAGATTAAAATTTTAGCTAAGCCATCTGCTTGTAAAACAAAACGGCTGTTCAATACTTGTATCCATGTAATATCTATTCCGGCAACCGTATTCAGAATAATGTTAACTGCAGCAGTTAGACTGGCAACACTTGCCACGATGGCTATGTCTTTTGCTATTTTTTCTTGCTTAATAAATAATAAAGCAATTGCAGCAACAATAGGTATGATTAAAAATGAAAGTAAAAACATCTTAAAATTTTTGAGTCAATTGATAAATGAATCTTAGTATCGCTATGTCATTAAACCATAATACAAAAAGCAAGACCATGCCAAGCACCATAAATAAAATATAATACCCCACTTGTCCGCTTTGTGTTAATCTCACTTTACGTGCACTAAATTGAACCAATTTGCCAGTTCCATTTACTACACCATCAATTACATTTTTCTCGATTACTTCCTTCAAGAAACCTGCTAACTTATTCAATGGAGCAACGATGGCGTTGTTATATAACTCATCGATATACCATTTGTTGTATAAGAATTTACCTATTCCGGATACTGGTTCTTCGTCCGCTTTTTTCTTATATCTGTTAATAGCTATAAGTAACGCAATGACAGCGATACTTACTGATATAGCCATTAAAATCCACTCTGTCTCATGAGACAAATGCGCTTCATGTGCTTCCCCAACTATTGGTACTAATTGTTGTGCTAACCAATGATTACCGCCCATTAATGCTGGTACACCAATAGCTCCTGCTACCGCACTAGCAATAGCCAACACAATTAATGGCAAAGTCATTGCTACTGGACTCTCATGTAGATGATGTGCTTGCTCTTCTGTACCTCTAAATTGACCTAAGAAAGTAGTTGCATATAAACGGAACATATAAAATGCAGTCATTGCAGCACCTACCACACCCAATACCCAATAAATTGGATTTTTTGCAAAAGCTGCAGCTAAGATTTCATCCTTAGAAAAGAAGCCACTAAATGGAGGTACCCCTGCAATGGCAATACACCCAATTAAGAAAGTGAGGTGCGTGATGGGCAACTTTGATTTCAAGCCTCCCATTTTTCGAATATCTTGTTCATGGTGCATGGCATGAATTACCGAACCCGCACCTAAGAATAATAAAGCCTTAAAAAAAGCATGTGTAATAACATGAAATACAGCACCAGAATAAGCGCCTACTCCCAAACCTAAAAACATATAACCTAGCTGAGAGACAGTAGAATAAGCTAACACTTTTTTAATGTCGTTTTGCTTGATCGCAATAGTAGCAGCTAATAAAGCTGTACTAATACCAGTGATAGCTACCACGTGTTGGGTTAGTTCACTAGCACTAAATAAAATATTAGATCTAGTAATCATGTAGATACCAGCAGTTACCATGGTAGCCGCATGAATTAATGCAGACACTGGAGTAGGACCCGCCATGGCATCAGGCAGCCAAGTGTACAAAGGAATTTGCGCACTCTTACCCATTGCACCAACAAACAATAATAAAGTAATGGCCGTAATATCTCCAGAAGTTAATTTAGCCAAGCTTTCTGCAGTTAGCACAGTACCATAACTTACCGATCCCAATTTTAATACCAGCCAAAAGATGGCTAATAAAAAACCTAGGTCACCAATGCGATTCATAATAAATGCTTTCTTAGCTGCATAATTATAAGTGGCATTGGAAAACCAATATCCAATTAATAAGTAAGAACATAATCCTACGCCCTCCCATCCGATAAACATGACTACATAGTTATCTCCTAATACCAATAAAAGCATGGAGAATACAAATAGGTTTAGATAGGCAAAATAACGTGCATAATGAGGAGCTGGTTCGTCCTTCATATAAGCCGTAGAATATAAATGAATAAGTGAACCCACTCCAGTAATCACTAGCAAGAATAAACTTGACAAAGCATCTACTTTAAAATCAAATGGGATCTTGATGGTATCTGTATTGATAAAATCAAAATAATGCACCATTGTCGCACCATTCTGTTGCACATGCAAGAAAGCTAATATGCTGAATATGAAAGAAGCTACAATATATCCAGTTGCTTTATATGCGATTGTTTTTTTACTCCATACATTACGACCTAAACCGTTGAATAAAAATCCAACCAATGGCCATAGTACGATTAATCCTATTATTACTTTCATGCGAAATGAATTAATTCTTTAATCTATTTAAGAAATTGATATCTACCGAATGTGTATTACGATACATCATTACAATAATTGCCAAACCTACACTTACTTCAGCTGCAGCAACTACCATAATAAAGAATACAAATATTTGAGCATCTATCCCTACTGTATTGGTAGGTGCATTTAAGTAGGCAGCCCCATTATACATTTTAGAAAATGCAACCAACAATAAATTCACTGCATTTAACATTAACTCAATACACATAAATACAATAATGGCGTTGCGACGTGTTAATACACCAATGACACCAATGCTAAACAATGTCAAACACAAATAGATATAATACAATATAGGCATACCTAATAATTTTTATTTTTTACCAATGATTACCGCTCCCACCATCGCACTTAAAAACAATACGCTACTTATTTCAAAAGGAACCACATAGTCGCTAAACAATGCCTTTCCTAAAGGGTGAATCAAACCAATACTTCCTTCTTTTAATAATACTGTCTTGTCTTGTAGTTGGCTAGTTTGCTTTGCTACAGCTACTAATAATGTTAAAAGACTTCCGCCTGCAATCACCCCAATAAATTTGACAAAATTTTGTTGCTTGGGTTCCGTGTCTTTTTTCACATTCATCAACATAATAACAAACAGGAATAATACCATGATGGCTCCCGCATAAACTATAATATTTACGATGGCCAAGAATTGCGCATTCAATAAAATATAATGACCGGAGATAGCAAAAAACACCATGATCAACCATAAAACACTGTGGATGGGGTTCTTACTAATTAAAACCATCACTGCACTCACTACAGCGAAAGCAGACAAGGCATAAAATAAAATTTCTAACGTACTCATATCAATTAAGCTTGAACACCTTTAGCTGCTGCATATGCTGCCGCTTCTGTGATGGGATTAGGAATTAATAAATCTTTTTTGCCGTAAATGAACCCTTTTCGGTTATAATTAGCCGGAGCAAAAGTTTCACTTAAATAAATAGCATCTTTTGGACAAGCTTCTTCACACAAACCACAGAAAATACAACGCAACATATTAATCTCATACTTGGCTGCATATTTCTCTTCGCGATATATATTTTCTTCTCCAGCTACTCTTTCAGCTGCTTCCATGGTGATGGCTTCAGCAGGACAAGCTACAGCGCATAATCCACATGCTGTACAACGCTCTCTTCCCTCCTCGTCTCTGTTTAACACATGTAGTCCTCTAAATACGGGGCTAAACTCACGCTTCTCTTCGGGATAACGGATTGTGGGTTGTTTTTTGAACATGTGACTAAACGTAATCATCATGCCCTTTATAATATTAATCAAATACAAGCGCTCCCAAAAAGTCATTGGCTTTCTGTTCACTGCTTGTGCTCTATTAGTTATTGGTTGCATAATATAGTATACTACAGATTTGTAAATTATAATTTAGCTAAAATCAAAGCCCCTGTTAATAATAAATTGAACAAGGCCAATGGTATCATTGTCTTCCATCCTAAATTCATCAATTGATCGTATCTAAATCTTGGAATGGTCCAACGAATCCACATGAATAAAAAGATAAATAAAACAATTTTTATCAATAAAGTGCCAACGCCGATTAATGCTGCAATATTAGGTGCTACACTTGCTTCATTAAAGAATGGCAAATCATAACCGCCAAAATACATCGAAGCCATAATAGCGCTACTCATGATCATATTGATATATTCAGCAAATAGATAAAAACCCAATTTCATAGATGAATACTCTTGATGGTATCCAAAATTCAATTCGTTCTCAGCTTCTGGCAAGTCGAATGGAGTTCTATTACATTCTGCCAACGCAGCTATAAAAAATAATAAAAAACCTAAGGGCTGATACACAATATTCCACCAATGCCCTGCCACTTGTTGTTCAACTATGGTTTTTAAACTTAAAGTACCTGTTGACATTAACAAAGCAATCAATGCTAATCCCATTGCCAATTCATAACTGATCGCTTGTGAAGCTGCACGCAATGCTGACATTAAAGAAAACTTATTATTAGAAGCCCATCCGCCAATCATGATTCCATACACTCCCATGCTCACCACGGCAAATACATATAGAATACCAATATTAACATCTGCGATTTGCAATTCAATATGGCGACCAAAAAGGTCTACTGCAGATCCCCATGGTATCACAGCACAAGTCATTAAACTTGCAGTCATCGCTAAACCTGGGCCTAATATAAACAACCATTTATTGGCATGATTGGGAATGATTTCCTCTTTCATGATTAATTTAAGACCATCTGCCAATGGTTGTAATAATCCAAATGGACCCGCTCTACTTGGACCTGGTCGATCTTGTAAAATGGCTGCCACTTTACGTTCTGCAAAAGTGGTATATAAGGCAATGCCCAAACTAGCGAAAACAACAATGGCAATCATTATTAATTTCTCTACGATAAATGCCCAATCAATTGAAAGAATTGTCATGCTATAATGATTATGCTTTATTAGTATTGTTGAAAGTATCCCCATGTGCAGCACCTTTGATTTCACTCAAATGCACATTGGGCTGATTCACTTCACTTTGATCATGGATATCCATTAATAAATGTGGTTGTCTACCATCATTCACAGCAGTAAAAGTTTCTTTAGGTTTTGAAGTGCCTATATTTCCTGCATAATGTCCTTGTGCTATAACTGAATGTCTATTAATAGCACGTGGGCCTTCTATAACCCAATCATTAGTGTGTTTCTTGTCAAAGCGACAAGTATTACATATCCAACCTGTCTTTCCATCTGGTGTATCTTCAATTTCACCCCATTCATCTTTTCTAGCAGTCACTCTGAAAACTTCATCTCCTCTATTCCATAAAGTTACTCGACCTGAGCAAGTAGGGCATTCTCTATGTGCATCCATAGGCTTCAAAAACCAAACACGATTTTTAAATCTAAAAGTTTTATCAGTCAAAGCACCTACTGGACATACATCAATCACGTTACCAATAAATTCATTGTCCAAACTTTTTTCGATATGTGTAGCGATTTCTGCGTGATCCCCTCTATCTAATACACCATGCACACGCTTATTGGTTAATTGGTCGGCCGTAAACACACAACGATAACATAAAATACAACGCGTCATGTGCAATTGAATTTTATCGCCTAAGTCATGCTTCTTAAATGTTCTTCTTTGGAATTCATATCTCGTGCCCACTTTACCATGTTCAAAACTTAGATCCTGTAAGTGACACTCACCCGCTTGGTCACAGATAGGACAATCCAATGGATGATTTAATAATAAAAACTCAACCACTCCTGCACGGGCATCCACTACTTTTTCACTAGTAATATTTTTTACCTCCATACCATCCATTACAGTGGTACGACAAGATGCTACTAATTTGGGCATAGGACGAGGATCTTTCTCGGAACCTTTAGATACCTCTACTAAACAAGTACGGCATTTGCCTCCACTCCCTTTTAACTTGCTATAAAAACACATAGCAGGAGGGGCCACTTCGCCACCAATTTGACGCGCGGCTTGCAAGATCGTTGTACCTGCTGGCACTTCGATAGTGATGCCGTCTACGGTTACTTTAAATAATGTTTGTTCGCTCATAGTTTATCTTTCTATGTTATGCAGGTACATGGATTGGATCTGCATAGTGTTGTAAACCAAAATTGCTTGTTTGAGAAAGCTCAGGATTATTTACATGCCATTCAAATTCATCACGGAAATGACGAATTGCAGCAGCCACCGGCCATGAAGCCGCGTCACCTAATGGACAAATCGTATTCCCTTCGATCTTTCTTTGAATATCCCATAGCAAATCAATATCTGCTATCGTTCCCTTACCTTGTTCAATTTTTTGTAATATTTTTTCCATCCAGCCTGTGCCCTCTCTACAAGGTGAACATTGGCCACAGCTTTCATGACGATAAAATCTTGCTAATGTTAATGTGTTTTTTACAATACACTGATCTTCGTCTAACACAATAAAACCACCAGAACCTAACATTGATCCAGTTGCAAAACCACCGTCACTTAAACTTTCATAGTTCATGTAACGTGTTTCACCTTTTGCTGTTTTTAATAACAAGTTCGCTGGTAAAATAGGCACAGAGGACCCACCAGGAATACAAGCTTTTAATTTTTTACCCCCCTTGATACCTCCACAATATTCATCACTATAAATAAATTCTTCTACTGAAATGGTCATATCAATTTCATACACTCCAGGTTTGTTAATATTACCACAAGCAGAAATTAATTTAGTACCTGTAGACTTACCCACGCCAATTTTTGCATACGCTTCTCCGCCTATATTGATAATAGGAACGATAGCGGCTAAAGTTTCTACGTTGTTAACTACAGTTGGACGCATCCATAAACCTTGAATTGCTGGAAATGGAGGTTTGATACGAGGATTACCTCTCTTACCTTCCAAAGATTCGATTAATGCAGTTTCTTCTCCACAGATATAAGCACCGCCGCCTCTTTGTACATGTATATTACAATCGAAACCAGTGCCTAAAATATTTTTTCCCAACCAACCATTTGCTTTTGCTTCGTTAATAGCTTCTTCTAAGATATCAGGAATCCAAGCATATTCACCTCTGATATAAATATAAGTATCATTCGAGCCAAGTGCAAAACTTGAAATAATTAAACCTTCAATCAATAAATGAGGTAAAAATTCCATCAAGTACCTGTCCTTAAATGTTCCTGGCTCTGATTCATCTGCATTACAAACCAAGTGACGTGGAACGCCTTCTGGTTTTGCAATAAAACTCCATTTCATACCTGTAGGAAAACCTGCACCACCTCTTCCTCTCAATCCACTTTTTTTCACTTCTTCTACAATGGCTTCGGGATTCATTTCTTTCAAAGCTTTTTCAACCGAACGGTAACCGCCCTCACGACGATATACCTCGTAAGATCTGATGCCTGGCACATTTGCTTTATCTAATAATAGTTTTACGCCCATTGTTATGTATTTAACGACTTCTTTAATTTTTTGTTGCTGCTTCTGCTCTATATTCAGCAATAATGGCATCTACTTTTTCTTTAGTTAAATGCTCTTTATAAAATTTACCTACTTGCATCATGGGTGCATAGCCGCAAGCACCTAAGCATTCCACCAATTTCAATGTAAACAATCCATCTTTAGTGGTTTCGCCTGGCTTGATATCTAATACATGTTTGATATAATCAATAATCGAATCAGAGCCACTAATCATGCAAGGACCAGTTTGACAAACTTCAAATACATACTTGCCCACTGGTTTAACATTAAACATGGTATAGAAAGTAGCCACTTCATATACTTCGATAGGCTCAATACTCAATAAGCTTGCAACATAATCCAAAGCCTCGGTTGACAACCAACCGCCAAAACTTTCCTGTGCTAAATGCAATACCGGCAATAAAGCACTTTTTTGTTTTCCTTCTGGATACCTAGCTACCAAGCGTTTAAACTCAGTCATTTGTGTATCATTAAAAATATAGGCCATATAAAAAATTTCTTTTTTAATTTTTTGATCTCTTATGCATCTAATTCTCCTGCAATCAAGTTTAAACTACTCATTGTTACTACTGCATCACTAATCATTCCTCCTTTAATTAATTCAGGATATGCTTGATAGTAGATAAAGCATGGACGACGGAAGTGTAAGCGGAATGGAGATCTACCCCCATCACTAATTAAGTAAAAACCTAATTCACCATTGGCTCCTTCCACTGAATTATATATCTGCCCTTTCGGAATATCAATTTCACCCATCGTGATTTTGAAATGCCATATCAAAGCTTCCATCTTTGTGTACACATCTTCTTTTTTAGGAAGATAATAGTCAGGTACATCTGCATGATATACTTCTGCTTCTGCTCCTTTAAAAGCTTGCACTTTTTGATATGCTTGTTGTATTAAAGAAATACTTTGCCACATTTCCGCATTACGCACCAAGAATCGATCATAATTGTCTCCTGTGGTACCCACTGGCACAGTAAATTCAAAATCCTGATAACTACTATACGGATTCGCTACACGTACATCATAATCTACCCCAGCAGCACGTAAATTAGGTCCAGTGAATCCATAATTCAAAGCACGCTCGGCACTAATACCACCTGTACCTTGTGTACGCTCCATAAATATTCTATTACGCGTAAACAGGTTCTCAAACTCTTTCAACACCTTAGGATATTCATTTAAAAATTTCTCTAACTTGGTAAAAGCAGTGTTATTAAAGTTTCTTTCAAAACCGCCGATACGGCCAATATTAGTAGTTAAGCGAGATCCGCAAATTTCCTCGTAAATTTCATAAATCAATTCTCTATACTGCATCACATAAAGGAATCCAGTATAGGCACCGGTATCCACGCCTACAATCGAATTACAAATTAAGTGATCAGCAATACGAGCCAATTCCATGATGATAACACGTAAATAATCGACACGCTTTGGTGTTTCAATTTGCAAGAATTTTTCGCAAGTAATATGCCAGCCCATATTATTAATAGGACTGCTGCAATAATTTAATCTATCTGTAAGCGGCGTGATTTGAAACAAAGGTCTTCTTTCAGCAATTTTTTCAAATGCACGGTGAATATAACCCACGGTTTGTTCTGTAGATACCACTCTCTCTCCATCTACTTCCATTATATTTTGGAATACACCATGCGTTGCAGGGTGAGTCGGACCAAAGTTTAAGGTGGTAGTTTGTTTTTCTATAGAGCCTTCAGGTAGTATTATATTTTGATGTGCTTCCATATATTATTTGTTTGCGCGTAGGTCAGTTTTTTGTTGACAATTGAATATTGTTATCCTCTTCCAAACATTTCATCATCCTTGTCTATTCTTGTTTGATCTTCTAATGGGAACTCCTTTCTTAGTGGGAAATAATCCATTTCATCCACGTTCAAAATGCGCTTTAAATTAGCATGGCCTACAAAGTTAATTCCAAAGAAATCGTAGGTTTCACGTTCCATCCAATTCGCAGATTCAAAAAGTTTGCTTGCTGTATACACATCAGGTTCATTCACACTTGTAGACACTGAATAACGTATACGAATATTCTCTTTTAGATTATGTAAATGATACACCACCACTAATTCAGCGCCCACTTGATCTGGGTAATTTACACCGCATAAGTCCGTTAAAAAAGTAAAGCCCAAGCTAGGTTCATCAAATAAAAATTGTAAAACTTTTAAGTTGATTGCTTTGGGTGATTCAAATGCTAACATGCCAGTCGAAGTAGAAAACCCAGTCACTTGATCTCCAAATTTTTCTACTAATTGAGCTTGTATATATTCGTTTTGTAAAGCCATATGATATTATTGAATGCCGTAGCTGTTTAATAATGCTTTATATTTTTCACTATTTCTTCTGCGAATGCTTTCCTGGCCCACTAGATCTTGAATCTTCATAAAGCCATCTATAATAGCTTCGGGACGTGGAGGACATCCAGGAACATATACATCTACAGGTATCACTTGATCGATTCCTTGTAACACACTATATGAATCAAATATACCACCACTAGACGCACAAGCACCCACGGCTATCACCCAACGTGGCTCAGCCATTTGAATATATACTTGTCTCAATACAGGCGCCATCTTTTTAGCAATCGTTCCCATCACCATCAATAAATCACATTGACGTGGAGAGAAGCCAACACGCTCAGATCCAAAACGTGATAAATCATAATGAGAAGCCATGGTAGCCATAAATTCGATACCACAACAAGATGTCGCAAATGGCAAAGGCCATAATGAATTCTTTCTTGCTAAACCCACTACAGAACTTAACTGTGTGGCAAAAAAACCTTCGCCTCCAAAGCCTTCTGGTGCTGCACCCATAGAGATAGCATCTGCTATTTCAGCTTCTTTTGGATGTATATTAAATCTTACTGGTCGCATACAATATGCATTAAGTTTTTTAAAAAATTAGTCCTCCCATTTCAAAGCACCCTTCTTTAGGATATAAATAAATCCTACTAAGAAAAAGGCCACAAAAAGTAACACTTCCATAAACCCGGTCCATCCTAAGCCTTTAAAGTTGACAGCATAAGGATAAAAAAAGATCACTTCCACATCAAATAATACAAACAAGATGGCTACTAAAAAATACTTGATAGCCATTGGAGACCTTGCATCACCGTGGGACTCAATTCCACTAGTGAAAGTTTCCAATTTGTCTTCGGTTTTACGCTTGGGACCTAATAGGCTTGATACTAAGATCATAAATGCTACAAAACCTGCTGCAAATAACAATTGCAGCCCAATTGGCAAGTAATTGGTAGCGCTATTAGTTTCGTTAGCTGACAACAAAAAATGTTGCAAATTCATACGAGTAATTTTGATGGCGCAAAAATACACAAAGGAGACCACCTAAACGAAAAACTCCCCATAAAAGGGGAGTTTTTCTTAAGTTTTTTTCTAATTAGTTTTTCTTGGGTTCGTTTTTCATCTTTTTGATGATTTCCCAGTTCTTAACCAAGCCTTCTTTCAACTTAACTGTTTGAGGTTCACCTGGAATTAATTCCAATACCTTGTCACACATTAAGATGGCATTTTCAAGGTCTTTTGTCTCATTATAATAGCCCATCATGGTATAATAATTAGACACAAAGCCTTGCTTGTATTTTGAAGGATCTTTAGCGAAGAATTCGTTTTGTAATTTAGCAGCTTCAAATTTGATACCCAAATTATTAGCAGTATCTAACAAATTAGCCGCTTTATTGTTAAAAGTGTACCCTTGTGGCTTTTCAGGGAAAGCAGCGATATATTCCTTTGCTACAGACTGAGCCATTGCTCCGTCTTTAGCATTTACAGCCAAAGAAGCTGTTTTGTAAAAATAAGCCTCGTCTTTTACTCCTCTTAAATTGGAATAATTTGCATACCATTTAACTGCATCAGTATACATATTTGCTTTTTCAAACATATCTGCACCTAATTTATAGTACTTCATCTTATTAGTCTTACTGTCATCAGCAGCAATTGCTTTTTCCAATAAAGAACCAATCTGAGCTTGTGTTCCAGGGAACTTAGACAATACTTTTACCGCTAAATCATAGTCAGTAGCTTCAATTTTTTCCACAGACTTATTACCTAAGAACTGATCAATGTAAGTTTTAGCGGTAGCAGAATCACCTTTACGGTCATAGTTATACGCTAATAAAATGCTTAATCTTGGCAATGAGGTAGCACCCACATTTGCTTCTAATGCTTTTGCCTTTTCCAAAGAAGCATCATATTGACCAGCTTGGAATAAATAGTCAGCATTTAAGAAATCTAATACAGGATCCTTATCAGCATATTTCAAATAAGTATCCAAGTTAGACTTAGCAGTTTCAGTGTTTTTATCTGCATAATATGTATAGTATGCTAAATACACTGGAGCAATAGCTGGATCAATTTCTAATGCTTTTTTGAAATTATCTTCTAAAGATTCTTTGTTATTTTGAGTTTGGTACACTTTACCAATTCTGTAATAAGCATAGGCATTTTTTGCGTCACGATTGATCGCTTCCTGGAATGCACTTACCGCTTCTCCGCCATGCTCTCCTCCTAATTTTAAGTAATTAATACCTAAATTAATATACAAGTTAGCACTTGCAGTTTCATTTGCAGAAACCGCCTCTTTTAACTTGTCAATTGCGTATTGGTGATCACCTACATTGCTAGGCAATTCAGCAAATACACGACCAATCGCATTCACAATTTCTGGATTGGGTTTCCCTTTTAATTTTCCCTTTGTAAGCAAAGAGGTAGTAATAGCTACTTCTAAATTTTGTTTTACAGCATTCGCATCTGTACCTTCTAAAGATTGAATGTGTGCCATTCCAACTAATAACCAAGCATCGTTCCCTTTTGCTTGCAAAGCTTGTTGGTAAAGCGCTTTGGCTTGTTGAATAGATTCTGGAGTAGGGATACCATTATAGTTCTGAGATAAAATAGCTTGACCATACCAAAAAGTAGTTTCTGGATCGCCTGCATTTTTATCTAAGGCTTCTTTAAAGAATGCCAAAGCAGATTTGTTTTTTTCATAGTTTAACAACTTCACACCTTCAGCCAAAGGAGATACAGGCACTTGTGCATTTACACCTGTTACAACTAAGGCCAGGCTCATCATCAATACAACCAATTTTTTCATCAGTTTCGTTTTTTCTGTTTTAAAACAATTCATACCAATAGGCAGTGGCCGTCTTTCTTTTATTATGTCTCAAAGACACAATAAAAATTAAAGTACATTTTCCCACTACTTTATTAGGGTTAAAAATATTAATTTTTTCGGAAGAATGCGATTAAATTTTTGCTAAATGCTCAAATCAAATTAGTATTCTATGCAACTATCTATAATAAGCCTTTCCTTTTTTGGAAGCCCATTTTCGCGGGAACCAAGAAAGATCTTCTAAAAATCAATTGCCCCCTCTCCAAACTCAAAAAATTCAAAAAACCTGAGCCCAGGCCTGGTGCATTCTCTTTTAAGATATAGTAAATGGGTAATGATAAAGAATACTGCCCTTGACCAATAGTGGATTGTGAAGGGTGTGAAAAATACCCTTTTTCAATACATAAAGTGCATTCCACCAATGCCGTTTTTACTTTCTCCCTGTATTTCTCTTGTTTGGCGTCATAAGTATCTCCAATCCAATTCATCCCAACAAAGCCAATGGAACCAGGATGGCTTGATACATATTCAATTACCGCATCACTCCCTTCAGCTGCCATTACATTTTTACCTAATGTGTTATTTTTTGCTAGGCTATCTTTTACAAATCTAACAATGCCGGTTAATTGGGTGCCATCCATCACTACTTGCCCTTGATCAATACCTATTAATCGATTATGCAGGTCTTTCATGGTAAATACAGAATCCTTACTTTGTTTATTAACCAAAACGGCCACAGCATTGTATGCTAATATCCCAAAAGTAGGTGCATAACCCAATTGATTCTTAAAACCAACTTGTTCAGCTTTTTCCAATCCCCTTGTTACAAAAACCATCCTGGTGCTATCTTCTACCAAATCCTTCATACATGCAATCTCTGACTTATAATGTGCCACAATATGTGCATTGGGAAAACTAGATGCAAATACTTTAAGTTGCTCATCCATAAATGGTTTAAAGCTTTCTTCTACAGAAATATGAATGGTCCCTTCGTTGGTGGTATCTGCTAATGCTTGTTTTTTAGCTTCTCCACAAGCAGCCAATGATAGCACAAAAAGCAATACTGGTAATAGTTTGCCGATTTTTTTCATAACACAGTTTTTAAAAAACTAATAATCTTGTTTGATTCCTCTGTATAATCTAAAGCCACCATACAGTAAACACATAGCCCCAAAAATGGCTCTAAAATCAGCGTCAATATTTAAAATTTGATCTAGACGAAACCATTTGGCACCCAACATCAATACCCCCGATCCTAAAATCAATGTGGCCATTGTAAAATCGTAAATTCTTCTAAAAAAACGGTAAGAGCGCTCAGATCTTTCTCTCGTGTCCATGGTATTACATTTTAAGAAAGCAATTTAATCAATTATCTTTACACCCAAAATTTACTGCATGAGTAAACCTTCCATTCCACAGGGCACTAGAGATTTTAATGCTGCAACCGTTCAAAAACGTCAATATATATTTCAAACCATTAGAACTGTATTTGAAACTTTTGGCTTTCAGCCATTAGAAACCCCTGCTATGGAGAATTTGGACACTTTAATGGGTAAATATGGAGAAGAAGGTGATAAATTAATTTTTAAGATTTTAAATAATGGGCTTGATAATCCTCAAAAAACAGAAGCTACTCAAGCAGGATTTAACAAGATTTTGGAAGGAAAGTCAAGTACAGCCATTACAGAGAGGGCATTAAGATATGACCTAACCATTCCTTTTGCTCGTTTTGTTGCTATGCATCACGGCTCACTTACCTTCCCCTATAAACGATATCAAATTCAGCCAGTTTGGAGAGCCGATCGACCTCAAAAAGGACGCTATAGAGAGTTCTATCAATGTGATGCAGATATTGTGGGTAGCGAAAGTTTATTAAATGAAGTGGATTTAGTGGCCATCTATGTTACTGCTTTTGAGCAATTGCAGTTGCCCGTGTCCATTAAAATCAACAATAGAAAAATTTTATTAGCCTTATCACAGGTTTGTGGAGGAGAGGATAAATTGATTGACCTTACGATTGCTATTGATAAATTAGATAAAATTGGCTGGGAAAAAGTGCAAGAAGAATTAGCACAAAAAGGTTTTACTATTGCACAACAAAAATTGGTAGAACAATACCTTACTATCAATGGAACTAACCAGGAAAAATTATCTCAATTAGCCCAATTGTTAGGTGATAATGAAAACGGTAAAAAAGGAATTGAAGAATTGAATTTCCTGCTTACTTATCATGCACAAACTGGTATGGATGCTCATTTAGAAGCGGATTTTACTTTAGCGAGAGGATTAAACTATTATACCGGCATTATTTTTGAAGTGAAAGCCAAAGATGCACAAATGGGTAGCATTGGTGGTGGTGGACGATACAATGACTTAACAAGCTTGTTTGGTGTCAATAATATTCCAGGTGTGGGTATTAGTTTTGGTGTGGACAGGATTTACGATGTGTTAGAAGAAAAGCAACTATTTCCTACAGCGATTGAAGCAGGGACCAAAGTATTATTTTTTAATTTGGGAGAAGCAGAAGCTGCTGCAGGATACCAATTAATGATGGCATTAAGGAATAAAAAAATTGCTTGTGAAATCTACCCTGAAAAGAGCAAATTCGACAAGCAATTTAAATATGCAGAGAAAAAAAATATTCCCTTTATTATCATTTTGGGTTCCGAAGAACTAGATCAAAAAAAATGCACCGTCAAAGAACTAGCAACAGGTAAACAAAGTAGTATCCACTTTGATGAACTTGTTAGCTTCTTCGATTCATCTATCTAGTATACTTATCAATAAAGAGCTCCGAATATGCTTCGCTAAGTTTTGCTTTAGGACTTGATGCTGGTGTAGCAGCCACCACTGCTTCTTTTTTACCCACTAGCTCCATACCTTGTACCATTATAGCAACTTCAGTTACGGATTTATCTGCCCCTCTTTTAAAAATTACACTCGCATCATATTGAGCTAAATAAAAGGTATCCACCGCCTTTTTCTCAATAGCCGTTGTCCCCATCGCAGAGTTAATCACCAAGGAACTGTCTTCGACTGTTATCACCACTTCTGCTACAGGACTACCTGCCGCAAAAACATATTTACCCGCATAGGCTTTTAAAGGATTCTCCTGAGCGGCGACTGTTACCACTGCACCTACCATTATGCACGCTAAAACAAGTAATTTTTTCATAAAGCTTTCTTTTATTTTAAGACCTTGAATTTAGCCACAAAACACAATACCACAAAGAAATTAATAGCTACAACGGGGCTTTAGAGGTATCTTTGCAGTATGGATAAGACAAGACCTAACATTAGACATACGCAAGTGTCTGATATTGAACGATTTATAAGTGACGCAGGAGAACCTGCCTATAGAGTGAAGCAAATACAAGAATGGCTTTGGCAAAAACATGCCCAAAGCTTTGACGATATGAGTAACCTAAGTAAGGCTTTGCGTCAAAAATTAGTTGAAAATTTCAGTTTGCCAGCTTTAAGCTTAGACGCAACTCAAATGAGTGAGGATGGAACCATTAAAACTAGATTTAGAACTTTTGACGATCATATGGTGGAAGGGGTGCTTATTCCTACATCAGAACGTAAAACAGCTTGTGTATCTTCTCAAATAGGCTGTAGCTTGAGCTGTAAGTTTTGCGCTACAGGTTATATGGACAGAAAAAGAAACCTCAGCTTTGATGAAATTTACGACCAAGTGGTGCTTATTAAAAAACAAAGCGAAGAACATCATGGTATAGGATTGTCCAATATTGTATTTATGGGTATGGGCGAGCCTTTGTTAAACTATAAGAATGTAATGGCAGCCATTGAGCGCATCACTTCACCAGATGGATTAGGCATGAGTCCAAGACGTATTACCGTATCTACTGCAGGCGTGGCAAAAGGAATCAAGCAATTGGGGGATGATATGGTACGCTTTAAACTAGCCCTTTCATTGCATGCGGCAAATGATAAAAAACGAAACGAGATCATGCCTATCAATGAGAGCAATAATATTCAAGCGCTTATCGAAGCTTTAAATTATTTCTACAAAAAAACCGGCAACGAAATCACTTTTGAATATATCTTGTTTAAAGACTTCAATGATTCTGAAAAAGATGCGATGGAATTAACTAAGATATACAGACAAGTGCCAGCCGATTTGATTAATGTTATTGAATACAATGCCATTGATCATTTTCCATTTGATAAACCAGATGAGGATGGCTTTGAACGTTTTGTGGATATTTTACAAAAAAATAGAGTGAACGTGAGAGTAAGAAGAAGCAGAGGAAAAGATATTGATGCTGCTTGTGGTCAATTAGCGAATAAAGGATAGTTATGAACAAAAAAAGATCGGACAATTTTGACAAGTTCTCTCAAAAGAAAAAAGGGAGTGCTGTTAAAGAAGCATATCGTCAAGAAAAGAAAAAAATAAAAGCAGAATCTAGAGCTGCTGGCGAAGCTGCGCGTCAAAGAAAATTAGACAAGCAAAGAGGCATTCAAGAAGAACCTACTGTAAAAAAGGGCGCCTATAAAAAAACAGCACCAAGTTATGGTACTGCTACTACTAGTTTATCTTCTAGAAAAACTAGTAGCACTAATAAGCGAACGCCTGCTTCAATGGATCGTGCCGATGCCAAAAGAACTGCAGGAATTGGAAAAGTGACTGCACATGCAGAAGCAAGCTTTGAACAAATGCCTTTAAATAAATACATTGCGCATTCTGGAGTGTCAGGCAGAAGAGAAGCGGCTGAATCTGTAAAATCGGGACAAGTCACTGTAAATGGAGACGTAATATTAGAACCTGGCTATAAAGTGCAAGCCAAGGACGTGGTTCGTTTTAAAGGAAAAGCATTAAGCATACAAGTAACTCCTGTTTATGTTTTATTGAATAAACCCAAGGACTATCTATGTACTGCTTCTGACCCGCAAGGCAGAAAAACTGTTTTAGACATTATTAAAAATGCTACTACACAAAGAATGTTTCCAGTAGGAAGGTTGGATAGAAATACTACCGGCGTTTTAATACTGACAAACGATGGAGATTTAGCTCAAAAATTGACGCATCCTTCTTACGAGATTAAAAAAATATACGAAGTAACACTTGACAAAGTAGTTACGAAGGCTGATTTAGAAACTATCGCAAGTGGTATTGAATTAGAAGATGGCTTTATTGCTGCCGATGCTGTTAGTTATGTTGGTGCGGCAAAAAATGTTGTAGGTATTGAAATTCATAGTGGACGCAATAGAATCGTGAGACGTATATTCGAACACCTAGGATATGATGTAAGGCATTTGGATCGCGTCATGTTCGCCAACCTTACTAAGAAAAATGTAGACAGGGGCAAATGGCGTTTCTTATCAGAGAAAGAAGTAAGACTCTTAAAATTCTTGAACAAATCTTTCACAAGAAAAGCCAGCAAGTAGGATGTTAGATATTATATATGAAGACCAAGACATGGTCGTACTGAATAAGCCTGCGGGCATTTTAAGTATCCCAGATCGTTTTGGATTGACTCCCTCTTTAAAAACCATGCTCATTGAAAAGTATGGACAGATTTTTACAGTACATCGTTTAGATCAACTCACAAGTGGTCTCATCATTTTTGCCAAAAACGAGGCGGCACATAAAACATTAAGTACACTGTTTGAAGGCAGAGATATCGAAAAAAAATACTTAGGTTTAGTGGTAGGAAACCCGCCAATGAGTGGCAGCATTGACGCTCCCATTATGGAACATAGTGTAAAAAAAGGATTGATGATTACACATGCAAAAGGGAAAGCGGCCTTAACTACCTATGAAGTGTTGAAAATGTATAAACGTTTTGCCTGGGTCAATTTTCAAATTCATACTGGCAGAACACATCAAATTCGTGTTCACGCTAAACACATTGGACACCCTATTGTTGCCGATGAAATCTATGGTACAGGAGAACAATTATTACTTTCTTCCATTAAAAAGAAAAATTTTAAACTGAGTAAAGAAACGGAAGAGGAAAGACCATTATTATCAAGACAGGCCTTGCACGCCCATACAGTACAATTTGAGTATAATGGAAAGAGGCTTCAATTTGAAGCCCCTTTACCTAAAGATCTTACCGCTACATTAAAGCAGTTAGACAAATGGAATGCCTAATGCATTGCTTTATTTTGACTTATAAATCACGCCGTCTTTCATTACAAAATTTACTTTACCCATTAGGTTAACATCCTTTGTTGGATCTCCAGGTACAGCAATAATATCAGCCAATTTATTTTTTTCAATACTTCCTAAAATTTGTTGTGTGCCCATTAAGTCTGCCGCATTCCAAGTAGCTGACTGAATCGCTTCCAAGATAGGCATACCAGCTTCTGTCATATACACAAACTCCAACCAACCCTTGCCATGAGGATACACACCTCCATCTGTACCAAATGCAATTTTAACGCCCGCTTTATACGCTTTTGAAAAAGTGTTTTGAATTCTTGGTCCAATTTCCAAAGCTTTCTTAGTTACCATTGGAGGATAATAGCCTGGAATTTTCGCAGAATCTGCAGATGCACGACCTGCAATAATAGTAGGCACTAAATAAGTTCCGTATTGTTTCATCAATGGGAAAACAGATTCATCCATCATTGTGCCATGCTCGATAGAATTTACTCCTCCGCGAATGGCGCGTTTCATCGCTTCCACACCATGACAATGTGCTGCTACTTTAAATCCATAATCTTTTGCTGCTTCTACAATCGCTCTCACTTCCTCTTCTGTAAATTGAGGATTCTCTCCATTTGCTGCCATACTTAATACACCACCACTGGCTGTAATTTTGATTACATCACTACCCTCTTTATATCTTTGTCTTACCGCTTTATAAGCATCTTCCTTGCTATTAATAACCCCTTCTTTGGGACCAGGGTCTCCCATTAAATCTTTACGATAATTATTAGTAGGATCTGCATGGCCGCCAGTAGTTGCAATGGCTTTACCAGCTGTAAAAATTCTAGGGCCCACTACATACCCTTTTTGAACGGCTTTTTTCATTGCAATATTTACCCCTGATCCACCCAAATCACGAACAGATGTAAATCCAGCCATTAAATCACGCTCAGCATAACGTAATGCACCAAAAGCAATGTCAGCTTCATTTTGTGTAAATCCATCAATATATCTTGTAGGACTTGTCTCACTTTCAATATGCACATGCATGTCCATTAAGCCAGGCATGACAGTACTATTTTTTAAATCAATTGTTTTATCAGCTACTCCAGCTTTGGCATAGCCATCTAGCACCTCCACAATTTTATTACCTTCTACTACCACAGTTTTAGCAGTCAATATTTTTGCAGAAGCTGCATCAATCAATTGTCCGCAATGCAAATACGTTTTTTGGGCTTGCAGGGTTAGTACACTGATTCCCAATAATAAACTCATCAAAAAGGATCGCATAATGTATATTTTTAGATATTAAATATACTAAAAATCCCCTCCAAGTAAAGAGGGGATTTAATTTATTGGCAATGACTCGGATCTACAGTGACACACTGTGGGCAGATGCGTCCATTACCTATAATGCCTTGAAATATTATTTATTAGGCTGTGGCGTATAGCGTAAATAGGGCTTTACGATATGTACACCTTTTGGAAATTTAACTAATGCGTCTTCTGTTTTTACTGCTGGTACCACAATCACGTCTTCCCCGTCTTTCCAATTGGCAGGAGTAGCCACACTATAATTGGCTGTTAATTGTAATGAATCAATCACTCTTAATACTTCAACAAAGTTGCGACCTGTTGAAGCCGGATAAGTAATGGTTAATTTGATTTTTTTATCAGGGCCGATAATAAATAAAGATCTAACAGTGAAAGTTTCTGAAGCATTGGGATGAATCATATCATATGCGTGTGCAATAGACTTATCTTCATCAGCAATGATTGGGAAACCAACTTGAACATGCTGTGTTTCATTAATATCTTTAATCCATTCTTGATGGCTTGCAACACCATCCACACTCAAAGCCAATACTTTTACATTTCTTTTTGCGAACTCTTCTTGTAATGCTGCTGTTCTTCCTAATTCGGTAGTACACACAGGTGTAAAATCGGCAGGGTGCGAAAATAAAATGCCCCAACTATCTCCTAAATAAGCATGAAAACTAATATCTCCTATGCTTGTTTTTGCCTGGAAGTCAGGTGCCAAATCTCCTAATCTTAAACTCATAATGATATCATTTATATAGTAAAAATTGCTTTTAGTACTCTTGTGAAAACGAAGATATATATTTCCTACCAATTTAGTAGACTTTTAGTAAATTTTTTTTAAATACTTTATGAACCTTTGTTTGTTTTAGGCGTTTACTCTGAATAAAGGTCTAGTAAGCCTTCTGGCAATTGTACGGTAATCGTTTTTTTTGCATGATCAATATGTAGCAAACTTTCTTCATGCAATGGTATGTATGCTTCTTGCCCTTTATAATCGATGGTTACTAATAATTGATGCGGTTGCTCAATGACTTCTTTGATGATGCCTAATTTAACACCCCCTTCTTCTACAGTAAAACCAAGTAAGGCCAATGGTGCATGCTTCTCAACTATTTTTTGAAAAGCTGCTTGAGGTAGCCATGCTTTTTTGGATACGACAATTTGAGTCGCTTCCCTGTTTTGCATACCTTCAAAATGAATATGAGAAATAGCATCTGTCTTAGCAGCAGCAGATTCAATAAAATAAGGAATATAACTACCTCTGGTATTTTCAATAAAAATGGCTTCAATGCCTTTAAATGTAATAGGCTTACCCAATGCATGTTCTAAAATGACATGTCCGTTAATACCATGTGGCGCTACTATTTTACCTATATGTATTAAATCTTCCATACTCAAAATTAAACGAATCTCTTGTATTCATAAAAAACCCCGGCTTTATAAAGTCGGGGTTCTAGGCTATTTTAATCTGTGTTAGATTATTCTGCTGATGAAGCTTCTTCAGCTGCTGCTTCAGCCGCTGGAGCAGCTTCTTCAACTGGCGCTTCTGCTACTGGCTCAGCTACTTTCTTAACAACAGGAACATACACTTTCTTAGCAGCTTGTGCTTTTTTGTGTGCAGCTTCTTTGCTAGCAATATTTGATTCATGCTCAGCAAACCAAGTTTGGAACTTAGTCATTGCAGTAGCTTCATCAAATAAGCCTAATTTAACACCACGTAATAAGTGCTTTAAATACAATACACCTTTAAATGATAAGATTCTGTGAACCGTATCAGTAGGTTGAGCACCTTTGTTCAACCACTCTAATGCTTTTTGGCGATCTAATTGGATCGTTGCAGGAACAGTTAAAGGATTGTAAGTACCGATTTTTTGGATGAATTTACCATCTCTTGGTGCGCGTCCGTCAGCCACTACGATAAAGTAGAATGGTCTTTTCTTACTACCATGACGCTGTAGTCTCATTTTTACTGCCATTTTAAATAGAAATTTATAGGCGTTAACAAATAGGGTTAATCCCTGCAAAGGTAGACTAAATGCATGAATCTATCAAAATTAGGGAAAAAAGATTCTTAATTTTTTAACTGGAAATCAATAAGTTATGAAAATTACCTTCTCATTCCTGGCATTCTGCCACCCATTGGCCCTCCTGGCATCTGCCCATTCATCATCTTCATCATTTGCTTCATTTGATCAAATTGCTTGATAAAAGCATTGATTTCACCAATATCTTTTCCTGCCCCTTTGGCAATTCTTGCTTTTCTACTAGGCGATAAAAGATCAGGGTTTCTTCTTTCCATTAATGTCATGGATTGAATAATCGCTTCTACCCCTTTAAATGCATCATCTTTAATATCTACATCTTTCAAACTCTTGCCCATACCAGGAATCATACCCATCAAATCTTTCAAATTGCCCATTTTTTTGATTTGCTGAATTTGGGTTAAGAAATCTTCAAAATCAAATTGATTTTTACGAATCTTTTTCTCCAATTTTTTTGCTTCAGCTTCATCATATTGTGCTTGTGCTTTCTCCACCAAAGAAGTAATATCACCCATGCCCAAAATTCTTTGAGCCATACGTTCAGGATAAAATACGTCAAGGGTATCCATCTTCTCACCACTGCTCATAAACTTGATGGGTTTATTGACAGTGTATTTAATACTCAAAGCTGCTCCACCTCTTGTATCTCCGTCCAACTTGGTTAATACAACCCCAGTAAAATCTAAACGATCATTGAATGTCTTAGCGGTATTCACAGCATCTTGTCCAGTCATACTATCCACCACAAATAAAATCTCCTGTGGTTGCACTGCAGCTTTAATATTCGCCACCTCATTCATCATCATCTCATCCACAGCCAAACGGCCAGCGGTGTCAATAATGATCACATTTTTATTGTGTTGCTTGGCATAAGCAATGGCATTTTGCGCAATGGAAACCGCATTTTTATTTTCACGCTCCACAAATATATCCACCCCGATTTGCTCTGCTAATACTGTTAATTGATCCATGGCAGCTGGACGATAAATATCCGCCGCTACCAATAAAGGAGATTTTTTTTGTGCCTTTAAATAGGTGGCTAACTTTCCAGAAAAAGTAGTTTTACCACTACCTTGCAAGCCCGCTACTAGAATAATGGTAGGATTGCCTGAAAGGCTTAATGGCGTTGCTTCGGAGCCCATTAAAGCTGTTAACTCATCCTGTACAATTTTCACCATCAATTGACCTGGGCTAATCGCATTGATTACTTTTTCACCAATAGCTTTCTCCTTAATAGTATCTGTAAATTCCTTAGCAATTTTAAAATTCACATCGGCATCTAATAAAGCCTTCCTGATATCTTTTAAAGTGTTCGCAACGTTTAAATCGTTAATTCTTGCTTGACCACGAAGATGCTTAAAAGCGGATTCTAATTTTTCACTAAGGTTGTTAAACATATCAATTCTTTAAGGGGCACAAAGATACATTGATAATCAGTTAGATGAAATTTATGAGATGCGTAATATTATTTTCAGAAAATTCTATTCATTTTATTGATAATCAATTATTTAGATGGCATTCAGTAGTAGAATTTTACCTAATTGGCTATTTCTTAACGATTTAAGTGTAAAAAATACTTGGAGGCCGACATTTATTTAATATTATTGCACCTAACGAACCAATATTAAGCGGTTAAAGATTTTTATGAGTAAGAAACAATTATTTACACTTGAATTTCCTGTAAGATGTTCTCCCACCATTTTATTCGAATTCCTATCCACGGCTTCAGGCTTACAAGAATGGTTTGCCGACAAAGTGGATGAATGGGAAAATGTATACAGTTTTTCATGGAACGGAGGGGTACCTGATAAAGCAGAAATACTTGATCAAGAAGAAGATAAATTCATCAAATTTAGATGGCTCCATAGCGAAAAAAACGAATATTTTGAATTTAGAATTGAAAAGACAGAGATTTCAAATCAAACCATTTTAGTGATTAAGGACTTCGCTGAAAAAAATGATATCAAAGATCAAAGTCAACTTTGGGAATATCAAGTTAAAGACCTTTTTCATCGTATTGGTAGCTAGTACTACAATTGTTCAAAAAATTAGACATACTAATTCTTAAGGCCTTTATTGGTCCTTTTTTGGCGGCACTCACCATTACCACTTTTGTGCTGACCATGCAATTTTTTTGGCTCTACATTGACGACTTAGTGGGCAAAGGGTTGGACTTCTTAACCATCATGGAATTGGTAGGACTCGTAGCCGTGAATACTGTCACACTTTCTTTACCACTTGCTTTGTTGTTCTCTTCTATTATGACTTTTGGAAACCTAGGCGAAAGCTTTGAGCTAGTGGCTATCAAAGCTGCAGGTATTCCATTAGTGCGCTTTATGCGTCCTCTCTTTATTTTTACCATCTTCCTGTCTGGCATTGCTTTTTTGTTTGCGAATAATATTATTCCAGTAACTCAAATGAAGCTCACTACTTTAAAGTATGAGATAATCGTTTCCAAACCTGCCATTGATTTAAAAGAAGGCGTGTTCTACGATAAAATTGACGGCTATATTATCAAGCTTGGTAAAAAAGAATCCAATGATAGTGTTATGCACAATATTGTCATTTTTGAAAAAAGATACGGATTGCAAGACAATATGATCATGGCAAAATCTGGAGTGATGCGTGTCACACCAAATAAAAAATTTCTGGAGTTTACAATGTATAATGGATGGCGATATCAGGAAAGAGGACAAAGAGGGAATACGCCTACAGAATACACTAGATTGTATTTTAAGGAATATAAAAAAGTATTCGACTTGAAGTCATTTCAAATGAACAAAACCAATGATGTTATTTATGACCCTAAAATGCTAAGTGTAAGGCAACTACAACACGCCATTGATTCTATCCAAAACAATGACGTGTTTTACATCAGAAAAACAAAAGCAGAACTTGGACCCTACATGCGTTTTATGAATTACAAGGATAGTGTGAAATTATTTGATACCCTCCAAGTAAAACCCATCAAATCATTTGAAGATATTATTCCCGCTAACGAAAAAGCAAGCACTATAGAAAATGTTGGATATCAATTCACCTCTTTATTAAACAACTTAGAATCACTTGCCATTATTTATAAAGACAAAGTACAGTCCACTGCTTATCATGCGATTGAGTGGCATAGAAAATTCACCTTGTCCTTTGCCTGTATTGTCTTGTTTTTAATTGGGGCTCCTTTAGGTTCTATCATTAGAAAAGGAGGGTTAGGTACCCCACTTGTATTAGCGGTTGCTTTTTTTGTGGTATTCTTCCTGCTTAATAATTTTGGTGAAAAATTAGCTAAGTCCGGCACCTGGGATGCCTACGCTGGTATGTGGCTATCTAGTATGTTGTTAGTGCCCATCGGTCTGTTTTTAACCTATAAAGCCATGCGCGATTCTCAGCTTTTTAACCAGGAATTTTACTATCGACTTTTACAGCCAATTAAAGTAACTTTGAAGAAGTACTTTAAAAAATAATACCATGTCAAAAAATACACAAAATCGCCGCCAGTTTTTAAAAACCTCTGGCAAGGCAGGTATGGCAATAGCAGCAAGCCCGCTTATCACAAAATGGGAAAGTTTTAGTATGTCTGCATATCAACAGCAAGCCTTACCTTATGCATACAATGCATTAGAACCTTTTATTGATGCTATGACGATGGAAATCCACTATACAAAGCATGCTGCAACTTATGCTAAAAATTTAGCAGATGCATGCATCGCTGAAAAAGTGGACACCAACCAAACAAGCTTGACAAACTTGCTCCAAAATATTTCAAAGTATTCTGTTAAGATGAGAAATAATGCTGGAGGGCATTATAATCATGAATTGTTTTGGCAAGTCATGAAGCCCACTCCAACGACACAACCTGACGGCAGTTTAGCAAAAGCAATAGCCAATGACTTTGGCTCTTATACTAATTTTCAAACCGCATTTACCGAAGCTGCAAAAAGCAGATTTGGAAGTGGCTGGGCTTGGTTGATTGTAAAAGCAGATGGCAAATTAGCGGTTTGTTCAACCCCCAATCAGGATAATCCATTAATGGATATTGCCGAAACAAAAGGACAACCCATTTTAGGTATTGATGTATGGGAGCACGCCTATTATTTAAAATATCAAAACAAGCGCCCTGATTATATTAACAATTGGTGGAATCTAGTGAACTGGGAATGGGTGCAAAAAAAATACGAAGAAGCTACTAAGGGATAATTAAACGGGTATGCAAGCAAGCAAACAGAATCTAAGAATTCAATTTTTCTTAACCATACTAAGTGTAGCATTGTTTACATTAAAGTTTGTGGCCTATTTTATGACCCACTCACTTTCCGTATTATCAGATGCTTTAGAAAGTATAGTGAATGTACTTGCTGGCGCGATTGGCTTATACAGTTTATACGTTGCCAATAAACCCAAAGACAAAGACCATCCTTATGGACACGGAAAAGCTGAATTTATTTCAGCAGCATTTGAGGGTAGTTTAATTATTACTGCAGGTCTCATCATTTTATATGAGTCTATTGATGCTTTTAGACATCCCAATACATTGCACAGTTTGGATAATGGCATTGGTATTTTAATAACCACTGCTATATTGAATTTGGCAGTGGGATGGTTTGCTAAAGTAAGAGGCAAGAAAAATAAATCCTTGGCTCTGGTGTCTAGTGGTCAACATTTAATAATCGATAGCCTCACCACTTTTGCTGTCGCATTAGGTGTGGGCTTAGTATTATTAACGAGCTATAATGGCATTGACACCATCATAGCAAGTGTGATGAGTTTTTGGATTATGTACAATGGTTATAAAATCATTAGAGAATCCCTAGCGGGTATCATGGATGAAGCAGACATGGCTTTACTGGAAGAAGTGATTGCAGAATTAAATCAATCTCGAAATCCTCAATGGATTGATCTGCACAATTTACGTGTTATTAAATATGGCACACATGTACATATTGATTGCCATTTGACCGTTGCATGGTATTTAAATGTAAATGAAGCACACGCTGTAGTAGATCACTTTACCAATTTAATAAAAAACAAATTTGGA
>Ga0228701_1000476_pt1 | contig 33638 bp, 35 predicted proteins | sample McNCre117_Aug_MG_2_FD_178017 | JGI IMG/M metagenome (GOLD analysis project Ga0228701, IMG submission 178017) | Freshwater microbial communities from McNutts Creek, Athens, Georgia, United States - 11-17_Aug_MG | ecosystem: Environmental > Aquatic > Freshwater > Creek | place: USA: Georgia... | reverse complement strand
ACCGACATGCACGATTGGGGTGACATGCTCGTGCAAGCTGGATTTGCCGAGCCGGTGATGGACATGGAACGGATCACGCTGACTTATGAGCATCCTGAGCGTTTGTTGGCGGAATTGCGTGAATTAGGGCGCAATCTGCATGTCGGTCGGTTCCCCGGATTGCGTGGGCGCGGTTGGCGTGCTCAATTGACAGAGGCTTTGCGGGAGTTGTCGCGTCCTGAAGAGGGCGGGCGTTTGTCTGTGAGCTTTGAAATTGTCTATGGACATGCGCTCAAACCGCAGCCGAGGCTGAAGGTGGGCCCACAGACCGAAATTGGGCTGGATCAGATGCGGCAAATGTTGGGCAGGCGTTCTGAGGGCATCAATAAGCTTTGAGATAAATCAAAACCTTACCGTAACTCGGGTAAAATCCGGCCCAATTTGGCCTCTTGACGTCCAGAAATGGGCGTTAGGTTGATGAAAGTTGATGCGTGTCAAATCAGGCATACCCGTTCGCACAGGCGTCTGAGCAGGCCATTGAGTGGCGGCTTCGGCGCAATTGTTCTGTTTCGCCAGCCCAGTTGGGCTGGCTTTATGTGTCTTTGTGCATGGTGTCGTTGGCGATTGGTGGGTTTTTCTGGTTGCAGGGCGCCAAGCTGATCCTGGCGTTTGCCGGACTGGAAGTCTTGCTGGTCGGTTTGGCTTTTTTTGTGTATGCCCGCCATGCAACAGATGGCGAATGGATTTCATTGCAAGGCGCAAGCCTGGTGGTGGAGCGTGAATCTGCTGGCCGTCGCGAACGTGCCGAGTTCGCGCGTCAATGGGTCAGAATCGAGCCGAAGTCCGGCGATCTCAGTCTGATTGAGTTGTCAGGTCAGGGTCGCTCGATTGAGGTGGGGCGTTTTGTTCGCCCTGAGCTCCGGCAAGCGCTGGCGCGGGAAATCAGGAATGCATTGCGTTCAGCGTGATGCGATGGGCAAGACAGGTCAAGCCTGACTTGCCTTTGGTGTGTGGGTTCAACAGAGACTTGGAAGTTAGTGAGAACTATGAAGATCATTTCCAATAAATTGGCTTCGCTGCTGTCCCGTGCGGGCATTTTTGCGGGCGCATGGCTGGCCACTGCGGCCCACGCTGTCAATGACCTGCCGGGTGGCCCTTCGGTCAACCAGCTCAACTTTGCAGCGCCAGTGACCAAAATCGCTGAACAGCAGCACTGGCTCCACTGGATGATGCTCATCATCTGCACTGTGGTGTTCATTGCTGTGTTTACGGTGATGTTTTATTCCATTTGGAAACACCGTAAATCGGTGGGTCACAAGCCTGCGACGTTCAGCGAGTCTGTCACGGTTGAAATTTTGTGGACTGCTGCACCATTTTTGATTGTGATTTTGATGGCCTTGCCTGCCACCAAAGTGCTGGTGGCCCAAAAAGACACCACCAATGCTGACTTGACTGTCAAAGTAACGGGTTACCAGTGGAAGTGGGGTTATGACTACCTTAAGGGCGAGGGTGAGGGCCTGACATACATCTCCACACTCGACTCGACACAACGTGCCATGTCTGATGCTGGTAAGCCTGAAGGCGACAACTATTTGCTCAAAGTGGACAACCCTCTGGTGGTTCCTGTTGGTAAAAAAGTTCGTGTGATCACCACCGCCAACGATGTGATTCACGCTTTCATGGTGCCTGCTTTTGGCATCAAGCAAGATGCCATCCCTGGTTTTGTGCGTGATACTTGGTTCCGCGCTGAAAAGACGGGCGATTTTTATGGCCAGTGCGCAGAACTCTGTGGCAAAGAGCATGCTTACATGCCTATCCATGTGAAGGTCTTGTCTGCTGAAGATTACTCCAAGTGGGTTGACGGCGAGAAGAAAAAGCAAGCTGCCAAAGCGGATGATCCTGCCAAGGTCTGGGCCCTGGATGACTTGGCCAAGCGAGGCGAAAAAGTCTATGCGGCCAATTGCGCTGCCTGCCACCAGGCCAACGGCAAGGGCGCAGGTCCGATCAAGCCTTTGGATGGTTCGGCTGTCGTCCTGGATGCAGACAAAACCAAGCAAGTGGCTGTGTTGCTCAATGGTCAGAACAATGGTGCGATGCCTTCCTGGAAGCAGTTGTCTGACACAGAAATCGCTGCTGTGATCACTTACACCAAGAACAACTGGTCCAACAAGACCGGTCAGATTGTGCAACCGGCTGAAGTTCTGGCCGCTCGCAAGTAAGCAAAGCGCCGTAATTCACATTAGAGGAAATCAAGATGAGTGCCGTTCTAGACCATCACGATCACGCCCATGACGATCACGGTCACGCTCCTGCGGGCTGGCGTCGTTGGGTGTATGCCACCAACCACAAAGACATTGGTACGCTGTACCTGCTCTTCAGTTTTGCCATGTTGATGGTGGGTGGCGTTCTGGCGCTGCTGATCCGTGCCGAGCTGTTTCAGCCTGGCCTGCAAGTGGTCAACCCCGAATTGTTCAACCAGTTCACCACCATGCACGGCATCATCATGGTGTTCGGTGCCATCATGCCGGCCTTTGTGGGTTTCGCGAACTGGATGCTGCCTTTGCAGGTGGGTGCGTCTGACATGGCTTTTGCCCGCATGAACAACTTCAGTTTCTGGCTGATGATCCCCGCCGCTGTCATGTTGGTGGGATCGTTCTTCATGCCCGGAGGTGCTCCTGCAGCTGGCTGGACGCTGTACGCACCACTGACCCTGCAAATGGGGCCATCCATGGATGCCGGTATTTTTGCCATGCACATTCTGGGCGCTTCGTCGATCATGGGTTCAATCAACATCATCGTGACCGTGCTGAACATGCGCGCACCTGGCATGACGCTGATGAAGATGCCCATGTTCGCTTGGACATGGCTGATCACGGCTTATTTGCTGATTGCAGTGATGCCCGTGCTGGCAGGTGCGATCACCATGACACTGACTGACCGTCATTTCGGGACCAGTTTCTTCAACCCCGCTGGCGGCGGTGACCCTGTGATGTACCAGCACATTTTCTGGTTCTTCGGTCACCCTGAGGTGTACATCATGATCTTGCCGGCCTTCGGCATCATCAGCCAGATCGTGCCTGCTTTTGCGCGCAAGAAGTTGTTCGGTTATGCCTCCATGGTGTACGCCACATCGTCGATTGCCATCTTGTCGTTTATCGTGTGGGCTCACCACATGTTCACGACCGGCATGCCTGTGACTGGCCAGTTGTTCTTCATGTACGCCACGATGCTGATTGCTGTGCCCACAGCCGTGAAAATCTTCAACTGGATTGCCACCATGTGGCGCGGTTCCATGACATTTGAAACCCCCATGCTGTTCGCAGTGGGCTTCATTTTCGTGTTCACCATGGGTGGTTTCACTGGCCTCATATTGGCGATGGCCCCTATCGACATCCAATTGCAAGACACCTACTACGTTGTGGCCCACTTCCACTATGTGCTGGTGGCGGGTTCCTTGTTTGCCTTGTTTGCCGGTTATTACTACTGGTCACCCAAGTGGACTGGCGTGATGTACAACGAAACACGTGGCAAGGTTCACTTCTGGTGGTCGTTGATCTCTTTCAACGTCACATTCTTCCCGATGCACTTCCTGGGTCTTGCCGGCATGCCCCGTCGTTATGCTGACTATCCCATGCAGTTCACCGACTTCAATATGGTGGCTTCAGTGGGTGCGTTCTTCTTCGGTTTTGCTCAGGTCTATTTCTTCCTGTTCGTTGTGGTGCCCACCATGCGCGGCCAGGGTGTCAAAGCCGCACAGAAACCTTGGGAAGCTGCAGAAGGCCTCGAATGGGAAGTTCCTTCTCCTGCGCCTTTCCACACGTTTGAAAATCCTCCCAAGCTGGATGCCACCGCGACCCGCGTGATTGGTTGATCCATTAAACGGTGTGCCGATGACTCCCGAACAAAAGAAAAGCAATGTGCGCCTGGGGCTGACCTTGGCCTCGGTCGCACTGGCGATTTTGGTGGGGTTCTTTGCCAAAATGGTTTTGCTCGGGCATTGAAGGATTTCGGATGCGTGCGCGTGATCAAAACCTGAAGATGGTGAGCAAACTGGCGGTTGTGACTGCTGGAATGTTCTGCTTTGGGTATGCGCTGATTCCGATTTACAAACACATTTGTGAGGTCACTGGAATCAACATCCTGTCGATTTCCGAGCGCATGGTGCCCGGCAATGGCACGGTCGGTTCAGCATTACAGTCGCCTGCCAACACACAAGTGGATGTCAGCAGAACAATCACTGTTGAATTTGATGCCAATGTGCGTGGCCCCTGGGAGTTCAAACCTGAAAAACGGTCCATTCAGGTTCACCCGGGTGAACTGAATACAGTGATGTACGAGTTCCAAAATGTGCAAAACCGCCGCATGTCGGCGCAAGCCATACCAAGTTACGCACCACACCAGGCTGCCAGCCATTTCAACAAGATCGAGTGTTTCTGTTTCAACCAGTACACGCTTGAGCCTGGTGAAAAGAAAAGTTGGCCTGTGTCTTTTGTTATTGATCCCAAGTTGTCCAAAGACGTGGCCACCATCACGTTGTCCTACACTTTTTTTGAAGTGGGTGGCAAAACACCATCGGCACCTGTGGCTGGCGTGATTGGGCCTTCAGCTCAGGCGGATCAGGTCACAGGAGTGGGTTCATGAGCGGTAAGTTCGTTGAGCCCAAACGCCAGGTATCTCTGTTGCGCACGATCAGTGCAGTGCTTTGGTCGTTCGTTGGTGTTCGTAACAATGCGGAATACCAAAAAGATATTGAGAAGCTCAATCCGTTCCACCTTGTCGGGGTCGGCATTGCAGCTGCTTTGTTGTTTGTGCTGGGGCTGATGGCCCTGGTCAATTGGGTCGTGGGTCAGCCCACGGGTCTGTAACCCCAAGATTCGAGTTCGAAAGAAAAGAGAGCAGGAGTCACCATGAGTTCCACCGCACACGGCACCACGCCTTATTACTTTGTTCCCCATGAGTCACGCCACCCGGTGATGGCTGCCATTGGCTTGTTTTTTGTGATTCTGGGCGCAGGCCAGTGGATCAACGGCGCAGGCTGGGGCATGTATTCCTTGTTCTTTGGCCTGATTTGGTGGCTGACGGTTTTGTACCAGTGGTTCAAGGAGTCTGTGGGTGAAAGCGAAGGCGGCATGTACGGTCGCAAGATCGACTTGTCCTATCGCTGGAGCATGACTTGGTTCATCTTCTCTGAAGTGATGTTCTTCGGTGCCTTCTTCACGGCCTTGTGGTGGGCGCGCACTCACTCTGTGCCGGCTCTGGGTAGCCTTGACAATGCTTTGTTGTGGCCCGACTTCAAAGCGGTTTGGCCCACGCTGGCTGCCGGTGCAACCGCATCGCCTGCAGGCATCATTGAGCCCTTCCAGACCATGACGCCCTTCTGGTTGCCGACCATCAACACAGCCTTGCTGTTGACCTCGGGTGTGACGCTGACTGTGGCTCACCATGCTATTCAACACGGCGATCGCAGCAAGACCATCAAATTCATGTGGATGACCGTGCTGCTGGGTGTGGTCTTCCTGTTTGTGCAGGGTTATGAATATGCCCATGCCTGGAGCGACATGAACCTGAAATTGTCTTCGGGTGTTTACGGTTCGACTTTTTACATGTTGACCGGTTTCCATGGCTTTCACGTGTTTGTCGGCATGCTGATGTTGCTCTTTATCACCTTGCGCCTGCAAAAAGGTCACTTCACACCTGAGCGTCACTTTGGTTTTGAAGGTGCCGCTTGGTACTGGCACTTTGTGGATGTGGTCTGGTTGGGCTTGTACATCCTGGTTTACTGGATGTAAGGCTGAGCAGCCGCCTCAAAAAAGCGCCCTCGGGCGCTTTTTTGTTGATAGAAATGCATGCCGAAGTGATCAGGCTCCCGGTGGAATCCCGGTGGGTTGAATCCAGCCCAGTTTCCAGGAAATCAGCACGCAGATGAAGAGCACAATGGACAGCCCGACCCGCAACGCGAGCGCAGTGGCCATGTTGCCCTTGGGTTGGGGAGAGCCCTCTTTAGTGGGTGTCCCATTGCGCATCATGTAGATCAGGGCCGAAGCCAGACTTGCCAGGATGGCTAAAAAAGCGATTGCAACCAGTATTTTCATGAACGGCATTATCCAATGAGTCAACGCAACGCAGTCAGCAGGTGGATTCTGTTGTTGGCAGCGGTCCTTGGTGTTGTTGTGACCTTCTCGTTGGGTACATGGCAGCTCAGGCGTGGGGCTGAAAAAATGGCACTCCAGACGGCCAGGGAGCAGCAAGCAGCGTTGTTGCCCATAGATGCTGAATCCCTTGGGCTGGAAGGTGACTCCCAGGTCAATCGACAAGGCTTGATGCACAGGCGCATCGAATTGAACGGGCACTGGCTGCCAGAACACACGGTCTATCTGGACAACCGTCAAATGAATGGCCGCCCTGGGTTTTATGTGCTGACTCCACTGAAATTGAGGCCGAGCGGAATTGTCATTTTGGTGCAGCGTGGATGGGCGGCTCGTTCTTTCTTGGACAGAGCCGCTTTGCCCGTCGTGCTGACACCCGCAGGCGATGTCACGGTGAGTGGTCATTTGGCCCCATGGCCTTCACGGCTGTATGACTTTGGGGGCAATGAAACTGGGCCAATACGGCAAAATCTCGACCTGTCTCACTACCGCCAGCAAACAGGCTTGCCACTGCTGGGGGTCAGCGTCCAGCAAACAGGCACTGAGTCGGAGGGTTTGCTCCGCGAATGGCCTGTGGTGGCCAGTGGTGTTGAGAAACACCATGGTTATGCGTTTCAATGGTTTGGGCTCAGTGCTCTGATCGCTTCACTTTATGTCTGGTTTCAAATTGTCCAACCCCGCAGAAAAAAAACAGCCTTCTGACATCCCGTTGGGGATGACCGTGCATGAACTGCCTCAACCCGCAGCTGTGGCGCAGGCAGACACGCAACGGACCATTGTGGGGCGCTGGAAGATGGTGCTGCTGATGTTGGTTTGTGCATCACCGGTCGTTGCTTCCTATTTCACCTATTACGTGGTGCGACCTGAGGGGCGGCGCAATTATGGTGAGTTGATCTCACCGCAAAAAGATTTGCCTTCAGTACAAGTTCAGGATTTGCAAGGCCAGAAAGTTTCGCTGGCCAGCCTGAAGGGTCAGTGGTTGCTGGTGACGGCGGCCTCAGGTGCGTGCGACGAGCGTTGTCAGCAAAATTTGTATTTTCAACGGCAGTTGCGCGAAGTGCTTGGTAAAGACAAAGACCGGGTTGACCGTGTCTGGCTGGTGTCTGACGAGGCTCCCGTGGCGGATACCTTGTTGCCTGCACTGAAGCAGGCCCATGTGCTGCGCATGGATGCTGTGGCGATTCAGGCCTGGTTAAGTCCTGCAGCAGGACACCAATTGCAAGACCATCTGTACGTGGTGGATCCCATGGGCAACTGGATGATGCGTTTTCCGGCCAACATGGATGTGGCGAGTGCATCAAAAGCCAAAAAAGACCTGGAGCGTTTGCTGCGGGCTTCGGCGTCATGGGATGAGGCCGGGCGCTGAACGATGTCTTCGGTCGAACTTTATAACCTGACACCGGTGGTGCGCATGATGGGCATGGGCCTGGCACTGGCCTTGGTGCCACTGCTTTGGCTGTGGATGCGCCATCGTCAAACCAGCGTGACCCGCCGCTTGCAGGTGCTCACGGTATTGACCTTGTTTTTGACCTTTGATTTGGTGTTGTTTGGTGCGTTCACCCGGCTGACCGATTCAGGATTGGGTTGCCCCGATTGGCCTGGTTGTTATGGCAGCGCCAGTCCGTTGGGGGCACAGCAGCACATTGATGCGGCCCAAAATGCCATGCCTACAGGGCCGGTGACGCACGGCAAAGCCTGGGTGGAGATGGTGCATCGGTACTTGGCAACAGGGGTCGGTGCGCTGATTTTGGTGTTGGCGCTGGGCACCGCATGGCAACGTTGGCGCGATCCTGACAGTTGTCTGAGCCCTTGGTGGCCAACTTTCACATTGCTTTGGGTGTGCCTGCAAGGCGCCTTCGGGGCGCTGACAGTGACCATGAAATTGTTCCCGGCCATTGTGACCCTGCATCTGATGTTGGGCATCGGCTTGCTGACGTTGCTGACCGCACAGGCTACACGCTATCAGGGTTGGCGAAGTGTGGCCTTGCCTGCGCGCTGGCGCGGTGTCTTGGTTGGCGTGTTTGTGCTGCTCTGGGTGCAAATCGCGCTGGGCGGCTGGGTCAGTACCAATTACGCTGTGCTCGTTTGCAGTGATTTTCCTACTTGCCAGGGGCAATGGTGGCCTGAGGCAAATTGGCAGGGCTTCAATTTGTGGCGTGCATTGGGGCATACCCCGGATGGGCAAGTCCTGCCGTTTGACGCACTGGTCACCATCCACATGGTCCATCGCAGCATGGCCTGGCTGGTGCTGACGGCCTTGCTGCTGCTGGGGTGGCAGCTCAGGCGCGTGGATGGCCTTGCACGGATGGCGCACTGGATCTTGGGCTTGGCTTTGCTGCAATTGCTCACAGGTGTTTCCAATGTGGTGCTGGACTGGCCATTGGTTGCAGCGGTGCTGCACACGGGCGGTGCTTCGGCATTGGCGGTGGCGCTGACTCGGACATGGTGTCTGAGCCGTTCTTCTCCTCTATCGCCTGGTGCTTTGGCGCAGGCTGGTTCTTCTTTTGATTCAAGGTCTGCTGCATGACTGCTGCTACAGTTTCTCCGTCGGTCTGGCGGCAATACAACGCGTTGACCAAGCCACGCGTCATTCAACTGATCGTGTTTTGTGCCCTGATCGGCATGGTCTTGGCTGTGCCGGGCATGCCCAGTCGGTCAGAGTTCATGTTGGGCTTGTGGGCCTGTGTGGGCATTTGGCTCGTGGCAGGGGCGGCGGCGGCGTTCAATTGCCTGGTTGAAAAAACCATCGACTCCAAGATGAAGCGCACCGCTTGGCGTCCGACAGCCAAGGGTGAGCTGAGTGACCGTCAGGCGCTGCTGTTCTCGGGCGTTTTGTGTGCGGTGGGATCGCTCATCCTCTATGTCATGGTCAATCCTTTGACCATGTGGCTGACATTTGCCACGTTTGTGGGGTACGCCATTGTCTATACCGTCATCCTCAAGCCGCTGACTCCGCAAAACATCGTGATCGGTGGCGCAAGCGGTGCCATGCCACCTGTGCTGGGATGGGCCGCCATGACCGGTGATGTGGGACCTGAGGCATTGATCCTGTTTTTGATCATCTTCTTGTGGACGCCGCCGCATTTCTGGGCGTTGGCTTTGTACCGTGTCGAGGATTACCGCAAGTCGGGTTTGCCCATGTTGCCTGTGACACACGGCAATGAATTTACCCGCTTGCAGATCCTGTTGTACACGGTGGTGCTGATGGCGGCTTGCCTGATGCCCTTTGTCTATGGCATGAGTTCCTGGCTGTACCTGGGTGTGGCGATGGTGCTGAGCATCGGTTTTATTGGTTATGCCGTGGCCTTGTTCCGTGCTTACTCCGACGAGCTGGCGCGCAAGACCTTCCGTTTTTCATTGATTCACCTGAGTGCCTTGTTTGCGGCATTGTTGGTGGACCATTACCTGTTTTGAGGTGCGCAATGATCAATCGGCGAATGGTGTGCATGTCGGGCATGAGCCTGATGGTGTCCAGTCTCATGGGGTGCAGCAATGAAAAACCAGCGTTCAAAGCGGTGGACATCACAGGGGCCGATTACGCCCAAGGTTGGGAACTGAGCGATCACAACGGACAAGTGCGCACACTCAAGGAGTTCGCTGGCAAGGCTGTGATCGTGTTCTTTGGCTACACCCAATGCCCCGATGTTTGCCCGACTTCCATGCAGGAGCTGGTCGAAGTCAAGCGTTTGTTGGGTGCCGATGGTGAACGCTTGCAAGGCATTTTCATTACCGTGGATCCGGAGCGGGACACGACTGAGTTGCTCAAGGCTTACATGGCCAATTTTGATCCGAGCTTTGTGGCTTTGCGCCCTGTTGCAGAGCAGCTGTCCAAGGTGACCAAGGATTTCAAGATCTACTACAAAAAAGTAGCAGGTCCGACGCCAACCAGCTACACCATGGACCATTCCGCAGGCAGTTTTACTTTTGACCCACAGGGTCGGATACGCCTGTACAACCGGTATGGCATGGGCGCACCAGCGCTGGCCGATGATCTGAAAATTTTGCTCAAAGGCGGCTGATGACCACGCGGCGTACAAGATGCCGCCGCTGTGCTTTACTCAGTTTTGCTGAATCTTCTGAAGTCGGATGATGTCACCCAAGGCGCGGGTGTCGGCTTCAATCCTGTTGCGTAAACCTTCCGGAGATGAGCCCACCACCTGCCAGCCTTGCTGGAAAAGTCGTGACCTCATCTCGGGGGTGCGCACGATTTCGCTGACGATGGCTGACAATTGGCGGATTCGGCTGGCTGGCATGGAAGCCGGGGCAGCGAGTGCATTCCAGATTTCCAACTGGTAGTTCTTGACTCCGATTTCAGCCAGACTGGGGGCTTCGGGGGCCAATGTGCTGCGACCCGTGCTGGTGGTGCCAATGGCACGCAGTTTGCCTGCGCGGACTTGACTCAATGCCATGGCCGGAGGCAGCAAAGCCAATTGGATCTGCCCACCGATCATGGCGTTCATGATTTGTGGGTTGCCGGGGTAAGGGATATGTACCGGGTCAATGCCCGCCTTGGCTTTGAGCAATTCCATGCCCAGATGTGCCACAGTTCCCACCCCAGGTGAGCCGTAACTCAGGCGTTGACCGCTTTGACGTGCTTCGGCCAGCCATTGAGTGGAGGTGCTGCCCGAAACATGGGCCGGAACGGTCAACAGCAAGGGGGCCGTACCGATCAAACTGATCGGTGCCAAGTCTGTCAGCGGGTCAAAGCTGAGTTGGGGATTCAGGATGCGGGCAATCGTCATGTTGCCGTTGATCATCAAACCCAGGGTGTGTCCATCGGTGGCTTTTGCCACGAAATCCGCTGCGATATTGCCGCCGGCTCCGACTTTGTTGTCCACGATGACGGCTTGCCCCAGGGCTTTGCCCAATGGTTCGGCCAATACCCTCGCGGTCAAGTCAGGACTGGAGCCTGCGGGAAACCCCACCACCAGTCGAATGTTTTGGGCCGGCCATGTGCCAACGCTTTGCGCCATGCTCCAGGTGCAGGCGAGTCCCGCGATCAGCCCTGTGGTGATGAGGCGGCACCATGTTGTGTTCATGTGGGGATCCTTCAAGCAAGCGAATATATTTGGGATGCAATTTCATTTGTATTTGAAAATACCATTGAAAATGGTGGCTCATGCGTCAATGCTGTGATGAATGATCAAATAGGCCATGCAAAGGCAACTGCTTGTCTGATTTAACCTCATTTAAGCTTTGACGGCTTGGTCAAATGGACCAAGAATGCATTGCTGAGCTTAGACTTTTAAACTGTCAAGTCGATTTGAATTTTATGTACATTGCTTTACTGGAAGATGAACCATTCCTGGCTATGGAGGTTCAAGACTTGCTGACCCGATTGGGTCACACGGTCGTTCACTTTAAGGATGGACACCAGATCATGCGAGGCCTGCAAAAAGATACGTTTGATCTTTTTGTGCTCGATTGGCAAGTTCCTGGGCCAGACGGTATGGCCATACTGCAGCACATTCGTCAACATCTCAAATTGAAAACTCCGGTCATATTTTTGACGGTGTGTCATGTTGAGAGTCAGGTGGTCGAAGCACTTAATGCAGGTGCAGACGATTATTGTGTCAAGCCACTGCGTTCTGAAGAGTTTACTGCGCGCATAGCTGCGCTGCAAAGGCGACTGTCATTGCATGCAGCCGAAACCCGTGATGGCGAACTTTATCCTGGGTATTTTTTTAACCCGTCTGCTCGCCATGTTCTCTTGGATGGCGTGCCTGTTGCGTTGACTGAAAAAGAGTTTGAGCTGAGTCGTTTGCTGTTCACCAACCTGGATCGGCCATTGGCCCGTAGCCGCATCATGATGGAAGTCTGGGGGTGTGACGAAGCTGCACTGTCTCGGACATTGGATGTGCATATTTCCTGGATACGCAAGAAGCTGCGCTTGGGAGCCGATGCAAATCGTTTGCGTTTGATGGTGGTGCACGGGTTCGGGTACCGCTTGATCAAACTGACGTCAGATGAAGGAACTGCCATTCATGGATGAAAAGCTTGTGTTCGGATGGGGCAACGCATCGCTGGTGCGTAGCTTGGCGGTATTGTTTTGGGGGGCGATGGCGCTTTTGACGGATGTGCAAGCAGAAGAGGAATATGAACTTCATCAGGTACGCCCAGGTGAAACCGTGGTTTCTGTTGTGCGGGATTATTTGCAGGGGCAAGGTGCGCTTGCAGAGTTGATCCATATCAATGGCTGGACACAGCCTGAGCAAGTGGTGGCTGGCCGAATCATGAAATTGCCGCGCAGTCATCTGAAATTTCAGCCATCGCGGGCCAGAATCACAAGGCTCAATTGCAGCAGCGCAATGCGAACAGACGTGATGCCCCCTGTAATTTTGGAAATGGGCGCAGTCCTTCAGGAAGGGGCTGTGCTGCGTGTGCCCTCGGGATGTCAGTTGGTTTTGACGTTGGAGGATGACACCAGTTTACGGATGCTGTCAGGTGCGACGGTCAAACTCAAGACCCTGCGTCAACGGTTGTTCTCCAAGACGCCAGATGTTCAAGTGGAGTTGCAGGACGGCCGTGTGTCGGTGGATGTACCCCGTAAACGAGCAGGCTCAGGAGATCGACTGGAAGTTCATACACCGACATCAGTCGCCGGAGTTCGAGGCACCGAATTTCGTGTCGGCTTTGGTGCCGAAGACCGGGTCAGTGCCGTAGAGGTTCAGACAGGCAACGTCGGTGCGCGTGGCTTGGCCGAAACGCAGGAGCAAAAGGTGGCCGCGGGACAGGGGATGGTGATTTCGGCCACGGGTCAATCAAGTCCTGTTGAGTCATTGTTGCCGCCGTTGCGTTTTGCCCGTGTGTCTCGCGGTCAGGTGTCATTTAAAGGAGATCCTTCAGCCAACAGCTTTGTATTGACGACAGCACAGGATGCCTTGTTCATGGAGGCGTTGCGAGATCGGGGGCGACAGGCCACCTCTGTATTTTCGTCTTCGGGGCTGAATGATCTGGCCACATTCGTTCGCTGGGGTGCTGTGTCCGTTTCGGGTTTGGTGGGTGATTTGTCTGATTTTGGCCTGTGCCAGGGACGCAGGTTTCAAAACCGTTGGCACTGTGACATCGCTTTTAACTTGTCCGGATGGGGGCGTCCCCGTTTGCAGCTGGAGCAGCTCGCTGATCAGGGGCGGACCGAGGTGTTGCTCGACACCGAGATGGATATCCGCAAGCAGCCCACATGGCTGCTCAGGAATTTGCCTGCAGGGCAATACCGCTGGCGCATCGCTGATATGGCGAATCCCGATCGCATCACACGCATGAGCGGCCAGTTTCAGCTGATTGCAGTTCAATCGCAGGACTGATGAAGCTGTTGTCTTTCATGAGAGGGTCTGAGGACCTGTCTCGCCTGCGCAAGGAACGTCAACGTTATTACCGGGAGTGGCTGGTGATAGCCATGTTGGCCTTGTCCGGGGTAACGCTGTTCATGGTGATGCAGTGGGGCAGCGTCGCAGGACAAGTGATTTACGATCAATTCCACCGCTGGCGTGCAAAAGCACCTGCCGATGACATTGTCGTGATCGCTGTGGATGATGCCAGTCTGGATCAACTCGGGGGCTGGCCGCTCAAGCGCAGCGTGTATGCAGATTTACTGCAGAAAATGGCGGACACCCACAACCAGCCCGCCACCGTCGGCTTTGATATTTTATTTCGTGAGACGCGTGCAGAAGATGAGGTCTTGGCACGACAGATGCGTCGTCATCGGGTTTATTTGGCCACCGAACAACAACCTAACAATGAACAGGTCGGGGGTATCTCGCCTGTTCTTGTGGATGCGGCTCAAGGGGTGGCACTTGTCAATTTGACTTTCGAAAGTGATGGATTCTTGCGAGGAGTCCGTCTCGTTGAAGGTCAGACGCCCCAGTTGGCTCTCGCGATGTCAGGGCGTCGAGCGGAAGATTTCGGTCGATGGAACGGTTACCGGCGCTTTGAATTGGTAGACCCCCAAATGGGCTTCCCGACCGTGTCCTTGGCTGATGCACTGTCTGGTGAATTTCCTCTGGAGTTATTTAAAGGCAAACATGTCTTGCTGGGTGCAGTGGCCCCCAGTCTGGGAGATCACTATCCCACGATTTACTCGGGCCAGCATGGAGCGGGTACGCCCGGTGTTTTTCTTCATGCCAATATTCTGAATGCGTTGCTCCGCAACAGTTTGATCTCTCCGGTCTCTTGGGGCGTGCAATTGGGGATGGGATGGCTGGTGGTGTCGCTGGCTTTGCTCGCGTTGTTGACACTCAGTCCTTTGGCCGAGATTGTGGTGACGGCGCTGCTGATGCTTGCAAGCCTAGGGTTCAGCTGGGTGTTGCTCAATTGGAGTCTCTGGTTTGATCCTGCCATACCCTTGTTTGCAATGTTGCTGATCAAGCCTGTCTGGGTATGGCGACGCAACGAAATGGTGGTGCGTTACATGATGGACCGTGTGGCCGAGTTGCAGCCTCAACTGCCTAAATCCAAGCGTTTGGGATCAGGGTTCAGATGGCGGCATTTCAGCAGTGACACCGTGTTCCAGTATTCTCGTGTGTTGGACCGCCTGATTCAGGATGCCAATGAGCGACTCGGATTGCTGGGGGCGGTCATACAGGAAAGTCCGAATGCCATGCTGGTTGCCGATGTGCGGGGTGGACGGATTGTCATGTACAACCCTCGTATGAAGGTCTGTATGCCGCATGACTTTATGGAAACAGGCCTGACTTTGGAGCATTTGCTACAAGTCTGGGGGATCGATCCGCAATGTGGCTGGATACCGTCTGAAGAGCAAGGTCGTCAAGTGACCTTAACCGACCGGTATGGTCAGGTGCGGCATGGCTTGTTTCATTTCGCGCCTCTGCCCCCCAGTGCTGAACAATCACTGTGGTTGTTGACGTTGGTGGATGTGACTGACCTTCATGAATTCCAGGCTCAGCGAGACAGGACACTTCAATGGTTGTCGCATGACATGCGGACACCTATTGCTTCGATCATTGTGTTGAGTCGTCAAGATGGAAGAGACCAAATCCATGATGTCGAGACCTTCCGCAGCATCACCCGTAATGCAAGCACACTGTTGCAGATGATGGATGATTTCATTTTGGCCATTCAGGCCGATGCACCTCAATATCAGATGCAAGAAGCCTTGGTGGATGAGGTGATCGATGAAGCTGTGTACCAAGTCAAAGATTGGGCACTCAGCCGACAAATCACCTGGCGAATCGAGAGCAGTGCGGAACATTTGTTTATCCATGCAGACCAACGTTTGTTGATTCGCATGTTGGTCAATTTGTTGACCAACGCGATTCGGTATGGGCAGGTGAACAGCGTGATTGACATTGAGCAAACAGCTTGCCCCCCTTCCGAGAGATATCCCCATGGTGCAGTGCAGCTGCGCATGCGCAACATGGTTGGCGTGCCAGATGAAGATCATGCATCACCTGCCGCACGAGGGTTTGGTCTGGGACTGGAGTTTGTCAGGACCGTGATCCGCAAACACCATGGTGATTTACACCTGGACATTCCTGCGGTGCCCGGGAAACAGGCCACAGTGTCATGCCAGTTTCCCTTGTCAACAGGGGCGCTGGTGAAGGATCTTGTGGATGTTGAACAGTGAAATATGGATGGATCGGAGTTTGTAATGCTTGTTGAAGGAATCAAGGTCTTTCGTCGTTATGGCTTGCTTGCGGGTGTGTTGGCGTTCAGTTTGGGAGGGGGGGCATCAGCGCAATCCAATGAACGAAGTTTGTTGGCCGAGGGGGTTGCGGCATTGCCATATGTCGTTAACACCCAAGCTCGCTTGGTGTTCTATTGGCCCAAGGAGTTGACCAGCAGGCTCGTCGGCACAATTTGGGTTGATGGTGGCTATCACGCCACGCTGAACAGTGGTGGACATTCTTTGCTGTGCCATGCCCCCGTGCCCATGCGGTTAGGGCTCAGGCATTTGGATGCAGGGGGTGTCGCTCGAACCGAAGTCGGCACCAGTCTTCAAGTGCACCCGCAGCCAGGACAAACTCTGTATTGGCGCATGTCCGCACCCACAGATACAGCGCTGAAGTTTGAGCCGGTCGCTGAAGCACAGGCATTGCAGGAGTTGCCTCAAACGCGTGAACAGAGCCACACCATTTCACGTGTCCGGAACGCTCAAGCTTGTCAGGATTTTGGACCTCGGTCCTGAAGCTTTGTGGAGCTTCAAAAAAAATGCCAGCACGAGGCTGGCATTTTGAGTGGATGTACCAGGACTTTCAGGCGTATTCGACCAGCGCCTTTTTCATTTTTTTCATCGCTGCCACTTCGATTTGGCGGATGCGTTCGGCGCTCACACCGTATTCGGCCGCCAGATCGTGCAAGGTCATGCCACCCGAGCCGTTATCGTTGACCTTGAGCCAGCGTTCTTCCACGATGCGGCGACTGCGCTCATCCAACGCATTGAGCGCTGAGGCCAGTCCATCACTGGCCATCATGTTGCGCTCATGCGCCTCGATCATGGCGGTAGGCTCATGGCTGGCATCGGCCAAATAGGCGATGGGTCCAAAAGCCTGTTCACCGTCGTCTGATGGGGCCGGGTCCAACAGCACATCGCCGCCAGACATGCGCATTTCCATTTCCAGCACTTCTTCCCGTTTGACGTTCAGATTGCTCGCCATCACGTCCACCTGGTCGGTGGTCAGCGTATCGCGGTGGGTGCCTTCTTCGGCGTCGGCCTTGAACCCCTGTTTCATGGAGCGCAAGTTGAAAAACAGCTTGCGTTGTGCCTTGGTTGTGGCCACCTTCACCATGCGCCAGTTTTTCAGGATGTATTCGTGGATTTCGGCCTTGATCCAGTGCAGGGCATAGCTCACAAGGCGCACGCCCTGTTCGGGATCGAAGCGCTTGACGGCTTTCATCAGGCCCACATTCCCTTCCTGAATCAGGTCCCCGTGGGGCAGACCGTAGCCGAGGTATTGGCGGGACACCGACACCACCAGACGCAAGTGCGATAACACCAGTTTGCGGGCGGCTTCGAGGTCATCATGGGTTTTGAGTTGGCGAGCTGCTTCTTGCTCTTCTTCGAGCGTGAGCATGGGCATGCGGTTGACTGCAGAGATGTAAGCGTCAAGATGGCCAAGCGAAGGCACCATGGCCCATGGGTTGCTCAGCGTCATTGCGGTGGTGGGTGATCCAGTTTGAACGTTCATACCAGAACTCCTTTCAGAGAATTCTGTGAATATTAGCACTCTCGGTTGTGGAGTGCTAAGTCGAAGGTGGGATACCGCGCTGAGATAAGGGTTTTCCCTTGATTTGAATCAAGTGTGATGGGTGGGCGTTCAGCTCAACAGGGCCTGCGCGAACTCTTGGGCGTCGAATGTTTCCAGATCTTCCAGTTTTTCGCCCACGCCAATGAAATAGACCGGAACCGGTTTTTCTCGGGCGATGGCGCAGAGCACGCCCCCTTTGGCCGTACCGTCGAGTTTGGTCACTACCAGACCCGTCAGGCCCAGAGTGTCGTCAAAAGCCTTGACCTGTGCCAAGGCATTTTGTCCCGTGTTGCCGTCGATCACCAGCAAAACCTCATGGGGCGCGGTGGCCTCAGCCTTTTGCACCACACGCTTGATTTTCTTGAGCTCTTCCATCAGATGCTGCTGGGTGGGCAGGCGACCGGCCGTGTCCACCAGCACCACATCGCGCCCCCGGGCACGGCCTGCAGTGACAGCGTCAAAGCTGACGGCAGCGGGGTCACCGCCTTGTTGGCTGACGATTTCGACGGTGTTGCGGTCTGCCCAGACGGCCAACTGTTCCTTGGCAGCTGCCCGAAACGTGTCGGCCGCGGCCAGCAGTACGCTCAGGCCGTCGTCGGCCAGGTGCTTGGTCAGTTTGCCGATGGAGGTGGTTTTGCCTGCACCGTTGACGCCAGCCACCATGATCACCGTGGGGTGGTGCGCCCCGATTTCCAGTGGTTTTTGCAGGGGACGCAGCAAATCGGCAATGGCATCGGCCAGCAGTGCCTTGACTTGCGCAGGTTCGGTGGCCTTGCTCTCTTTGACCCGGCGTTTGAGGTCTTGCAGCAGATGCTCAGTCGCTTTGACCCCGGTGTCGGCCATCAAGAGGGCAGTTTCCAGCTCTTCATAAAGTTCGTCATCGATGCGGGTGCCGGTGAACACCGTGGCGATGTTGGAGCCGGTCTTGCGCAGACCGGCCTTGAGGCGGTCCATCCAGCTTTGACGCGCCGCAGGTGCCTGGACAGCTGCCGCAGGGGGAGCAGAGGCCTCAACAATTGCGGCCACTTCAGTCACAGGCACTGTGCCTGCGGGTGGCAGAGGTACCGTCGTGGTTTCTGGGGTGGGGGCTTTTTTACGGAAGAAACTGAACATGGATTTTTCGAGAATGAGTGTGCATTCTATGAAACCCGGCTTTCAACAGGCCACCGAACTGACCGCATGAAGTGGATGACCGCCGGCGTCAGATGGACACAGGTGCTTACAACTGCATGTCACGCTGGGTCAGCAAGTCTTTGCTGGGTCACGTTGTAGGTGCAAGTTCGACACGGTGTTGAACTGAAAATCTGAATGAAGGACCCTCTCATGAACAAGTTGCTCGCCACTTTGGTTGCTGGTTTTTTTGCCGCCGGTGCATTCGCCCAAGCCCCCGCGCCCGCAGCAACTGCCCCTGTTGCATCGTCTGTGGTTGCGCCTCAAGCTGTGGCCGCTGCAACCAAGGTCCAGTCGAAAGAGGCTACCTCAATACAGCCCGCTGATGCCAAAATCAAAGCGCATAAAAAATTGCACAAAAATGCAGACAAGGCCGAGGCCAATGCAACAGGAAAAGTCGCAGAAAAGACCACTGACAAAGTGAAAGACAAAGCGCTCGAAAAGGTCGCAGACAAAGCGGCAGCCATGGTCAAATAAATTGCCAAGGCCTGTTGGCCACCTGGCGTGATGCCTGTCGAAAAGCCAGCCTTGAGCTGGCTTTTTCATGCCTGAACGCTTGATGGGTCTTTGGTTTGCTGACCAGACGCTGGCCTTTACACTTGCAGGCTATGCGTTCCCCCAAACCCTCCGCCTCTGCACGTGCGCCGGCACGTACCGCCAAACCGGCCTCCGCCGGAGCACAGCCCCAAGGCCACGCTACCCACGAAGTGCGCATCATTGGCGGCCAGTGGCGGCGTACGCGGCTCAAAGTGATTGACAAACCCGGCTTGCGTCCTACACCCGATCGGGTGCGCGAGACCCTGTTCAACTGGCTGGGTCAGGACCTGACCGATTGGCGCTGTGTCGATGCGTTTGCCGGTACTGGCGCACTGGGCCTGGAAGCCGCTTCACGCGGGGCTGCCCATGTGTTGATCCTTGAACAAGACCCGGTGCTTGTTCGTGCCTTGCAAGACCATGTCAGTCGTCTGAAGGCCGAGACCGTGCAGGTGCAGCGCACCGATGCCATCCCTGCCTTGCAGCGTTTGTCTGCCGACAGTGTGGACCTGGTGTTCATCGACCCTCCTTTTGATGGCCCCTGGTTTGAGCCTGCGATCAAGGCCGCCGCCGCCGCCGTGCCCGTTGGCGGCTGGATTTATCTGGAAGCGCCCGTGGCCTGGTCTAACGAGACCCTGGCTGCACTGGGTTTACAAGTTGAGCGTCATCTCAAGGCCGGTGCCGTGCATGCCCACTTGTTGCGGCGCACCGCCTGAACCTGTTTCGTTTGCCCACAAGGACCCCACATGAGCCGCTTTGCCAATGCCGTTGTGACCGCCGTGTATTCAGGCACCTTTGATCCCCTCACCCTGGGCCACGAAGACGCAATCCGCCGCGCTGCGCAGATGTTTGACCAGGTCATTATTGCCGTGGCCGTGGCGCACCACAAAAAGACCCTGTTCAGCCTGGACGAGCGTGTGGCCCTGGCGCAAGCCGCACTGGCCGATTGCCCGAATGTGAAGGCCATGCCGTTTGATGGACTGATCGTCGAATTCGTGCGGTCACAACATGCGCAGGTGATCGTACGAGGTCTGCGCTCCGTGACCGATTACGACTACGAAACCCAAATGTCGGGCATGAACCGCCACCTGGCCCCTGAAATCGACACGGTTTTCCTGCACACCAGCGCGAGCGTGCAGCACATCAGCAGCACCCTGGTGCGCGAGATTGCCAAACTGGGCGGTGATGTGTCGGGCCTGGTGTCTGCCCCGGTGCTCAATGCCTTGCAGGGCAAAGTGGCGACCAAGCATTGAAGTTGGTCATGTCGGGGCTCAAGCCGCCGACCTGCACATCTGCCGTAGGTCGGACTTTCAGGTCCGAGGTTTTTTCAAACCTCGGCACCTTCCACCAAAAACCGCACGCGTTTTTGCCCCTGCCACTCGTCTGCATCGAGCCGATAAGCCAGTTTGACCCGTGCAGGCAGCGGCTCGGTGCGGCCAAACCAGATGCCGTCCACCGGCTGGCCCTGGTGCTTCATCTTGAGTGACAGGTGTTTTTCACCCACCAGGCGCTGCGACACGATCTCGATTTCTTCGCAAAACACCGGCGGCGCAAAGCCCTGGCCCCAGACCTCGTGGTGCAGCATGTCCACCAGGTCCACCCGGCGGTATTCGGCAGGCAGTGGTCCGTCTGTCTCCAGTCGGCGTTGCAGCGTGGCGGAGTCCAGCCATTCCATGGCCACTTGGTTCAGAGTCTCTTCGAACACATCCAGGTGCTCTTCGGCAATGGTGCAACCCGCTGCCATGGCGTGACCGCCAAAGCGCAGCAGCACGCCGGGGGCGCGTTTGGCCACCAAATCCAGCGCGTCGCGCAAATGAAAACCTGCGATCGAGCGGCCTGAGCCCTTGAGTTCGTGCTCCTTGCCGGGGGCGCTGCTGGCCGCAAACACAAAAGTGGGGCGGTGCAGCTTGTCCTTGATGCGCGAGGCCACGATACCCACTACGCCTTCGTGAAAGTCCGGGTCGAACACGCAAATGGCGGGTGGTGGTTCGTCGCCTTCGTCAAACAGCGACTCGGCCATCTCCATCGCAATCTCGCGCATGTCGCCCTCGATCACGCGGCGCTCGCGGTTGATCGCGTCCAGCTGTTTGGCCAGTTCGTCGGCGCGGCCTGCGTCGTCGGTCAGCAGGCACTCGATGCCCAGGGTCATGTCGGCCAGGCGACCTGCCGCGTTGATGCGCGGGCCCAGGGCAAAGCCAAAGTCAAAGGTGGTGGCCTTGGTTGTTTCACGGCCAGCCGCGCGCATCAGCGCGGTCATGCCAGGGGGCAGCGCCCCGGCACGCACCCGGCGCAGGCCCTGCGCCACCAGGCGGCGGTTGTTGGAATCGAGCTTGACCACATCGGCCACCGTGCCCAGGGCCACCAGCGGCAGCAGAGCATCCAGACGCGGCTGGTTGCTGGCGTCAAACACTCCCCGCTGGCGAAGCTCGGCGCGCAGGGCCAGCAACACGTAAAACATCACGCCCACGCCCGCAATCGATTTGCTGGCAAAGCCGCAGCCGGGCTGGTTGGGGTTGACGATGACCTCGGCGGAGGGCAATTCGCTGCCCGGCAAGTGGTGGTCCGTCACCAGCACCTGCAAGCCCAGGGCATGCGCAGCCTGCACACCCGCCACACTGGCGATGCCGTTGTCCACTGTGATCAGCACATCGGCCCCTTGCGCATGCACGCGCTGGGCAATGGGCGGTGTCAGGCCGTAGCCGTCGACAACACGGTCGGGCACCAGATAGATCACATTCTGCGCGCCCAGCATGCGCAGCCCACGAACCGCCACGGCACAAGCGGTCGCACCGTCGCAGTCGTAATCGGCCACGATGCACAGGCGCTTGTTTTGCGCCATGGCGTCGGCCAGCAGCTTGGCCGCTTCGGTGGTACCCCGCATGCTGGCCGGGGGCAGCAGCAGGTTCAGCGCGTCGTCGAGTTCGTCTTTGGACTGCACGCCTCGGGCGGCATACAGGCGGGCCAGCAAGGGGTGGATGCCCGCTTGTTCCAGTGCCCAGGCACTGCGGGGGGGCACATCTCGGGTGAGCAAATTCATGGGGCGATCACAGGATGAGGGCGGTTAATGCCGCCGCAGGGGTGGTTTTGTTGAACAGCCGCGTGACCCGCTGGTGCCAGGCGACAGGCGCAGCGGTGTAGGCGTGGGCCGCGTGTTCGCTGCACAGGCTGAGCGTGGCTTGGCCGGTGGCTTTGAAGTGCGCCAGCAGATCGGCCATGGCTGTGGCGTCGAGTTGTTGCCAGGCTTGCCGCCAGGCCTGCACATCGCCATGCAAGGCGGCCGAGCGCAGGGCCATGGGTATCTCCAGGCGAAGGGTCGGAGCCGCTGACGGTGCAGGCAGGGCGCCCGCACCGTGCAGCCAGAACGAATTGACGGTGATTTGCCGACGCGCTTCCCGGGCGTCGTTGACGGGGTGGTTGTAAAGCAGCATCTGCATCTCGCTTTGCAACCGTTGCACAGGGCGAGCTGCCGGGCCCTGAGGCATCCAGTCTTTCACGTTCTGGTGGATCACCCGGTCCAGCGAAGCGGTTTCCAGACCGGTCAGCAAATCGCCCCGGACATGCCACTGCCCGGCGCTGTGCCAGGTGACCTGCAAGCCGTCTTCCTGTAAAAAAGGCTGCAAGGCGTGCAGCAATTGCTGTGATTCTTCATCGCTCAGTTGCAAAGCCGCCGGGTCGGCCATCACCACCTGGTCCATGCCGATCTGCCAGTGGCAGGGCGTGATCCAGGCCTGCGGCGTGTCATCGGTGGCACCGCTTTGCCACGCGGCCCAAGGCAGGGCGCTGTGGGCTGATGGGTCTGTGTCCAGCCAGCCCAGGGCGCGGGCCAGCGTGCGTTCATGCGGCAAATGGGGAGTCGTCCCGTCGTCACGGTCGGTGTCCGAGTGCTGCAAAACACCCAACAAGGCTTGCAAATGGGGCAATTGCAGACCCTTCAACGCTTGGGTCGGGTCCAGGTTCAGGCTGGCTGCATAGGGAACGATCAGGTGCATGGCCCGATTGTCGCAGGCCATGCCGGGCATTCAGCCTTGGGCATGCCAGTGACGGGGCATGGTGATTCGTCACAATAGCGCCCTATGTCTTTTTTCAAAAACATCCCTTACGAGCTGCTGCTGGGCTGGCGCTACACCCGCGCAGGCCGCGCTACCCGGCGCAACGGGTTCATTTCTTTCATTTCGGGCGTGTCCATGCTGGGCATTGCGTTGGGGGTGGCCGCGTTGATCATCGTGTTGAGCGTGATGAACGGCTTTCAAAAAGAGGTGCGTGACCGCATGTTGGGCGTGGTCTCGCACATTGAGGTTTATGCTGCCGATGGCGGGGCAGTGACCGATTTGTCCGCCGTGCTGGCGCAGCTCAAGGCCCACCCTCAGGTGGTGGGCGCAGCGCCCTTCATCACGGCGCAGGCCCTGCTGGCCCGGGGCGAAGACATGAAAGGCGTGCTGGTGCGCGGCATTGACCCTGCGCTCGAGCCCGAAGTCACCGATTTGACGCAGGAGGGCCAGGCCAGCGTGCTGACGCGGCTGAGTCCTGGGCAGTTTGGGATCATTCTGGGCGGGGATCTGGCGCGCAACTTGGGTGTGCAGACGGGTGATCCGGTCACGCTCGTCTCGCCTTCTGGCCAGGTCACGCCCGCCGGTGTCGTGCCCCGCATGAAGCAAATGGCCGTGGTGGGCCTGTTTCAGTCAGGCCATTACGAATACGACTCGGCACTGGCCATGATGCATGTGGACGATGCAGCCCGCATGTTCCGCCTGGAAGGCCCCAGTGCCATTCGCCTGAAGCTGCGCGACCTGCACCAGGCGCGCGAGGTGGCGCGTGAGCTGCAAATGCGACTGGGCGGTGCATTTTTTGTGCGTGACTGGACACAGCAAAACAAAACCTGGTTTGCCGCTGTGCAGGTCGAAAAACGCATGATGTTCATCATCCTCACCCTGATCGTGGCGGTTGCGGCCTTCAACCTGGTCAGCACGCTGGTGATGACGGTGACCGACAAACGCGCCGACATTGCCATCTTGCGCACGTTGGGGGCCAGCCCGCGCAGCATCATGGGCATTTTTGTGGTGCAGGGGGCGGCCGTGGGCGTGATCGGCACTTTCAGCGGTCTGGCGCTGGGGCTGCTGGTGGCTTTCAACATCGACGTGATCGTGCCTGCACTCGAAAAGCTGTTCAACGCCAGCTTTTTGCCGCGAGACATTTACCTGATCAGCCGCATGCCCAGCGAGCCGCTGGCCACAGACATCTGGCCGATTGCCATCATTTCTTTGGCGCTGGCCTTTGTGGCCACGCTTTACCCCAGCTGGCGCGCGAGCCAGGTCAACCCGGCGGAGGCCCTGCGCTATGAATAAGACGGTACTGCTGGCCCAGGGCCTGACCAAGCGCTTTACCGAAGGCCGCCTCGATGTGACCGTGCTCCAAGGCGTGGACCTGCAGGTCAATCAGGGCGAAACCCTGGCCATCGTGGGCGCTTCGGGGTCGGGTAAAAGCACTTTGCTGCATTTGCTGGGTGGGCTGGATGCGCCTACGCAAGGCACTGTGCATCTGAAAGGCCAGTTGCTGTCGGCCCTGAGCCCGGCCGAGCAAGGTCAGTGGCGCAACCGTTATCTGGGCTTTGTGTACCAGTTTCACCACCTGTTGCCCGAGTTCAGCGAGCTCGACAACGTGGCCATGCCGCTGTGGATTCGCAGGCAGGACCGCGCCGAAGCGGCCGCGGTGGCCACCCGATGGCTGCAACGCGTAGGCCTGGGCGAGCGCCTGCACCATCGGCCCGCCGAGCTGTCGGGCGGTGAGCGCCAGCGCGTGGCGCTGGCACGCGCTTTGGTGAATGACCCCGCCTGCGTGCTGGCCGACGAGCCCACTGGCAACCTCGACCGCGAAACGGCCGATGACGTGTTTGCCCTGATGATGCAACTGGCGCGTGAACGCGGCACCGCCTTTGTGGTCGTCACGCACGATCGCGAACTGGCCGCCCGTTGCGACCGGCAATTGCACCTGGTCAAAGGCGTGCTGCAAGCGTCGGTCTGACCCCGGCGGGGCCTCGCATGTGGATCGACACCCATTGCCACCTGGACGCGGCCGAGTTTGACGCTGACCGCGATGCAGTGCGTGCGCAGGCTCGGGCGCAAGGCGTGGGCCTTTGCCTGATCCCGGCGGTGCAGCGCAGCCACTGGGGCGATGTGGCCGATCTGGCGGCACGCCATGGCGACGCGTATGCGCTGGGCATTCACCCGCTGTATGTTCCCCTGGCGCAAGAAACTGACCTGCTGGCGCTGGATCAGGCCCTGACCGAGCGCCGGGATGATGCGCGCCTGGTGGCCGTGGGCGAGATCGGACTCGACTTTTTTGTGCCAGAGCTGTGTACCCCTGCGCTGCGCGATCGCCAATGGCTTTTTTACACGGCGCAACTGCGGCTCGCGCAAAAACACGGCCTGCCGGTCATCTTGCATGTGCGCCGTTCGGCTGATGTGTTGCTCAAAGGGCTGCGACAGGTGGACGTCTGTGGGGGCATCGCCCACGCCTTCAACGGCAGCGCCCAGCAGGCCCAGGCCTTTGTGGCGTTGGGCTTCGCGCTGGGCTTTGGCGGTGCGCTCAGCTATGAGCGTGCTTTGCAGCTGCGCCGTCTGGCCACCGAATTGCCGCTGGCGTCATTGGTGCTTGAAACCGACGCCCCTGACATGCCGCCGCACTGGATTTACCAGACCGTCGAAAAACGCGCCCAAGGCTTGCCCCAAGGTCGCAACAGCCCGGCCGAATTGCCCCGCATTGCGCAGGTGCTGGCCGACCTGCGTGGTCTGCCGCTGCCTGCGCTGGCGCAGGCCACCGGCCGCAATGCGCAGCATGTATTGCCCAAGCTGGCGGGGCTGGTATGACCGAAGCCGCTGCTTTGCGACTGCACGGCTTGGCCCCCCTGGCTTCGCCAGCCACCCGAGTGCTGGTGCTGGGCAGCTTCCCCAGCGTTAAATCCTTGCAGGCACAGCAGTATTACGGCCACCCGCAAAACCACTTTTGGCCCCTCATGCAGGCCCTGTGGCCGCAAGCGCCCTGGCCCGCTGACCGTGATTACGCATTGCGCTGCCAGTGCCTGTTGGCCTGTGGCGTGGGCGTGTGGGATGTGTATGCCGAGTGTGAGCGCCAAGGCAGCCTGGACAGCGCGATCCGTCATGCCCGGCTCAATGACTTTGGGGCCTTGCTGGCGCGCTGTCCACAACTGCAGGCCATTGGGCACAACGGCGGTGAGAGCTTTCGCCATGCCAAAGCGGTACAAAAAACGCTCGATCAGGCGGGTCTGGCCCATCGGGTGACGATTCATCGCCTACCATCGACCAGTCCGGCCAATGCGTCCTGGACCTTTGAACAAAAACGCAGCGCCTGGCAGGCTTTCATGCACATGCATGGCCTGATCGCTGGAGCCGCACCTTCTGCCGAACACCCCACGGAACCCTTGGAATGAGCCGCAAAAAAGCCACCGACAAAGCCATTGAACTGCCCGAAGTGAACTTCTCGGAAGACGGCGACATCCGCTACCTGCACTTGGGCACCGAATGGATTCAGGGCTCCATGTTCCTTGACCGTCCCTTTGAGATCGAACTGGAATATGTGCAGCGCATGTTTGGCTGGCTGCTGTTTTACCCCCACGACGAAGTCAAGGGCGCACACGCCATGCAACTGGGCCTGGGCGCGGGCACCATCACCAAGTTTTGCTATAAAAAACTCAAGATGACCTGCACCGCCATCGAGCTCAACCCCGGCGTGTTGCATGCCTGCCGGGGCTGGTTCCGCCTGCCGCCTGATGACGAGCGCCTGCGTGTGGTGCTGGCCGATGCGGCCGTGGAAATCCAGTCCGACGAATGGCGCGGCACGGTGGACGCCCTGCAAGTGGACTTGTACGACGAAGAAGCCGCCGCGCCAGTGCTGGACACGCCTGATTTTTACCGCCACTGCCGCGACCTGCTCAGCCCGCAAGGCTGCATGACGGTGAACCTGTTTGGCCGCTCTTCGAGTTATGGCGAAAGCATCGAAAAACTCTGCGCCGCTTTTGGCGAGGATGCCGTGTGGGAATTCAAACCCACTCGTGAGGGCAATGCCATCGTGCTGGCCCAGCGCACCCCCAGCCGCCCCAAGCGCGAAGTGCTGCTGGCCGCTGCCGAAGCCATTGAAGTGACATGGGGCCTGCCTGCAACCAAATGGCTCAGGGTGTTCAAACCGCTGACCAAGTGAGGCGATCACCCGCAGTGCCCACTGTTGTTGGATACGTCATCAGGGTAAACCTTGATGTGCGGCCCCTCTGGGCATAGGTGGAACCCACATCCCCCTCCCAGGCATCTTCCCGCAGAATCTCCCCAACTCAATCAGAGGAGATATCTCGTGAAAATCAAGAGTCAGAAAGACTTTTTCTCAGGGCTGATGTTCACCGCCGTCGGTGCTGCATTCGCTTATGGCGCGACCAACTACAGCATTGGTTCAGGCGGTCGCATGGGGCCGGGTTACTTCCCGCTCTTGCTGGGCGTGATCCTGGCGCTGTTGGGCAGCGTGATCATGTTCAAGGCCCTCGTGGTCGAGACGCAAGACGGGGACAAGATCGGTGCCTGGGCCTGGAAACCCTTGTTCTTCATCATTTCGGCCAATTTGCTGTTCGGCATTTTGCTGGGTGGCTTGCCCAGCTTGGGCATCCCGGCCATGGGCATGATCGCAGCCATCTTTGGTCTGACCATCGTCGCCAGCTTGGCCGGTGAAGATTTCCGCCTCAAGGAAGTGCTGGTTTTGTCGGTGGTCCTGTCGATTGGCAGCTACCTGGCCTTCATCGTGCTGCTCAAGTTGCAGTTCCCCGTCTGGCCGACTTTCATTGCGGGCTGAGGAGACACATTCATGACCGATCTGATCAATAACCTCTCACTGGGTTTTGGGGTGGCGTTCACCTTCCAGAACCTGATTTATGCCTTCATCGGCTGCCTTCTGGGTACGCTGATCGGGGTGCTGCCCGGCATTGGCCCGGTGGCCACCATTGCCATGCTGTTGCCCGCCACCTATGCGCTGCCTCCCGTGGCTGCGCTGATCATGCTGGCCGGTATCTATTACGGTGCGCAATATGGCGGCTCTACCACCGCCATTCTGGTCAATTTGCCCGGTGAATCATCGTCTGTGGTGACTGTGATTGACGGTTACCAGATGGCCCGCAAAGGCCGTGCAGGTCCTGCACTGGCTGCGGCGGGTCTGGGCTCGTTCTTCGCTGGTTGCGTAGGTACCTTGATCCTGGCTGCCTTCGCTGCCCCCTTGACCGAAGTCGCTTTCAAGTTCGGCCCTGCCGAATACTTCTCCTTGATGATTTTGGGCCTGATCGGCGCGGTGGTGCTGGCTTCGGGCTCACTCATCAAGGCGGTGGCCATGATTGTGCTGGGCCTGTTGCTCGGTCTGGTGGGCACCGATGTGAACTCGGGTGTGGCCCGCTTCAGCTTTGACATCCCTGAATTGACCGACGGCATTGGCTTCATCGTCATCGCCATGGGTGTCTTTGGTTATGGCGAGATCATCTCCAACCTGTCGCAAAAAGAAGAAGACCGCGAAGTCTTCACCGGCAAAGTACAGGGTTTGATGCCCACGGCCGAAGACTTCAAGAACATGGTGCCTGCCGTGTTGCGTGGCACCACCATTGGCTCCATTTTGGGCATCTTGCCTGGTGGCGGTGCTTTGCTGGCGGCTTTTGCGGCCTACACCATCGAAAAGAAAACCAAGCTGCGCAAAGGCGAAGTGCCTTTCGGTCAAGGCAATATCCGTGGTGTGGCTGCGCCTGAGTCGGCCAACAACGCCGGTTCGCAGACTTCGTTCATTCCGCTGCTGACCTTGGGCATTCCCCCCAACGCCGTGATGGCCCTGATGGTGGGTGCCATGACGATCCACAACATCCAGCCTGGTCCTCAGGTGATGACCAGCAACCCCGAACTCTTCTGGGGCCTGATCGCTTCGATGTGGATCGGTAACCTGATGCTGGTGATCCTGAACCTGCCTTTGATCGGCATGTGGATCAAGCTGCTGACGGTGCCTTACCGTTGGTTGTTCCCCGCCATCGTGCTGTTCTGCGCGATCGGTGTGTACTCGACCAACAACAACACCTTTGACATCTGGATGGTGGCGGGCTTTGGCGTGATCGGTTACCTGTTCATCAAGCTGGGTGTGGAACCTGCGCCCTTGCTGTTGGGTTTCATTCTGGGCCCGATGATGGAAGAAAACCTGCGCCGCGCCATGCTGCTGTCACGCGGTGACTGGAGCGTGTTTGTGACCCGTCCCCTGTCGGCCAGCCTGCTGGCAGCCGCCTTGGTGCTGCTGGTCATCGTGTTGTTGCCATCGGTCAAGTCCAAGCGCGAAGAAGCCTTCGTGGAAGACTGAGCGTAGATCACGCATGAACAACGGCCTCCTTGTGAGGCCGTTTTTCTTGGTGCGGTTCAGGGGCATGTCACTTGCGGGCGCGGGCCTGATGAGGGGTCTGCCAAAATCCAGAATCCCTGGGGCGCTGCCCCGCATTGCGATGAGGTGCATGTCATGAAAAGACGATACGGTATCCTGGCTCTGACGGCTGCTGCCCTGACTTTGCCTGGCTGGATGCAGGCCCAGGCACAGACCTATCCCGTCAAGCCTGTGCGCGTGGTGGTCCCGTTTCCGGCAGGGGGGGCAACCGACCTGTTTGCCCGCACACTGTCGCAAAAACTCAGCGAGAAAATGGGGGCGTCCCTGGTGGTCGAAAACCGTCCGGGGGCCGGGGGCACCCTGGGTTCTGACCTGGTGGCCAAAGCCCAGCCTGACGGCTACACCTTGCTGTTGGCCACATCGAGCACGCATTCGATTGGCCCCAACCTGAACGCGCACATGCCCTATGACGCAGTGCGCGATTTCACACCCATCAGCCAGGTGGGCAATGCGCCCAGCATCATGCTGGTGCCCAACAGCTCGCCCGCTAAAACCGTCAAGGAGTGGATCGATTACGCCAAAAAGAACCCCGGTCGGCTGAACTACGCCTCGAGCGGCAACGGCACCATCGTGCAGTTGACGGCCGAGCTGTTCAAGGCGCAAGCCGATCTGTTCGTGGTGCACATCCCCTACAAAGGCACGGCCCTGGCCATCCCCGATCTGGTCAGCGGCAAGGTCGATGTGCTGTTTGACAGTTTGCCCACCGGTCTGCCGCACGTGCGCGATGGCCGTTTGCGGGCCTTGGGCGTGACCACACTCAAAGCCACGCCCCTCGCGCCCGGGGTGCCGCCCATTGCCGACGTGCTGCCTGGCTATGAGTCCACCACCTGGTTTGGCTTGTTTGGCCCCAAGGGCTTGTCGCCCGAGGTGGTCAGCCGCGTCAACACCGCCGCCAACCAGGTGTTGCAAGACCCGGACGTGGTTGACAAGCTGCAACGTCTGGGCATCGAGCCCGTGGGCGGGACACCTGCCCAGTTCACCACCATGCTGGCCAGGGAGTCGGTCAAATGGAAAAAGACCATCACCGATCGCAAGATCACGCTGGACTGACATGCAATTTCAAAACCAATACCCCTACACCAGCACCCGCTTGCCGCTGTTTGCGCGCAATGTGGTGTCCACCTCGCACCCGCTGGCTGCGCAAGCAGGTTTGCGCATGATGCTCAAGGGGGGCAATGCGGTCGATGCCGCCATTGCCGCGGCCGCTGTCATCACCCTGACTGAGCCGGTGAGCTGCGGCCTGGGCTCAGATGCCTTTGCCATTTTGTGGGATGGCAAAGAACTGCACGGCCTCAATTCGTCTGGCCCGGCCCCCGCCACCTGGACGCCCGAGTACTTTCACCGCAAATACGGCGCTGATGCGCCCACACCCCCCAAGCGCGGCTTTGACTCGGTGACTGTGCCGGGTGCTGTGGCGGGTTGGGTGGCGCTCAGTGAGCGTTTTGGCAAGCTGCCCTTTGCCGACTTGCTGGAGCCCGCCATCGAGGTGGCCGAACGTGGCTACCTGATCCCGGTGGTGGTGCAGCAAAAGTGGGCGGCCGCCACACCCGAGTTGCAATCGCAACCCGGCTTTGCGCAGAGCTTTTTGCCTTGGGGCCGTGCGCCCGAGGTGGGTGAGCTGTTCCAGTTCAAAAACGCAGCCCGAGGCTTGCGTGCCATTGCCGAGTCCAAAGGTCAGGCTTTGTATGGCGGTGAGATCGCCCAAGCGATCGAGAAATTTGCAAAGGAAAACGGTGGCAGCATCACCGCCAAAGACTTGGCCGATTTCAGGCCCGAGTGGGTCAAGCCGATTGCCCAGGATTACCGTGGCTACTCCCTGCACGAGATCCCGCCCAACGGGCAGGGCATCGCCGCGCTGATCGCCTTGGGCATCTTGTCCAACTTTGACCTGGCCAGCCATTCGGTGGATGGGGTCGATTCGCAGCACCTGCAAATCGAAGCCATGAAGCTGGCCTTTGCCGACGTGTACCGCTACGTGGCCGATCCGCGCTACATGGACGTCACGCCCGAGCAGATGCTCGACCCCGCCTATCTCGCCAGCCGTGCCAAGTTGATTGACATGAACAAGGCGCAAAACTTCCAAGCCGGCAACCCGGTCAAGGGCGGCACGATTTACCTCACGGCGGCCGACGAGAACGGCATGATGGTCAGCTTCATCCAGAGCAATTACATGGGCTTTGGCTCGGGCGTGGTGGAGCCCACCTATGGCATCAGCCTGCAAAACCGGGGTCATGGGTTCAGCACCAACCTTCAAGGGGCCAACAGCGCCAACCTGGTGATGCCCGGCAAGCGGCCTTTCCAGACCATCATCCCGGCATTCCTCACCAAAGACGGGCAGCCTGTCATGAGCTACGGCGTGATGGGGGGCAACATGCAGCCGCAAGGGCACATGCAAACCCTGGTGCGCATGCTCGACTACAACCAAAACCCCCAAGCCGCTTGTGACGCACCGCGCTGGCGCTACAACACCGGGATGAACATCAACGTCGAAGCCGCCTTGAATGGCCAGACCGTGCAGGGCCTGGTGGCACGCGGTCACCAGATCGACGTCATCAACGACTCTTACCAGGACTTTGGTGCAGGCCAGTTCATCTGGCGCATGGGTGATCCGGGTGTGGAGGGCTACATGGCCGCCAGTGATCCGCGCCGCGATGGGCAGGCGGTGGGCTTTTGATGGCGGCTGTGCGGCCGCCGCATCTGACCATGGGCCTGATCATGGCCATGGCTGGCTCCATCGCATTCAGCGGTAAAGCCATCATCGTCAAGCTGGCCTACCGCCACGGGGTGGATGCGGTCACGCTGGTCATGTTGCGCATGTTGTTTGCCTTGCCCCTGTTCTTGCTCATGGCGTGGTGGGCGGGGCGGGGCAAACCCCGCATCGCTGGGCGTGACTGGCTGGGCATTGTGGGCTTGGGTTTCAGTGGCTATTACATGGCTTCGTTTCTGGATTTTTGGGGCCTGGAATATATCAGCGCCTCTTTGGAGCGACTGATCCTGTACCTCAACCCCACCCTGGTGCTGGTGCTGGGCTGGTTGCTTTATGGCCACAAGATCAGCCACCGCCAGGGCGTAGGCATGGCCATCAGCTATGCCGGGGTGCTGCTGGTGTTTGGCCATGAAGCCACCCTGGATGGCAAAAACGCCGCACTGGGTGCGGCGCTGGTGCTGGGCAGTGGCATCAGTTATGCGATTTATTTGAGCTACAGCGGTCAAATGGTGCAACGGCTGGGTTCGCTGCGTTTGGCGGGCTGGGCCACTTCGGTGGCGTGTTTGCTGTGCATTGTCCAGTTTGCCGTGTTGCGCCCACTGTCGCTGGCGCAGGTGGCCGAGCCTGTGCTTTGGCTCTCACTGCTCAACGCCACGGCCTGCACGGCGGTGCCTGTGGTGCTGGTCATGATGGCCATTGAGCGCATTGGCTCTGGCCTTACTGCGCAGACCGGCATGATCGGCCCCATGTCCACGCTCCTCATGGGTGTGTTCATCTTGGGTGAGCCTTTCAATATGTGGATTGTGGGTGGCACCGTGCTGGTGCTGTCGGGTGTTTTCTGGGTGTCACGCGCACCCAAAGTTTGAAGTCAACAGGAGATCAAGATGGATTTGGGCATTGCAGGCAAATGGGCTTTGGTGGGTGGCGCGAGCAAAGGCCTGGGCTGGGGTTGCGCGCGTGCGCTGGCGCTGGAAGGCGTCAATGTGGTCATGGTGGCACGCGGCGCTGACGTGCTGAACAAAGCTGTGGACGACTTGCGCGCCGAAACGGGTGGCAAGGTTCAGCTGATCGCTGTGGCGCAAGACATCACCACTGTGGTCGGGCGCGAAGCGATCTGGAACGTGGCGGGTGGCCCCGGCAAAGACTACGACATCGTGGTCACCAACGCAGGCGGCCCACCCCCGGGTGATTTCCGCGATTGGGACCGCGACGCCTGGATCAGGGCCATCGACGGCAACATGCTCACGCCGATTGAGCTGATCAAAGCCACGGTGGACGGCATGGCCGCACGCGGCTTTGGCCGCATCATCAACATCACCAGCAGCGCAGTGAAAGCCCCCATCGACGTGCTGGGTCTGTCCAACGGCGCGCGCAGCGGCCTGACTGGTTTTGTGGCGGGCGCTTCGCGCAGCAAGATCGCCGCCCAAGGCGTGACCATCAACAACC
>Ga0228701_1000473_pt1 | contig 33742 bp, 34 predicted proteins | sample McNCre117_Aug_MG_2_FD_178017 | JGI IMG/M metagenome (GOLD analysis project Ga0228701, IMG submission 178017) | Freshwater microbial communities from McNutts Creek, Athens, Georgia, United States - 11-17_Aug_MG | ecosystem: Environmental > Aquatic > Freshwater > Creek | place: USA: Georgia... | reverse complement strand
AGGCCTCGGCAGGCGGCGCTTGCCACTTGGCTTGCGGCCCCTGAAAGCACGACAGGTAATGCCGCGCTGCCACCACCGCCTGCGCCTCGTTGTCCACCAGGATGTCGATCACGCCGTTGCTGTGCTGCACACCACTCGGCCCAATCTGCTCGGGCTTGAAGACGCCCAGGCCCCCACCTTCGACCATGGCCGGGCCGCCCATGCCGATATTGCTGTCCCGGGTCGCAATGATCACGTCGCAGCAGCCCAGCAAAGCCGCGTTGCCCGCAAAGCAGCGCCCGGCCACCACGCCCACCACCGGCACCAGGCCATTGAGGCGCGCAAACGAGGCGAAGGTGGCCAGGTTCAGGCCTGCGACGATGGCGACATCGACATCCCCCGGACGCCCACCGCCGCCTTCGGCAAAAAGCACCACGGGCAGTTTGTTTTGCAAGGCCACGCCCAGCATGCGGTCGGTCTTTTGGTGGTTGCGCATGCCCTGCGTGCCCGCCAGCACCGTGAAGTCGTAGGCCATGACGACCACACGCTGGCCGTGGATGCAGCCGATACCGGTGACCATGCCGTCAGCGGGTGTGTTGCGCATAAGGTCGTCGGCGCTTCGGCGGCGGCTTTGCGCGGCCACGGCCAGTGCGCCGTATTCCACAAACGAGCCCTCGTCACACAGATCGGCGATGTTCTCGCGGGCGGTGCGCAGGCCGGTGGCGTGGCGCTTGGCCACGGCTTCGGGGCGCTGCGCGTCCAACGTGAAGGCCAGGCGGTCTTGCAGCTTTTGCAGGTCAGCTCGTTCGGCAGGGGCCGCTGGCACGGTCGGTGGGGCCTGCGGCGGCGGTGCGCTGGGCGCCACCTCAGACACCGGCGAGAGCGTCAACAGCAGGTCGCCCTCGCCCACCGTCTCGCCCGCATTGAAATACAGCTCAGTCAGCTGCCCGGCATGGGGGGCCCTGATTTCGTGCTCCATCTTCATGGCTTCCAGAATCACCAACACCGCGCCAGCGGCCACCGATTCACCGGGCTGCACCAGCCACTGCACCACCTGGGCCTGAAGAGGGGAAGAGATTTTTTGCATCGGGCAATTGTGGTGCGTCGGCCCCCGCCCACACGGTCAAATTCGGGACAAGCCCCCAGCCCTCAGCGCTTGCCAAAGATCGCCGTGCCCACCCGCACCATGGTGCTGCCTTCGGCAATGGCGGCATGAAGGTCGGCGCTCATGCCCATCGACAAGGTGTCCAGCAGCAAGCCTTGCACCCGCAAGTGGTCAAACAGGTCTTTGGCCTGGCGGTGCACGGCGCGCATCTGGGCATCGGTCTGCGCCGGTTCGGGGATGGTCATCAGGCCGCGCAGCTGCAAGCGGGGCAACGCCGCCACCGCCTGCGCCAGCGCGGGCAGCTCTTGCGGGCTCACGCCCGACTTGGTCTCACCGCCGTCCACATTGACCTGGATGCACACCTGCATGGGCGGCAGGTGCGCGGGGCGCTGCTCGCTCAGGCGCTGGGCGATTTTGAGGCGGTCGATGCTGTGCACCCAGTCAAAGTGCTCGGCCACCAGTCGGGTTTTGTTGCTCTGGATCGGACCAATGCAATGCCATTCGAGTGGCAAGTCACTCAGCGCAGTGATCTTGTCCACCGCTTCCTGGATGTAGTTTTCGCCAAACGCGGTCTGTCCCGCGGCATGGGCTGCACGCACCGCATCGGCTCCCCAGGTTTTGGACACAGCCAGCAACTGCACGCTGGCTTCGGGGCGGCCCGCCGCCTGACAGGCGGCCCGAATTTGCGCATGCACGTGCGCCAGGTTGTCGGCAATCGAAGAATTCATGGCCTGAGCGTACCAAAACGCCGCATCACCCGAAGCACACATCCCAAGCCCCTGATCGGGGACAGGTTGAGCTGCGGGCTGCTAAATTCGCAGTTTTGCTTTTCCAACCCTTCACGGAACACACCATGAGCCAGATCGCCGCCAAAACCTACGAAGCCACCCCCACCCGAAAAGTCGCCTTTCTGGGCCTGGGCGTGATGGGCTACCCCATGGCTGGTCATCTGGCACGCGCCGGTCACCATGTCACGGTCTACAACCGCAGTGCGGCCAAAGCCGCCGCCTGGCTGGCCGAATGCCCCGGCAACGCCAGCGCCCCCACCCCCCGCGAGGCGGCTGCCGGTGCCGACATCGTGTTTGCCTGCGTGGGCAACGACGATGACCTGCGCAGCGTGGTGCTTGGCGCCGATGGCGCATTTGCGGGCATGAAGCCCGGCGCGATTTTTGTGGACCACACCACCGCATCCGCCGAAGTGGCACGAGAGCTGTACGCGGAGGCCCAAAAGCGAGACCTGCATTTTGTCGATGCACCGGTCTCCGGCGGTCAGGCGGGCGCACAAAACGGCATGCTCACCGTGATGTGCGGCGGCGATGCAGCCGCTTTTGAAAGCGTCAAACCTGTGGCCATGGCGTTTTCGCGTGCATTCACCCTGCTGGGGGCCTCGGGCGCTGGCCAACTGGCCAAGATGGTCAACCAGATCTGCATCGCCGGTCTGGTGCAGGGCTTGTCCGAAGCGGTGGCTTTTGGCCAGCAGGCGGGTCTGGACATGCACCAGGTGCTGGACGTGATCGGCAAAGGCGCTGCCCAAAGCTGGCAAATGGACAACCGGGGCAAGACCATGGCCGACGGCAAGTTCGAGTTTGGTTTTGCCGTGGACTGGATGCGCAAGGACCTGGGCCTGGTGCTGGACGAAGCCAAACGCAACGGCGCCCGTCTGCCCGTGACGGCGCTGGTCGACCAGTTTTATGCCGATGTGCAAAAAATGGGCGGCGGCCGCTGGGACACGTCGAGCCTGATTCGCCGCCTGCGCTGATCTGTGCGCTGGCTCCAAACAAAGAGCGGCCCGAAGGCCGCTCTTTTTTGTGCCCAAAAAAGGCTTATTTGGCCAACGGCGGGCGGCTCAGGCGCGAGAGTTCTTCTTCGGAAATCACGTCAAACACGCGCACCACGCGGGTCACGCCGCCAATGGTGCGCACCACATCGCTGGCGCGCTTGGCCTCACGCTCGGTCACACGGCCCATGAGGTACACCACACCCCGCTCGGTCACCACCTTGATGGCGTTGACTTGCAGGTCTTTGGCATCGACAAACGCGGCTTTGACCTGGCTGGTTGTCACCGTGTCTTTGGTGCGCTGGGTCAGGCTGCTGGCCTGGATCACGGCCAGGTCGTTGACCACGGAAATCACGTTTTCCTGGCTGCTGGCCAGTTTTTCAGCCCGCTCTTTTTCAGCCGCCGAGCGGATTTCGCCGGTCAACAAGACCTTGCGGTTGTAGCTGGTCACGTTCAGGTGCACAAAATCACCCAACTCGCGGTTGATCGCGTTGGCCACCTTGAGTTCAATGGCCTCGTCTTCGACCTGGATGCCCGCGGTACGACGGTCGGTGGCGACCACACCGGACATCACGGCCCCACCCACCACCAGCGGCGCACAGCCTGACAGACCCGACACCGCAGCGGCCAGCATGACCCCCGAAAACACCCAAGATTGCAAATTGCGTTTCATTTAAACAGGCTCCTGTTCACCCAACAACTGGGTGTCAATTCCATCACACAGACAGTGCAGCACCAGGTGCTGCACCTCACGAACTCGCGCCGCCCGTTCATGGGGCACAGCCACATGCACATCGGTTTCGCGCAACTGGCGGGCCAATGCCCCACCGTGCTGTCCGGTCAGGGCCAACACGCTCATCTCGCGCTCATGGGCCGCTGCAACCGCTTCGACCAGCGCGCCCTCGTTGCCGTCGGTGCTGATCAGCACCAGCACATCCCCGGTGTGCCCCAGCGCACGCACTTGGCGCGCCAACGCATCGGGCCAACTGGTTGCCGTCAGCGCATCGGCGGTCAACGCCACAGCCGCCAGCCCCGGGCGTTCGCGCTCAAAACCGCCCACCAGCAAGCTGGCCAGGTATTGGGCCTGCGCGGCCGATGGCCCAAGTCCCCCGGTCAGCACCTTGCCACCGCCAGTGACGCAAGCCAACACGGCTTGCACAGCGGCATCCACCGGCTTGGCCAGACCCTCGGCCACCTGGTAATGCAGGTCGGCACTGTCAATGAAGTGTTGTTGTATGCGCAGGTCTAACATGGCCGCGATGATAACCGCGCCCACCGGGGTCAACCCCGATTGGGCGCAGGTGCGCCAGGGCTTTGCCCGGGTTCAGGCCGCATCGAACGCAGCAGGCAACCAGACCGGTCCGTTCGCCTCGATCGTGACCACATCAAACCGGGCGGGCGGCAAACGCCGCCAGCGCAACAAATAGTGCTGCGCGGCCAGCACGATGCGCCGTTGCTTTTGAAAACCGATGCTGGCGGCTGCCCCGCCATGGTCGGTGCGGCTGCGTTGGCGCACCTCGACAAACACCACTGTGCCGTCGGTGGCCTGCATGATCAGGTCGATTTCGCCACCGCCCCGACCGGGCGTCCGATAATTGCGCATCAGCAAGCGCAAGCCCCGCTCTTGCAAAAAGGCCAGCGCCTCGTCTTCGCCCGCATCGCCCCGGGCCTTGGTGGTCTGGCCCACCGCGTCTTTTTTGAGGAATTGCATTGACTCCGTCTCCCTTGTCCGCCACGTTCGGCCCCGCCCTGCAGGCTGCGCAAGCCGCTGCCGGGCAGCAAAACCACCCGGCCAGCACACTGTATGTGGTGGCCACCCCGATTGGCAACCTGGCCGACATCAGCCTGCGCGCCTTGCATGTGCTGCACAAGGTCGATGCCGTGGCCTGCGAAGACACCCGCCACACCCAGCAAATGCTGCGCGCCTATGGCCTGGATCGGCCTGGCGCACAGTTGCTGGCCGTGCACCAGCACAACGAAGCAGAAGCCGCCCAAAGCGTGATCACCCGGCTGGCCAGTGGCGAGCGCGTGGCCTATGTGAGCGATGCCGGCACGCCCGCCATCAGCGACCCCGGGGCCCGCCTGGTACAAGCCGTGCGGGCGGCAGGTTTTCGGGTGCTGCCACTGCCGGGGGCCAGCAGTGTGACCACGGTGCTCAGCGCCAGCGGCATGACGGGCGAGCAGGGTTTCGTGTTCACCGGCTTTTTGCCCAGCAAATCGGGCGAACGCCAGCAAGCGGTGCAAGCGCTGGCACAAGAAGCCCGCGCTGTCGTGCTGCTTGAAGCACCCCACCGCATCGAAGCACTGGCCCAGGCCCTGGCCGTGCTGGGCACCCGCCGCATCACCGTGGGGCGCGAATTGACCAAACAGTTTGAACAGATCGAGACCGTGGCCGCGCAAGACCTGCCCGCCTGGCTGGCCGACAAACCCGAACGCCAGCGCGGCGAATTTGCACTGGTGCTGCACGATGCGCCGGTGGCTGAATCGAGTGGCGAAGGTGTGCGGGTGCTGCAACTGCTGCTGCCCGAGCTGCCCCTGAAAACCGCCGTCAAGCTGGCCGCCGAGATCACCGGTGAATCCAAAAATGCGCTGTACGACCTGGCATTGACCTTGAAAAACAGCTGAAAGCACTCATCGCTTGCGCAGCCCCAGCCACATCACCGTGGCCACCACCAGCAGCGCCCCGACCAACTGCACCCACGCGATCGATTGACCCAGCACGGCCCAAGCCAACACCAGGGCAAAAACGGGCTCGACATTCATGATGGCCGAATTGCCCACCACGCCCAGTTTGGGCAACACGGTGAACATGATGGTGAAGGCCGTACCGTACAAAAAAGTCAGCAAGGCCAAGCCCCACCAGCCCGCCGTGGCATTGGGCAGATGAAAGCCATCCTGAGACAAGGCCACACTGACCGCCAGCACACCCACGGTGGCCAGTGAAGTGAAAGTGCGCAGTCGGCCATCGACATCCATGGTTTCATGTTGGGTGAACACCAACGCCAGCCCAAAAGTGCCGGATGCCGCCAGTGCAAACGCCACACCCACGCCAATTTGTTGCCACTGCTGCGCAGCACCCAAGCCCGAAGCCGCCCCCAACACATCGAGCGCCAAGGCCAGCCCTACCATCAACACCGGCATGGCCCGCAGCACGGCCCGCTCGGGTCGGTGCCCATAAATCACCCGCGCCCAAAGCGCGGTGGTCAGCGGGTAGGTGTTGAATGCCAGCAAGGCCAAGGCCACCGGCAAACGCGCCACAGCCGAATACAGGCACACACTCTGCACCGCGATCAAGCCGCCAATGAGGGGCAAATACCGGCGGCTGCGGGGTGAAAACCGCCAGACCACCTTTTGATGCCACAGGATCAGGGCCACCACCATCGCTGTCACCAGGCTGCGAGAAGTCACGGCCGTGACCACATCGACCCCGTGGTTGAACGCGATGCGGGCCGCCACATGGTTGGCCCCCATCATGAATGCGACCAACAGCAAGGTGGCAAAGGCCGCGCCCGACCAACCCGGTTGAGAAGCAGACTTCATGCGTTCATGGCGCTGGGTACAGGCCCAGCACGCCGGCATGCAGGCGACTCAAGCCCAGCAACGCATCGGTGAAAGGCGTGGCCACGCCGGTCAGTTGGCCCAGTTCGCGCACCGCACTGACCAACGCATCCAGCTCGACGGGCTTGCCCGCCTGCACATCCTGCAGCATCGAGGTGCGGAACGCGCCGAGCTTGCGCGTGACTGCGTGGCGGTCTTCGGGCGCTTGTGCGATCGGGATGCCGATGCGCTCGCCAATGGCTTTGGCTTCCAGCATCACGCTGGACATGAAGCCGCGCACCAGGTCGTCGTCGAGCAAGCGGTCGCTGGTCGCACCGGTGAGCGCGCTGATCGGGTTGACGGTCATGTTGCCCCAGAGCTTGAACCAGATGTCTTTCTGGATTTGGGGCGACAGCGTGGCGTTGAAGCCCGCACTTTGCAGCAAGGCGTGCAGGGCCTGCACCCGCGCTGTGGCCTGGCCTGAGGGTTCGCCCACGATCAGGCCATCACCAAAGTGGTGGCGGATCACGCCCGGCGCATCGACCGAGCAGCTCGCGTGCACCACGCAGCCCACGATGTGCGCGGCAGGAATGGCACGCGCGATCGCGCCATCGGGGTCGGTGGTGGCCAACGCCTGGTTTTGCACCGGGCCGCCAAAGCCCTGCAAAAACCACCAGGGCACGCCATTCATGGCCGTCAGCACCATGGTGCCCGGGCCGATCAGCGGCCCCACCTGGGCCGCCACCGTGGCCAGCGCCGGGGCCTTGACCGAAATCACCACCAGGTCCTGTACGCCGAGCTGGGCGGCATCGTTCGATGCAGTGACCGGCGTTGTGTGCAGCGCGCCGCCCTGGTGCAGTTGCAGGCCATGCGTTTGCAACGCTGCCAGGGTGTCACCTCGCGCCAGCACAGAGATCTGCGCGCCCTCGCGCGCCAGGTGCACGCCGATCCAGCCGCCGATGGCGCCCGCGCCGACGATGGCGACCTTGTTGAATTTCACATCACTCATGCACGCCACCCGTTGTCGATGCGGTCCACCTGGCGCACCAGGGCCTCGAACACGTCATTGCCCGCGCCGTGGTTGGGGTTGAACTGCAGCGCGTCACGCGTGCACTTGGCGGCGATGTCGGCAGGCACCGGGATCGGCGCGCCCATGCTCTGCGTGGCCAGCTGGATTTCGCAGGCACGCTGCAGCGTCCACAAGATGGCAAAGGTCTGGGGCAGCGTCTGCCCCCAGGACAGCAGGCCGTGGTTGCGCAGGATCACCGCAGGTTTACGGCCGATGCTTTGCAGCACGCGCGGGCCTTCTTCGGCATGCACCGTGATGCCTTCAAACGCGTGGTAGGCCACCATGTCGTGCAGCTGGGCCGAATAAAAATTGCTTTGCGACAAGCCACCCTCCAGGCTGGCCACGGCCACGCCGGCGGTGGTGTGCGTGTGCATCACGCAATGCGCGCCCTCGATGCCCGCGTGGATCGTGCTGTGCAGCACGTAGCCAGCGGGGTTGACGGGGTAAGGCGAGCCATCCAGCACATCGCCCGCGAGGTTGATCTTGACCAGGTTGCTGGCCGTGACTTCGCTGTAGTGCAGGCCAAAGGGGTTGATCAAAAACTGCTTCTCGCCACCGCTCACGCTGTCAGGCAGGCGGATGGTGATGTGGTTGTAGATCATCTCGGTCCAGCCGAGCATGGCGAACACGCGGTAGCAAGCGGCCAGTTGCAGCCGAGCCTGCCATTCGTCGGGGTGCACGCGCGCCTGCAGCGAGGGCACAACAGGTTGGGGTGTGGGGAACATCGTCTTGTCTCCAGAATGAATTGGGGTCAAATGAATGAATTGGGGTCAGACCCCGATTCAATAAGTGGCGCCCTTGGCGGTGGGCAAGGCTTGCACCGAAGCCTTGAAGTGCGCGGCAAGTTCACTGGTGTGGCGCACCAGGATTTGCGTGTCCAGGCCCACAGCGACAAAGACGGCGCCGAGCGTCAGGTAACGCTCGGCCAAGGCGCGATCGGCCGTCAGGATGCCCGGGGCTTTGCCCGCTTTGAGGATGCGGGCAATGGCGCCCTCGATGGCGGCTTGCACATCGGGGTGGCCGGGGTTGCCCACATGGCCCATGGCGGCCGACAGGTCGGCCGGTCCGATGAACACGCCATCCACACCGGGCGTGGCCGCAATGGCGTCGAGGTTATGCAGCGCCTGCACCGATTCCACCTGCACCAGAAGACAGACTTCTTGGTTAGCGCGCTTGAAGTAATCGGCGTAGTGGCCCCAGCGCGAGGCACGTGCCCCGGCCATGCCGCGCACGCCGCCCTGGCCATCGTCTTGCGGATAGCGCATGGCTTTGACCAGCTGCGCCGCTTGTTCGGGGGTGTCGACCATGGGCACCAGGATGTTTTGCGCGCCCAGGTCCAGGTACTGCTTGATCAACGCGGTCTCGCCCACGGGCACACGGGCCACCGCATGGCTGCCGGGGTAGGCAGCCAAGGTCTTGAGCTGGGCCAAGATGCTGCCCAGGTCATTGGGTGCGTGTTCGCCGTCGATGACCAGCCAGTCGAAGCCGGCAAGCGCGCAGATTTCAGCGGTGTAGTCGCTGGCCAGGCCCATCCACAGGCCGATCTGGGGCTGTTTGTTTTTCAGGGCTTGCTTGAAGGTGTTGATGGGTGTTTGCATGATGGTTTCTTGGGTTGTGCCTTCGGTGAGGGTGCTGATCGGGTTCGGGGAGCCTGCCAGAGCTCAGAGGCACTTCGCTTTGCCACATCGCCCAGCCAGGCCCCCCGAACCCGACCCGCGTGCGCGTGCGATGCGTCTTGGTGTCAAATGAATCTGAACTCCAATTTGCCCAATGGCCCGTAATCCGCGTCAAACACATCGCCGACCTTGGCGGGCGCGGGCTTGGTGAACGAACCCGCAAGAACAATCTCGCCCGCTTGCAAATGCTCACCCCAGGGCGCCAGCTTGTTGGCCAGCCAGGCGATGCCCACCGCCGGGTGACCCTGCACGCCCGCCGCCAGGCCAGTTTCTTCAACCACGCCGTTCTGGCGCAGGATGGCACCGCACCAAGGCAGGTCGGTGGTCAGAGGGTCCACTCGCTTGGCCCCCAGCACGATGCCCGCGTTGGCAGCGTTGTCGCTGATGGTGTCAAACACCTTGCGCATGGCCTTGGTGTGGCGGTCGAACTGCTCGATGCGCGAGTCGATGACCTCGATGGCGGGCGTGACGTAGTCGGTAGCATCGAGCACCTGCTCGACGGTCACATTGGGGCCGCGCAGTTCTTTTTTGAGAACGAAGGCGAGTTCCACCTCAACCCGCGGGGCTATGAAATTCTGGAAAGGAATGTCCAGTACCTGGCCCGGCGTGCAGTCGTAGCGCATGTTGTCGAGCAAGGTGCCGTAGTCGGGCTCGTCAATCTGGCTGGACACCTGCATGGCGCGGCTGGTCAGGCCGATCTTGTGGCCAATCATGGTGCGCCCTTCGGCGAACTTGATCTGCATCCAGGCGCGGTTGATGCGGTAGCCATCTTCGATGGTCATGCCCGGAAAGCGCTTGGAGAAGTGCTCGATCTGCACCCGGGATTTTTCGGACTGGTTGAGCTCGTGAGCGAGCTGCTGGGTCAATGCGTCGTCAAACATGGTTTTCTCTTTTTTGTGGGCGCCGCACCCTCGCGACGATGAGTGCTCGATGGGAGCGGGATCGCGACGGGGCGTCGCTCCTACGTTTTGTTGAAAAGCGGATGGAGGTTGCTGTGCTTGGCATCAAACACTTCGGGGCCCACATCGATCTGCAGCGTGATGCCGATGTGGCGCTGCGCCATGACGGGGGCGAAGAAGGTTTTGGCCACGTCGACCAGCGTCTGCCCGGCGCGCTGCTGTGTGGCCTCGGTGCGGCCGCGGCCCATGCGCAGATTCAGGTAGGCAAAGGCGTAGTCGCCCGTGCCGCCAGCGGCCTGGCCTGCGGCCCCACCATCGGCCACCGCGTAATGCGGCGCAGGGTAAGCCAGCACACGTGTGCCACCGGTCGGGAAGACCTGCTTGCCGTCCTCGTCCTTCACGGTGAGCATGGCGTCGGCCATCTGGCGGCACAGGGTGGTCATGTTGACCTCCTGGTCGAGCTGGCCGGTGTAGAGGATGACAAGATGGGGCATGGGTCTTTTTCCTCAAAGCCTTGTGCTGATGGCCGTGTAACCCTCGGCTTGGCTGGCCACGGCGGCAGGGAGCTGCGCGCCGTCTTGTGGCGTCACGTCAAAGATGGCGTTGAGCTGGCCGGTGCCGCTGGCGCCAAAGTAGGGCGTGACCATGTCCACGCCGCCGTCGTACGCCGTCCAGCCAAGTGCCCCCATGAGCATGGCCGTGTCGTGCATGAAGCCTTCGCCGTGGCCTTTGCTGGCGTACTCGGGCAGCATCTCACAAAAGGCTTTCCACTCGCGATTCGCCCACATCTGCAGCACCTGCTTGTCGAGTTGTTCCAAAAAAGGGCTCCAGATCTTGTGGGCGTACTCGGGCGCGAGGCCGTTTTGCGCGAAGCGGTGCGAGAGCGAGCCGCTGGCCAGAAAAGCCACTTTGCCCTCATAGTGTTTCTCGACCGCCTGGCGCATGGCCCAGCCCAAGCGCGCGCTGTCATTGAGGTAATGCACCATGCACAGCGCCGAGACCGAAACCACCTTGAAGTGCTGGTCCTCGTTCATGTAGCGCAGCGGCACCAGGGTGCCGTATTCGGGGTCGAGCGTGGTGTTGTCGTGCGCCAGCGTTTCCACGCCGTGCTCGTTGGCCACCTTGGCCAGCAAGTGCCCCAGCTCGGGGTTGCCCGGCGACTCGAACGCCATGTGGTTGATGAAATGAGGCAACTCGTTGCTGGTGTAGCTGCCCTTGAAGTGTGGTGCGCAATTGATGTGGTAATTGGCGTTGACCAGCCAGTGCGTATCGAATACCACCAGCGTGTCCACACCCAGTTCGCGGCAGCGGCGGCTGATTTCCTTGTGGCCGTCGATGGCGCTTTGGCGTGTGCCAAAGCGTGGGCCCGGGATCTCGCTCAGGTACATGCTGGGCACATGGGTGATCTTGGCGGCGAGGGCGAGTTGTCCCATGGATCCGTCTCCTTTTAACTTTCGGCGGTGATGCCGGCCTTGCGAATCACCTGCGCGTATTTGTCGGTTTCGCTGCGGATGAAGCTGGTGAAGCGCTCGGGGCTGGCGGCCAACGACACGATGCCGCCGTCCTGGAAAGCCTGCACCACGCTGGGCGACTGCAGGGCCTTGTTGATTTCAAAGTTCAGGCGCTGCACCACCGCGTCGGGCGTGCCACTGCGGGTCAGGATGCCATTCCACGAATTCGATTCAATCGCCAGGCCTTGCTCGGCGAGCGTGGCGATCTGCGGCGCCAGCGGCGAACGCTTGGCGGTGGCCATGCCCAGTGCGACCAGCTTGCCGCTTTGCACATGCTGGCGGAACTCGGGCCAGTTGCCAAACATCACCGTGACTTGCCCACCGATCACATCGTTGAGTGCCGGGGCCTGGCCTTTGTAGGGCACGTGGATCATCTCGATGCCCGCTTGCGCTTCGAGCATGGCGCCCGAGATGTGGGCCGAGGTGCCGGCGCCGAACGAGGCGTAGCTGAGCTTGCCGGGCTGCTTCTTGGCGGTGGCCACCAGATCGGCCACCGTCTTGAGGCCGCTGCCCGGGTGTGTGGCCAGCACGTGTTCGGACATGCCCATGAGGCCGACCGGGCGCAGGTCGCGCAGGCCGTCGTAGGGCAGGTTTTTCACCAGCGTCTGGTTCACGCAAAAGCTGTTGGCCACGGCGACCAGGGTGTGGCCATCGGCCGGGGCCTTGGCCGCCAGGTCCACGCCCAGCACCGTGCCGGCGCCGGGTTTGTTGTCGACCACCACGCTTTGACCCAGCGATTTGCTCAGCTCGGTGGCGATCAGACGCGTGACCACATCGGTGGTGCCACCCGGTGGGAAGGGCACGATCAGACGGATCGGCTTGGCGGGCCAGGCCTGCGCCTGGCTCGCGAAAGGCAAGGCCAGCGCAGCGGCGCCAATGAGCAGGTCACGGCGCTGCATGGTCAAACACCCCAGTGAGGGATGTGGTGTGAGCCCATCGACACCGCCACGTTCTTGGGTTCGCAGAACACTTCGTAGCTCCAGGTGCCGCCTTCGCGACCGGTGCCGCTGGCCTTGGTGCCGCCAAAGGGCTGGCGCAGGTCGCGCACGTTCTGGCTGTTGACGAAGCACATGCCCGCCTCGACCGCTGCGGCCACGCGGTGGGCCTTGCCCAGGTTCTCGGTCCAGACGTAGCTCGACAGCCCGTATTCGATGTCGTTGGCTTTGGCAATCGCGTCGGCTTCGTCCTTGAACGGGATCAGGCAGGCCACGGGGCCGAAGATTTCTTCTTGGGCGATGCGCATGCGGTTGTCCACGTCGGCAAACACCGTGGGCCAGACGTAGTTGCCGGCCTGCACATGGGCGGGCAGATCGGCGGCATAGGACGGCTTGTCCAGACCGCCGCAGAGCAAGGTGGCGCCTTCCTTGGGGCCCAGTTCGATGTAGCTGCGCACCTTGGCCAAGTGGTTCTTGCTGATCATCGGGCCGACGATGGTTTTCTCATCGAGCGGATCGCCCACGGTGATGCGCTTGGCGCGCTCGGCGAACCTGGCGGCGAAGTCGGCATAGATGCTTTGCTGCACCAGGATGCGGCTGCCGGCGGTGCAGCGCTCACCGTTGTTGGAAAAAATCATGAACACGGCGGCGTCGAGCGCGCGATCGAGGTCGGCGTCTTCAAAGACCACGAAGGGGCTCTTGCCGCCGAGTTCCATGCTGAACTTTTTCAGGCCCGCGCTTTGCACGATGCGGTTGCCCGTGACAGTGGAGCCAGTGAAGCTGATGGCGCGCACATCGCGGTGCGAGACCAGGGGCTCGCCGGCCTCTTTGCCATAGCCGTGCACCAGGTTGAGCACACCGGCGGGCACGCCCGCCTCCAAGGCCAGCTCGCCCAGGCGCGCGGCGGTGAGCGGCGAGAGCTCGCTCATCTTGAGCACGGCGGTGTTGCCGAAAGCGAGGCAGGGCGCGACCTTCCAGGTGGCGGTCATGAAAGGCACGTTCCAGGGGCTGATCAGCGCGCACACGCCCACCGGGTGGAACAGGGTGTAGTTCAGGTGCGTGGGCGTGGGGTAGGTGTGGCCATCCACGCGGGTGCACATCTCGGCGAAGTAGTGGAAGTTGTCGGCCGCGCGCGGCACCAGCTGCTTGCCGGTTTGGTTGATGGTCTGACCGCAGTCTTTGGTTTCGGTCTCGGCGATCTCGGGCACATGCTTCGTGATCAGGTCGCCGAGCTTGCGCATGATCTTGGCGCGCTCGGTGGCGGGCGTGTTGGCCCATTTTGGGAAAGCGTCTTTGGCGGCGGCCACGGCGGCGTTCACCTCGGCTTCGCCGCCCGAAGCAACTTCGGCCAGCACCTGCTGCGTGGCGGGGTTGATGGTTTCAAAGTAGTCACTGCCCGCGACGCTGTGGCCGTTGATCAGGTGGTCGATTTTCATGTTCAGGCTTTCACGATGGTGTTGGTCAAGGCGCCGATGCCTTCGATCTCGGTAACGATCACGTCGCCAGGCTGGCAATCCACGATGCCGTCGGGTGTGCCAGTCAGGATCAGATCGCCGGGGTTCAGCGTCATGAAGCCGCTGAAGTACTCGATGAGGGTGGGCACGTCAAAAATCATGTCGGACGTGCTGCCGCTTTGCGTGACTTTGCCGTTGACGGTGGTCTGCAGCCTCAAAGCCATCGGGTTGGGCACATCGGCCGCGTCGACCAGCCAGGGGCCAATGGGGGTGCAGGTGTCGCGGTTTTTCACACGCAGGTTGGGGCGGTACCAGTTTTCGAGGTAGTCGCGGATCGCGTAGTCGTTGGCCACGGTGTAGCCGGCGATGAAGTCATACGCATCGGCCTTTTTCACGCGGCGCGCGGTGCGGCCGATCACGATGGCGAGTTCGCACTCGTAGTGCATGTAGGCGACGTCAGCGGGGCGCTTCGTGTAGGCCATGTGGCCGATCAGCGAGGCCTCGCCCTTCATGAAGGCCAGCGGTTCTTCGGGCGCCTTGAAGGCGAGTTCCTTGGCGTGGTCGGCGTAGTTCAGGCCCAGTGCGATCACAGTGCGCGCTTGCGGCACGGGGGCCAGCGGCGGCAGCCAGACCACCTCGTCAAAACCCACGCGGCTGCCGGCGTGCGGGCCTTGAGTGATGAGCAGCTGACCATTGGACTCGATGGCTTGCTGTATGGCACCGGACCAGGCAATGCGGGCGTGTTTCATGCGGCACCTCCTGACACCAACTGTTGTACACAAGGCGCAAAGCCGGTGGCCGAAAGCTGCACCGTGTCCCCTGCGCGGGCACGAGGACGCGTGCCGTCAGGCAGGCAATCGGTGCCCAGCATCAGCATGTCGCCCGCTTGCAAGGTCATGAATTCGCCCACATCGGCCAACAACTGCGCCACCGGACGCACCAGGGCGCTCAGGTTCACGGTCTGCACCTGCGCGCCATTGATCTGCACCGTGATGATCAAGCGGTCCACCACGTCCTGCGCCCAGGGCCTGGTGCCACCCAACCCCAGATAACCGTCTCGGCAACGGAACTTGACGGGCGGGCGGTAGTAACTGGCATGTGGCACCGACCAGTCGTTAAGCAACTGCAGGGCCACGGGCTGACCGCCCTCACCCATCACCAGACCCAGCGAGGCCCCCACCTCAACTTCGGTCACGCCGTCTTGCAGCACCAGCTCGGACGAGGCGTTGAAGGTGTTGGCCGTCTTCACATACAGCACCGGGGCCTTGGGCGGGGCTTTGTAGGGGTCCTGGTCCATGCGGGGCGCCCAGAGGGACCATTCGCGCTGAAAATTGAGCAAGGTGCCGTACACCGTGCCCCGGGGCAAACCGCTTTCATGGGGGGTCATGGGGATCATTCCTCGTGTTCTTCTGTGGACATCGGCACATCGCCTTCAAGCGCAATGACCTCGTCCAGCAAGTGGTAGAGCGCCAGCAAGGCGTCTTTGCCCAATTGGTTTTCCATCCAGACGTAATGCGCCTCAATGGTTTGTGACAGGGCCTGCACTTTGGCCAGCCCCGATGGGGTGGCACGCACCACGGTGCGGCGGGCGTCTTGCGGGCAACGACTGCGCTCGACCAGTCCGTCTCGCGCCATGCGGCTGAGCACCCCGGTCAGGCTGGGCCCCAGCAAATAGGCCTCACGCGCCACACGCCCGGTTTCGATGCCATCGGGCTCATGGGCATGCTCGCCCAGTACGCGCAGCACGCGCCATTGCTGGTCCGACAAACCATGGGCACGCAAGCCCGGGCGGGTGTGCGCCATCACAGCCTCACGCGCTTGCAACAGCAGGCGGGGCAGGTTGCGGTGAACAAAAGGGGTTGCTGCCTTCATTTATTTAACATGTTAAATGATTTCAATTCTTGTGGCACAAGGGTTTTCCCTTGAAGCGGCCGGCATCCGTCCACTTTTAGAACCGACCTGCACACTGCCAGTTTTAATGAATATTTAAGTAATTGATTAATAATGTAAAAGACTACAATGAGATTGATACCCACGACGCCAACAAACCTGTTCACCCATTTGGGTGATGACCCCTGTCATGAAAAACCTCAGCATCCAACTTCAACTGTCGTTGAGCGTCATCGCCATGGGGTTTGCGCTGCTGTTGGCGCAATTGGGGTTGCAGTTTTATGTCTTGCGCGAGGACATCGTTCAACGCATCGAAAAACATGAATTCCGCCAATTGAGTGATTTCGCGGAAAACCTTGATGAAAAACTGCAAGACAGCAAGGACATGCTGGCCAGCGTAGGACTGAATCTGCCGTCCGCGCACATGAAAGATGTGGGCAAGCTTGAGAAACTGCTACAGCGCGAGCACGCCTTGCTGACGGTGTACGACGATTTGTATATTTTTGACAAAAAGGGGGTTTTGCTGACGGACTGGCCTGTTAAGCCCGGGCGCCGGACTCTGAACATGTCATCACGCGATTACATCCAGAGAGTGCTCAAGACACATCAACCTGTGATTTCCAAACCCCTGCTGGGCAAAGCCACCAAACAACCCATCGTGGTGGTGGCCGCCCCCATCCTGGACAAGCAACAGCAGCTGATTGGCATCATTGGCGGCGTCTTGAACCTCTACAAACCCAATTTGCTGGGGGCCATCGCCACACGCAAAAACGGTGAAAACGGCTACTACTTTCTGGTCACCCAGGATCGGGTTCGCATCGCCCACCCCGACCCCAAACTGATCCTGACCCAGGTGCCTGAGGGCAGCAGTAACCTGCCGTTCGAAAATGCCATCCAGGGTTTTGAAGGCACGCAAGAAGGCGTGTCCACACGAGGGGTGCAGGGCTTATACACGTTCAAGCGTCTCAAATCCACAGACTGGATTGTGGCCTCAATGATTCCTTCGACCGAGGCATTCGCACCCATCAAGAATCTGTACACCAAAATGGTGCTGGTGACCTTGCTGCTGACCCTGACGCTGGTGCCCTTAATGTGGGGATTTGTGGCCCGTTTGATCCAGCCATTGGGCGGATTGGCCCAGGCCATGCACGACACCGCGGCGCAAATGCGCGACGGCGCGCCCGCCGCACTGGTGCCCGAGCAAGGTGGACAAGAAATCCAGACCGTGGCGCATGCCTTCAATGAATTCGTGACTGCACGCATCCATGCAGAAAACGAGCTCTCACTGGCTCGTGACGCAGCCCAAGCGGCCAATGCCTCCAAGAGCAACTTTCTGGCCAACATGAGCCATGAAATCCGCACCCCGATGAACGGCATTCTGGGCATGACGGAGTTGTGCCTGCAAACCCGCATGACATCGGAGCAACGCAGTTACCTGGAAATGGTTTCGGCATCGGCCAACTCACTGGTCGCCGTGATCAACGACATCTTGGACTTCTCCAAGATCGAAGCACAAAAGCTGCATCTGGACCCACATGAGTTTTCACTCCACGCCCTGATCCGGCAAGCCTCACGCACGCTGTCGCTGCGCGCCGCCGAAAAAGAGCTGGAGCTGGTCTGTGATCTGGCCCCCGATGTCCCGGACCTGGTGGTGGGCGATCCGGTGCGATTGCAACAGGTCATCACCAATTTGTTGGGCAATGCGATCAAATTCACCGCGCAAGGCGAGATCGTGCTGTCGGTGCACATCATGAAACTGGCCCCGGAGGATCAGGGGCTGTGGCTGGAAATTCGCATCCGTGACACGGGCATCGGCATTTCCAGGGACAAACAAGCCATCATTTTTGATGTTTTCACCCAGGCAGATTCCAGCACGGCACGGCGATTCGGAGGGTCTGGCCTGGGCTTGACCATCAGCCGCAGTCTGGTGGAAATGATGGGCGGCCACATTGAAGTGCAAAGTCAACTGGGCCAGGGCAGCACGTTCAGCTTCACGACCCGCCTCGAACTGGCGCGTGCCACGCCCACACTGAAAGACCGTCTGCACCCCCAATTGAAAGGGCAGACCGCTTTGGTGGTGGATGACAACGCCAGCAGCCGAGCCATCCTGCTGCAGCGACTGAGCTGCGCGGGGCTGCACGCGGTGGCCAGCGACAGCGCCGCACACGCTTTGCACAACCCCCAATTGGCGCAAGCACGCTACGCATTGGTTGACGTGAGCATGCCCGACATCGACGGTTATGCACTGGCGGCCCAACTGCGACAGCGCATGGGCCCGGAACAACTGACCATCATCATGCTGGGTGCGCTGAGCGAGCAAATCAGTGAAGAACAACTTCAGCCATTGGGCATCCAGGGCTTTCTGGTCAAACCAGTGGACCCGCATGAGCTGGTCAATGTGCTCAACAGCCCGGTCCAAGCGCAACTGAATCCGCTGGACTCTGCCACACCCCCACAGCCCGTCCATGCAACGGCCCCCTCACGCCGCGTGCTGCTGGCCGAAGACACGCCCATCAACCAGACCCTGCAAACCATTTTGCTCAACCGCATGGGCTATGAAGTCACCATCGCCAACAACGGTCTGGAGGCGGTCGAAGCGTTTCGCAGCGGCAGCTTTGATCTGGTGCTGATGGATGTGCAGATGCCGGAAATGGGCGGCGTGGAAGCCACGCAGCAAATCCGCGAACTCGAGAGCACTCGTGCGGGCATCCGCACCCCGATCATCGCAGTGACCGCGAACGCGCTCAAAGGGGACCGAGATCATTACATCGCTTCAGGCATGGACGGGTATGTGTCCAAGCCCATTTCGCTCGAAGCCCTCAAATCAGAGATGGCCCGGCTGATGCCTGACGCGCCGTCCAACGTCACACCGCCACCTCACGCCTGAAGCGACATCAGGGCCACTGATTTGTGGGAGCCCCGCCCTCTAGGCGAATGCAGGAGGGCTGTGAAAGCTCCATCGCGGCGAGGGCGCCGCTCCCACAATCCGCTCAAAGTTCACATCCACCCAAACGTGGCTTCTGCCTAACCTGTGCTCAGCGCATCACTTTAAAGAACACCCCAGACCTCTCGACAAAAGATCGCGCTACAGTCCGGACATGAATGCACTGACCGACCGCCTGAGCCTTGCGGCCCCCATCATCCAGGCCCCGATGGCCGGGGTGCAGAATCACCAGCTCACGCTGGCCGTTGCGGCCGCCGGTGGCTTAGGGTCTTTGCCTGCCGCCATGCTTGGCCCTGCCGAGCTGCACAGTGCCTTGCAGGCGTTGTCGAATGCCCACTGCAACCTGTTCAATGTCAACTTTTTTTGTCACACCCCCCCGGTGCCCGATGCGGCATTGGAGGCCGCATGGCATGAAACGCTTCGGCCCTATCACCAGGCTTGGGGGATCGACCCGGCGCAATTGACAGCTGGCTCGGGGCGCGTGCCCTTCAACCACGAAACGGCCGATGTGCTTGAGGCCTTCCGCCCCCCCGTGGTCAGCTTTCATTTTGGCTTGCCCGCTTCCGATTTGCTGAACCGTGTCAAAAGTTGGGGCAGTTTGGTCATGTCGTCGGCCACCACAGTGGCCGAAGCACTCTGGCTACAAGCCCACGGGGCCGATGCGGTGATTGCACAGGGGGTGGAAGCCGGAGGCCACCGGGGCATGTTCCTGACGGACGATCTGACCACCCAAATGGGCACGCTGGCTTTGTTGCCCCAAATCGTGCAGGCTGTGCGCCTGCCGGTCATCGCGGCGGGCGGCATCGCCAGTGCAGCCGGTGTGGCAGCAGCCAAAACACTGGGGGCTTCGGGCGTACAAATCGGCACCGCTTATTTGTGCAGCCACGAGGCAACCACCAGCGCCTTGCACCGCGCAGCCCTGCAATCGCCCGATGCACAACACACGGCGCTCACCCGATTGTTCACGGGTCGCCCGGCACGCGGCATCGTCAACCGGCTGATGCGTGAACTGGGGCCGATGCACCCTGCCGCCCCGGCTTTCCCACTGGCCACTGCGGCCCTGTCCCCGTTGCGCGCCGCCGCCGAAGCGCAAGGCCTGACCGACTTCACCCCCTTGTGGGCAGGACAAAACACCTCACACATGCGCTGCGAATCGGCCACCGACATCACCCACACTTGGGTGCAAGCGTGGCTGCAACACTGAGGGCGCACGTCTGCCAGTCCCATGAAAAAACCCGCCGAAGCGGGTTTTTCATGAGGTGATCCGAAGATCAGTAGCTGCTGCGGTTGTCGCGGTAGCCGCCACCGTAGCCCGTGCCCGGCTCTTTGGGCTTGGAGATGTTCACCACGATCGAACGACCGCTGACGGACATGCCATTCAATCCAGCGATGGCGGCTTGCGCCTCTTCAGCGCTGGACATTTCCACAAAGGCGAAACCTTTTGAACGGCCAGTTTCGCGGTCCATCATGACTTTGGCAGACAAAACGCCGCCAAATTCAGAAAAGTTCTGACGCAAGCTGGCGTCGTCGATGGTGTAAGGCAGATTGCCCACGTAAATTTTGCTGCTCATGCTTGAGCCTTTCAGAGAGAGGGCGCACAGGCTGGAGATCCAGACCGGTGTCACCAGGGGAAGCGGCCACTCAACAAAGCGGCCGCAGAGATCGTGGCTTGGGGGGCAACCTGCCGATCATATTCCATAAAAGAATACTTAATTAAAAATATATTTCCAATTGTTTTAAAAACTCCAGGCAGCGCGGCCTGCGTGAGCCTGCACAATCCTTGGCCATGGCCAAAGACAAGTCGATTTACACCTGCACCGAATGTGGAGGCACCAGCGCCCGTTGGATGGGCAAATGCCCGAGCTGCAACGCCTGGAACACCCTGATCGAAGGCGCGGCCGAGCCCGCGGCTGGCAAAAACCGCTTTGGCTCGGTGCATGCCTCGCTGGCACCCACCTCGGATGTGCTGCCCCTGGCCCAGATCGAAGCAGCCGATTTTGAGCGCCACCCGACGGGCATAGACGAACTCGACCGTGTTCTGGGCGGCGGCATGGTCGAAGGCGGTGTGGTGCTGATCGGTGGCGATCCTGGCATCGGCAAATCAACCTTGCTGCTGCAAGCGGTGGACGCACTGCAACGTGGCGGCATGAGCACGTTGTATGTCACAGGCGAAGAAAGTGGCGCACAAGTGGCCATGCGCTCGCGCAGGCTGGGCCTGCCAGACTCGCAAGTGCCGGTGCTGCCCGAGATCCAACTCGAAAAAATCCTGCACACGCTGCAAAACCGACAACCGGGCATCGCCATCATCGATTCGATCCAGACAGTGTATTCAGACCAGCTGACCTCAGCCCCCGGCTCGGTGGCGCAGGTGCGCGAATGCGCCGCACACCTCACACGCACCGCCAAAGCCACAGGCACGACCATCGTGCTGGTGGGCCACGTCACCAAAGAAGGGGCGCTGGCTGGCCCCCGTGTGCTGGAGCACATGGTGGACACGGTCCTGTACTTTGAAGGCGACACGCATTCCAACTTCCGTCTGATCCGCGCCATCAAGAACCGCTTTGGTGCCGTGAACGAGATTGGTGTGTTCGCCATGACCGAAAAAGGCCTCAAAGGCGTGAGCAACCCCAGCGCCATCTTTTTGAGCCAGCACAGCGAACCTGTGCCCGGCAGCTGCGTGATGGTCACGCTGGAAGGTTCACGCCCCCTGTTGGTCGAGATTCAGGCCCTGGTGGATTCGGGCGGCCCCAGCCCCCGACGCCTGTCGGTGGGCCTGGAGCGCGACCGCCTGGCGATGCTGCTGGCCGTGCTGCACCGCCACGCAGGCGTGGCCTGCATGGACCAGGATGTGTTTGTGAACGCGGTGGGTGGCGTGCACATCCGCGAACCTGCCGCCGACCTGGCCGTGATGCTGTCGATCACCAGCAGCCTGCGCGGCAAGCCCCTGCCCAAAGGCTTCATCGCATTTGGCGAGGTGGGCCTGGCCGGGGAAGTGCGCCCCGCGCCGCGTGGACAAGACCGGCTGAAAGAAGCCGCCAAGCTGGGCTTCAAGGTGGCCGTGGTGCCCAAGGCCAACGCGCCCAAGAAAAATGACAAGGCCTTTGACGGCCTGACGATTTACCCGGTCGAGCGGATTGAAGAGGCCATGCAGGTGGTGCGAGGGCTGGACTGAGTCCCTGGTCAGCAAGGCACAATCGGCCCCCATGAATTTCACCAAAATCCTGGCCCCGGTGGCCATCATCGTCCTGACCGCAGGGGCCTGGCGTCAATTTGGTTGGGCGGGTATCGCCTTGGCCGCAAGCGGCGTGGTCATGTGGATCTTGCTGCATTTCACCCGCATGCTCACGATCCTGAAAAAAGCAGCAGACCGGCCTGTCGGCCATGTCGCCAGTGCCGTGATGCTCAACGCCCGACTCAAAAAAGGGGCAAGCCTGATGCACGTCATCGCCATGACGCGCTCTCTGGGCAGCCTGCAAAGCCCGGCCAACAAGCAGCCTGAGGTGTTCACCTGGACAGATCAAGGCGAATCGCGGGTCACCTGCACCTTTGTGGCTGGCAAATTGGCCAGCTGGACGCTGGAACGGCCTCAAGAACCCGCGGCCCCGGACACCACCACCCACCCCCCTGCACTCAGCGAGTGAAGCACGCGGCGTGTCAGCCACCTTGCTGGCGCAGCCCGTAAAATGCCCCCTCTTGCACACCGCCCCACTCTGATCAAGGAACCCCCATGAGCGTAGTCATCCCTTCCATGTCTGACCGCGACGGCAAAATCTGGATGGACGGCCAAATGGTGGATTGGCGCGACGCCAAGATCCACGTGTTGAGCCACACCCTGCACTACGGCTGTGGTGCCTTTGAGGGTGTACGTGCCTACAAAACCGAGCAAGGCACCGCCATCTTCCGCCTGCAAGAGCACACCGATCGCCTGTTCAACAGCGCCAAGATCCTGCGCATGGCGATCCCGTTCACCAAAGAGCAGGTCAACGAAGCCCAGCGCGCCGTGGTGCGTGAAAACAAGCTGGAAAGCGGCTACCTGCGTCCGCTGACCTGGATTGGTGACAAGAAGCTGGGCGTCAGCCCCAAAGGCAACACCATCCACCTGATGGTCGCCGCCTGGACCTGGGGCGCTTACCTGGGCGAAGAAGGCATGAAGCGCGGCATCCGCGTCAAAACCAGCAGCTACACCCGCCACCACGTCAACATCACCATGACGCAGGCCAAGGCGGTGAGCAACTACACCAACTCAATCCTGGCCAACATGGAAGTGACCGACGAAGGTTATGACGAAGCCCTGTTGCTGGACTCGTCGGGCTTCGTGTCCGAAGGGGCCGGAGAAAACATCTTCATCGTCAAGGACGGCGTGATTTACACACCCGACCTGTCAGCCGGTGCACTGAACGGCATCACACGCAACACCATCTTCCACATTGCCAAGGACCTGGGCCTGGAGATCGTGCAAAAGCGCATCACCCGCGACGAGGTTTACATCGCCGACGAAGCCTTCTTCACCGGCACTGCGGCCGAAGTGACGCCCATCCGCGAGCTCGACCGCATCCAGCTGGGCACGGGCAGCCGTGGTCCGATCACCGAAAAAATCCAATCTGCGTTCTTTGACATCGTCAACGGCCGCAATCCGAAATACGCACACTGGCTGACGCTGGTTTAAGGAAACAAAACATGAGCAACACTGTTGAACTTCTGGCCACCGACCTGAACCACCAGGGCGGCGTGTTCTGTCCCAGCCCCAAAGCCGACATGAAACTTTGGAACAGCCACCCCAAGGTCTACCTGGACGTGGCCAAAACAGGCGAAGCCAAGTGCCCTTATTGCGGCACGGTGTACAAGCTCAAGGCGGGTGAAGTGGTCAGTCACGGGCACTGAACAGCAGGCTGTCATGACCATTGCAGAACAGCTCAGCATGCGGACCTACTCGTTCACTCTGGGCCAGTACTCTTGAAAGTTCTGCATTTCGTCACAGGCGGTTTCTCAGGGGCAACCCAGGTTGCCGTTGATCTTTGCCTTGCTGCTCACCAAGAGGGCAACATGGAAGCCCTCTTGGTCCTGCGGCGCAAGCGCAACACGGATGCAAAACGTGTTCAGGCGCTCATTGACCTAGGTCTCGACGTGCACATCGTGCCAGGTTGGTCCCACTTGGCCACGATCATGGCGTTGTATCGCTTGGCTCGACAATATCGCCCCAACATCTTGGTCGCACATGGCTTCAGTGAGCATCTATGGGGTCGCTTCGCAGGACTGTTGGCACAAGTACCCCATTTGGTACACGTCGAACACAATTCACGAGAACGCTACAACTGGTTGCGATTGTGGCAGGCAAAATGGCTCGCACGCCGTACGGCTGCAATTGTGGGTGTTTCCGAAGGTGTTCGTGACGCGCTGGTCCAAAAAGGATTTCCGGAAGATCGCTGCATGGCGATTCCAAACGGCATTGAAATGAGCCGCTTTGAACCGGCTGACCAGATTTCTTGGTCAGAGCGCAAACCCGGCATCATCATGGCCTCTCGATTTGCCAGACAAAAAGACCAGGGCACGTTGGTCAAGGCACTTCAACTGCTCAAGAGCGAAGGCCTTCACCCTCCCCTGGCTTTTGCGGGCTTGGGTAAATCTCGCCTCATTAAAAAAATTCAACAACAAGTTCAAGCGACTGACCTGGAAAGCCAAGTCCAGTTCATGGGGCAGGTCCAGGGACTACACGAAACCCTGATGCGGCACCAAATTTTTGTCTTGTCTACTCACTATGAAGGCATGCCACTGGCGCTGGTGGAAGCGATGGCAGCTGGTTGTGCATGCGTCGCCACGGATGTGGTCGGTGTCCGCGGGGTGATCGACCACGGCATCAATGGGATCCTGGTTCGGGAAAATGATGCACAAGCTTTGGCGTCTGCCCTGAATCAATTGCTTCAAAACTCGCAATTAGCCCGACAACTGGGCAATGCTGCAAGGGCCAAAGCGTTGTCGTCATACACACTTCAGCAAATGCATCAGAGCTATGCGACTTTGCTACTGAGCTTGAAATAAAAGAGAACCGTCAATCAATCACCCAAGATTGACCCACGGCGTCGAGAATGCCAAGCATTCAACACAGTCATCTGGAATTTGGCGCTGAACTTTTTCCAATGTGCACGCAACGTACGCTGACGGCGCTTCTGACCAATGGTGCTTGTAAAGCTCGTGTCATCCAAGATCAGACACGCGGGACTGACCCCCATGATGCGCATGTCACATTCCCACCAATACCTTAAATCGACGTCGATGGGCCTACCAAAGGGTTGGCGTTTTTGCAAGAGTTTGAGTGCACCACCACGACTGATCATGTAACCCGCCGTCAAACTCGGAACACGCGCGTAATCAATCAACTCTACAGCGTCTATCAACGGTCGATGCGCACGGATTTTTTCCTTGTCCCGACCAATGAGCTTGATCATGTCCCAGTCAATATCCAGCGATTCAATGGCTTTTATCACTTTGTCAAAATCAGCGGTCAGTTGCACATCGTCTTCCAGGACAACCATGGCTGGCAAGCCACTTTCGAGCAACCACTTCCATGCCTTGTGATGACTGGCATAGCACCCTTTTTCACCGGCTACCAATGCGACATGAAACTGCCTTTGATTGAGCGCCTCAGAATACAAATCGTTTTGCGCTTGTGTATCCAACGAAGTCCAACGGACAGCGTTGAGACGTTGCCCTGGCAAGCCCCAACGCGTCAGTTCCGCCTCCATGCGTTCACGTCGATCCTGATCTGAATCCAGGTTGATGAAGAAAATGGGCAGCGTCATGAAGATTTTTTACTCAAGTGGAACATCGCCTTCAGACGTTTTGAAAAACTTTTTTTCTGCGCTTGTTGCTGTCCATCCAGACGAGATGCTTCCGCCATTTCAAGGTAATTGTTAAAGTTCAAAGTGCGCCCACTGGCCACGTCTTTCGCAATGACATCAAACAGCTGAACATACGCATCACGGCGTGATTCAAAAAGGTGAAAAAATTCACATTCGCCGTAAAACGTGGCGATGCCAAACATCCCTTCGTTCCCCAATGCCCATTTGGGAATCAATGCGCCCATGGGTTTGAGCATTTCAATAGGGATACCCTGTCGCTTAGCAAGAACAGACATGACTTCTGCGGCATCGTAAGCATCACTTGACTTCAAACCCGGACAGCCAAGCTGCTCCCATGTACTTTTGCGAAAGGCCATGAACATGGGGCCGGCGTAAATTTCTGGCGATTTCTTGTGATTGGAAAACTGCGCCAAGCCAAAAATTCCTCCGCTCTCGGCAATGCTAACGGCATGCAAATAGGCCTCTTGACTCAAGGGAAACGCGTCAATGTCACAAAAAATAATCACATCCGATGATAAATGGCGAGCGATCACTTCGTTCATCCACTGTCCATGGGGTTTTTTATGCGCCAGCTCCTGACTTAAAGGAATATCCAAATGCTCAAATACTTGCTTCTGCCCCTCTAAAATAGACACCGGAATATTGTTCCAATACATCGCCTGAACGACTGGAAATAATTTATTTTTCATTTATTTATCTCGGTTATTAGATGGAAACTCATGGGATTCGAAATTTAAAAACCATCTTTGCTTGAGCACTCCAATCGGTTGTCTTTTGCATGAAATATTTTTCGAAATGAAGATGCACACAAATTGAAATGCAAAGCAACAATGGCACCATGAGTGCAATCACGCCCCAGTATTGAAAAACACTAAATTGCATCAAATGGTCAAACACGAGCGCAAATCGGAATACGAGAAATAACAATGGCCCATGCAATAAGTAAATGCTGTAGGTCAGTTCTCCAAAAGCACGCAGCAATTGCGCCACAATTAACCCCCAAAAACTTGCACCATTGGCTCAAGCCAAATGAAAATGCCAACAGCAGTAACGGCACGGTTGAATATGCCGTGTCAAAACCAAAACAGCCATGATTTTGCTAACCAAGGCAAAAGCCAGGGTGCAGGTGATTCATCCTGCAATTGTAAAAGTCAAGCAGAACGCAGGGAACGTATCAGCACTAATCGGAAGCAAGCCCCGCCCCCGACACGATCCTCACATGTCACCTGCCCCCCATGACGCTCGGCTATTGATTTGACCAATGCCAGCCCCAAGCCGACCCCACCCACGCGCTCGCTGGCCCCAGGCAAGCGGAAAAACGGTTCAAAAATCCGGTCACGGTATTCGGCTGGCACCCCCGGGCCACGGTCACACACGCGCAACACCACCTGCCCGCCATCCTGCCGCAGCGACAAGGTGATGTCTTCGCCTTGGTCCTGGCCAGCCCCATACCGCCGTGCGTTTTCAAGCAGATTGCGCACCATGCGCCTGAGCAATTTGGCCACACCCGGTACCTCCAGAATCTGCAGGCCCTCAGGCACATCCAGCAAGGCCCCTACCCGGGCACACTCTTCGGCACACAAGCCCACCAAATCGACCGCTTCGATGGTGCCCATATCGGCCTCGCGCGCATCCAGGCGGCTGGCCAGCAGGATTTCATCGATCAACTGGTCCAGTTCGGTCATGTTGCGCAGGATTTCTCCGCGGGTACGTTCGCGCATGGCTGCATCAGCCGCCGGGGCATCGACCAGTTCCAGCCCCATACGGATGCGAGCCAGGGGAGATCGCAGCTCGTGCGAGGCATTGGCCAACAAGGATTTTTGCGAGGCCATCAGGCCTTCAATGCGCTCTGCCGCCTGGTTAAAGCGCACCGACAAGTCCGCCACTTCGTCATCGCCCTGCACGGGTACGCGCACCGTCAGGTCACCCTCACCCCACCGCTGCACGCCGCGCTGCAAGCCTTCAAGCCGCTGCGTCAGGCGGCGCACCACCGGGTACAGACCCAGCGCCACAGCCACACCAATCAGCGCCAGCATCCAGACAAAACCATAAGGAGGCTGGGTCCACCAGGGAGGTTCGTTGCGCAGGTGGGGCGGACGCATCCGTTCACCGGGTGGCGGGCTGGGCCACTCGCCATTGCGCTGCACCTGCAAGGGCATGCGGCTGCCGTCTGGCATCTTCACGTCAAACAAAAGGGGCTCCCCTGGACGCGGACGCATGGTGGTTGACGCCAGGACCCCGCCCTGCGCATCCATGACCACCCATTCGCGGTGCCGAGAGGGATGATCGTTGTGCTCGACCGACACCCGCCAGGCCCAGCCCACCACCAACATGAGCACGGCCACCCCCGCCACCACCGTGAGCCAGATGCGCAAATACAGGCGCTGGGCCAGCAATTGGGGCAGCCACATTTTGAAGCGGCGCTCAGGCTCGGTCATGGCTCAATCCTGCTGACGGGCAAACACATACCCCACACCACGCACCGTCAGAATCCGCTGCGGGTTTTTGGGGTCGGCTTCGATGGCGGCGCGGATTCGGCCCATGTGCACATCGATCGAGCGGTCAAAGGCTTCAAGTTCCCGGCCGCGCACTGCTTCCATGATCTGGTCGCGGGTGAGCACTCTCCCCGCCCGCTCGGCGAGCGCCACCAACAGGTCAAACTGGTACGACGTCAAATCGCAGGCCTGGCCCTTGACACTCACACGCCGGGCATCACGGTCAATCTCGAGTGAGCCAAACTGCATCATCTGAGTGCCCGCAAGGGCCTCACCGCCGCCCTTGCGGCGCAAGATGGCCTTGATTCGAGCCAGCAATTCACGCGGTTCAAACGGTTTGGGCAGGTAATCGTCTGCCCCCATCTCCAGACCGATGATGCGGTCCATCGGATCGCCCTTGGCCGTCAGCATGAGCACCGCCACCTGGCCCAAGGCGCCAGGCAAGGCGCGGATGCGCTGGCACACCTGCAAGCCGTCCAGGTCCGGCAGCATCAGGTCGAGGATGACCAAGTCCACACCTTGAGTTTGCAGCCGCTCGAGCCCGGTGTGCGCATCGGGTGCGTGCGTCACGGCAAAGCCCGAGGCACTCAAATAGTCCAACACCATGCCCGCCAGTCGGACATCGTCTTCGATCATTAACAGTTGTTGCATCTGAGCATCATCCTTGTGGCATGCAGGGTGGCGCGTATCGGCGGCGTAAAGTTCGGTAAACCCGAGGTGTCACGCCCGTGCATGCACCCTGCTGGCCCATGCCACGAGCAGCAGCACCGGCAAGCCCAACCAGGCCGTGGTCGTGAAAAATGCAGGGTAGCCATGCGCGTTGACAAAGTCCCCCGAAAATCCGGCAATGAACTTGGGCAACAGCAGCATCATGGAGCTGAGCAGCGCGTACTGCGTGGCCGAATAACTGATGTTGGTGAGCGAGGACAAATAAGCGATGAACGCCGCCGATGCGATGCCGCTGGCCAGGTTGTCGGCAGACACCACCCAGATCAATGCCGTCACGTCATGCCCGACCCCGCTGAGCCAGGCAAACAGCAGATTGCTGGCCGCGCTCAAGATGGCCCCCAGCATCAGAATACGCATCACGCCAAAGCGCCCGGACAGCACACCACCCACAAACGCGCCCACCAGGGTCATGACCACACCATAGACCTTGGTCACAGCGGCCACTTCGTCTTTGGTGAAGCCCATGTCCACATAAAACGGGTTGGCCATGATACCCATGACCACATCACTGATGCGGTACACCGAAATCAGCGCCAGCACCAAGACCGCCTGCCAGCGGTAGCGCCGCCAAAAATCAGCAAACGGATCGATCAGCGCCCCCTGCAACCACTCACCCAGGTTGCGAGCTGGCGTCAGAGGGGCGGGCACCGGTTCGGGCGAGCCGAGCACCATCAGCATGCCAAGCAACATGCTGGCGGCCATGACCAGATAAGCGGTTTGCCAGGCGGACTGGGCATAGCCGGTGACCTCACCCCCCTGCGCCCGCGCTGCGATCCACAGCACCCCGGCCCCGGCCCAGATCATGGCCAAACGATAACCGGTCTGGTAGCTGGCCGCCAGCGCAGCCTGGGCATTGATCTCGGCCGATTCAATGCGGTAGGCATCCAGTGCGATGTCTTGTGTGGCCGAGGCCACCGCCACCGCCAGCGCACAGCCAACCAGCGGCCCCAGCACCTGCGACGGGTCGTTGATGGCCATGCCCACCAGCCCGCCCATGATCACCAGCTGAGAAAACAGCAACCAGCTGCGGCGTCGCCCCAGCCAGCGCGTGAGGCCGGGGATCGGCATGCGGTCCACCAACGGAGCCCACATCCACTTGACGCCATAAGCCAGGCCCACCCAGCTCAGATAACCAATGGTGCTGCGGTCGATACCCGCTTCGCGCAACCGAAAACTCAAGGTGCCCAGCACCAGCAACAAGGGCAAACCCGCGGCAAAGCCCAGAGCCAGCATGCGCAGGCTGGCCGGTTGCACGTACAGTAGCAGCGCCTCGCGCCAACTGCGGGCAGGTGCTGACGCAGGGTGGCCAGCAGCAGAAATCGGTTCAGTCATGCCCGAATTATCCGCCCCAGCCCAGAGCCGCCTTTGTCGCTATCATTTGCAAACCATGTGCTACTTCTGCGACATCAAAGACTCTTTATCCAACCCTGCCGAGGCCACCGAGCCCAGCAGCCCACGATGGCATGCACGACGGGCTTTTCTGCTGGCAGCAGGAGCTGGCGCTGCCGGGCCGGCGCTGGCACAGGTGGATGTGGGTTCCGCCTCCAGCATCCGTAACCTGATCCCGGCCGAATCCCTGGAAAACTCGGCCCGCCAGCAATATGCCCAGACTCTGGCCGAAGCCCGCAGCAAAGGCGCACTGGCCCCCAACGACCACCCCCAGTTGCTGCGCCTGCACGCGATCGCCAAACGCCTGATCCCGCACACCGCGCAGTGGAATCCACGCGCCCGCGACTGGAAGTGGCAAGTCAACCTGATCGGCAGCAAACAAATCAACGCCTGGTGCATGCCCGGTGGCAAGATCGCTTTTTACAGCGCCATCCTGGACGATCTGAAACTCACCGACGACGAAGCGGCCATGGTGATGGGCCACGAAATGGCCCACGCCCTGCGCGAACACGGGCGCGAGCGCCTCGCCAAAAGCAAGGCCACCGGGCTGGGGCTGTCCATTGCCTCATCACTGCTGGGGCTGGGGGCTTTGGGCGATGCCGCCGCCAACGTGGGAACGCAACTGCTGTCGCTCAAATTCAGCCGCGATGACGAGACCGAAGCCGACCTGGTCGGCCTGGAGATTGCAGCGCGTGCCGGCTATCAGCCCGAAGCCAGTGTGAGCCTGTGGAAGAAGATGCTGGCCGCCAGCCACAACAGCGGGCCATCCTTCTTGTCCACCCACCCCAGCGGGGCCAACCGCATCGAAGAAATGGAAGCCAACCTACCCAAGGTGCAACACCTTTACGAGCAGGCCCGCCAAACCCGCTGATCAGGTCCCGCCCACATAAGGGTTGCTCTTGCGCTCACGGCCAAAGGTGCTTTCGGGGCCGTGGCCCGGAATGAACACCGTGTCATTGCCCATGGGCCACAGACGCCCGGTGATGCTGGCGATCAAATCCGCGTAGCTGCCTTGTGGGAAATCGGTGCGGCCAATGCTGCCCGCAAACAGCACATCGCCCACAAAAGCCCGCTGAATCTCGGGCGAATAAAACACCACATGGCCCGGCGTGTGCCCGGGACAATGGCGCACCTGCAAGGTGTGGTTGCCCAGCGTCACGGTATCGTTGTCGTGCAGCCAGCGCGTGGACGTGAAGGTCTTGGCCGGCGGAAAGCCATACCCGGCCGCCGCCTGCGGCAAACCGTCGATCCAAAACTGGTCACCGGGGTGCGGGCCGATGATGGGCAACTGCAAATGTTCGGCCAAATCGGCGGTGCCTGCGGCATGGTCCACATGGCCGTGGGTGATCCAGATCTGCTCCAGCTTGAGCTGCAACTTGTCCACCGCCCTCAGCAACACATCCAGATCTCCCCCGGGATCGATGACGGCGGCCTGCCGCGTCTGGTCATCCCAGATCAAAGAGCAGTTTTGCTGGAAAGGCGTGACGGGGATGGTTTGGTATTGCAGCATGCACAAATTATAGGAATGCCCTGTGTTGTGCCATTTGCCAAATCCAGAGATCGCTTGCTGGTTTAAGCTGACAGTTTATTTCGTTGAATGGAAAGTCACTGGATGAACGCCCTCCTGAATGTCGGCTTGTTGGGTTATGGCTATGCCAGTGCCACGTTTCATGCCCCCCTGGTCGATGCGGTACCTGGGCTGCGGCTGGCTGCCATTGCCAGCAGCCGCCCGGGCGATGTGCTCGCCGACTGGCCTGATGTCAGTGTGTGCGCATCCGCGGCCGAACTGATCGCCCGGCCCGACATCGATCTGGTGGTGATCGCCACGCCCAATGACACCCACGCGCCGCTGGCTGCGCAGGCACTGGCTGCAGGCAAGCATGTGGTGGTGGACAAGCCGTTCACGCTGCAGGTCAGCGAAGCCCGCGATCTGGTGGCACTGGCCGAGCAGCACCAACGCTTGCTCTCGGTGTTTCACAACCGGCGCTGGGACGCCGACTTCTTGAGCCTGCAAGCCGTGCTGCAGCGCGGCGAGTTGGGCCGCATCACACACTTTGAATCACACTTTGACCGTTACCGCCCCGTGGTCCGACAGCGCTGGCGCGAGTCGGGACAGCCGGGCAGTGGCCTGTGGTACGACCTGGGGCCGCATTTGCTGGACCAGGCGCTGCAACTGTTGGGCACGCCCGAGACGCTGTCGCTGGATGTGGCCAGCCAGCGCGACGGCAGTCTGGCCGATGACTGGTTTCACGCGGTGCTGCGCTATGGCCCCATGCGGGTGGTGCTGCACGCCAGCGCCTTGACCGCCCGGGTGTCACCGCGTTTTGTGGTGCATGGCACGGCGGGCTCACTGGTCAAGTGGGGGCTGGACACGCAAGAAGACGCACTCAAGGCAGGCCTGCGGCCATCCGGGGAGGATTGGGGCATCGACCCCCAACCGCTGCACCTGACTTTGTCAGACGATCAGCAGACATTGGCCGAAAGCCAGCGGACTTGCGAACGGGGTGACTACACGCGGTATTACGCCGGTGTGCGCGATGCCCTGTGGCAGGGTGCGCCCAACCCGGTGCCCGCACATGAGGCGGTGCAGGTGATGGCACTGATCGAGCTGGGGCTGGCCAGTGCCCGGCAAGGACGGGTGTTGCCGGTGGCGGGTTGAGTTCGGACGAGCCCGATCAAAAATCCCAGTCGTAGCCGATGGTGATCGGGGCGTGGTCTGAGAATTTCTCGCCCTTGTAAATGGATTCGGTGCGGGCTTTCTCGGCCAGCGCAGGGGTGGCCAGGTGGTAATCGAGCCGCCAACCCACGTTGTTGGCATAGGCCTGCCCCCGGTTGCTCCACCATGTGTAGCAGGTGTCCGTGGTGTCGGGTTGCAGTTGGCGGTACACATCCACCACACCGCCCTCGGTGGTCAGCTTCGTCATCCAGGCGCGCTCTTCGGGCAAGAAGCCGCTGTTTTTCTGGTTGCTGCGCCAGTTTTTCAGGTCAGCCTGCTGGTGGGCAATGTTGACATCGCTGCACACCACAAACTCTCGCTCACCTTTGAGCGCCATCAGGTGCGGGTACATCAGGTCCAAAAAGCGGAACTTGGCCTCTTGCCGCTCGGGACCGGACGAACCGCTGGGGAAATAACTGCTGATGATGGACATCTTGCGTGCAGGGGTGTCAAAACGCAGCTCCACATAGCGCCCCTCGGCGTCGAACTCACCGCCGTCAAAACCCACGACCACGTCGCTGGGCTCATGTCGGGTGTATACAGCCACGCCCGAGTAGCCTTTTTTCTGAGCAAAGTGAAAGTGCCCCTTGAGGCCCGCGAGCTCTTCAAACTTGCCTGCCACGTCGGGGGCCTGGGCTTTGACTTCTTGCACACAAATACAATCAGGCTTTTCTTGCGCCAGCCAGGCTTCGACCCCTTTGGTCGTGGCCGAACGGATGCCGTTGAGGTTGAGGCTGGTGAGTTTGAACAAGGATTTCCCCATGGTGACAGGACAGGCAA